>Ga0074046_10002779_pt1 | contig 14954 bp, 12 predicted proteins | sample BogForMeECP23OM3_FD_94441 | JGI IMG/M metagenome (GOLD analysis project Ga0074046, IMG submission 94441) | Bog forest soil microbial communities from Calvert Island, British Columbia, Canada - Bog Forest MetaG ECP23OM3 | ecosystem: Environmental > Terrestrial > Soil > Wetlands ...
CAGCGCGCGCCCCATACAACGTGGCGATCATCGTCGACTCAACGGCCTCGATGAAAACCCAAGACACCGACGGCATGGGCTGCGCGAGCACAAAAGAAGCCTGCGCGCTCCAAGGCGTGCAAACTCTGCTAGGCGAGCAGGGCCTTTCGCCCTGCACCCCGGGCCTATCGAGCTGCGGCTCGGCCACCCCCGTCGATGAGGTTAGCCTGTTTACGTTTCCAGCAGTTAGTTCGGCTTCGCCTGAGTACTGCGGTGGTGGTAGTGTTTCGGTGCAGCCTTACCCGTTACCTGCGGTGGGGGGCACGCCCGCCACGGCACCGTTGTACCAGATCGTGAGTTTCTTGAACGATTACCGCACGTCCGACGGCTCTTCTACGTTGAGCACCAGCTCGAATCTCGTGAAGGCGGCCGGAGGGGGGAGTTGCGCTGGTCTGCAAGACCCCGGCGGGGAGGGGACGTACTATCCCGGCGCAATCTATACGGCAGCAAGCCTGCTCCTCACCAATCAGGCCAACCGCGGTTCAGTGAACGGCGTGCCCACTACACAAAATGCGATAATCATTCTCGGGGACGGCGACGCAAATACTACTGCTACTGGCGGTCCCGGTAACAAGCCCGAGTTAGCGTCGAGTGCGAGCAAGACTGCGACCACATACCCTTCCTACGTTGATCAGTGCCAGCAAGCGGTTCAGGCGGCAAAGTGGGCTACCTCACAGGGAATCACCGTCTACTCGGTCGCCTACGACGCCGGAAGTTCCGGCACGTGCAAATATGATACCTCAAACTCCACACCCATCAACGAAGCAGGCATCACCGCATGCCAGACGATGCAACAGTTGGCCTCCACTCCTTCAGACTTCTATACCAGCAACAGCAGTTGCACCTTGACCGGCGGTAACACGGTTGAGAGCCTGAACGCGATCTTCACGGCGATCGCCGGGAATTTCTCGTACGCACGCCTGGTCCCCAACGGCACGCCGTAGCTGGAAGCCATCTCTGAAGGGGCGATGCCTCGTCGAGCTATTTTTTGCCGACTTTTGCGTTTCGCGGTTGTGGGGAGATCGGTTAAGGTTCTGCTTTTGTCCGTCGTCGTCCGCGCGGTGGCGGGCAGTTCTTGTTAGCCAGGAACATGTATTTTCACTCATATAATGCCGCCGGTATGGGAGTCAGTTGCGGCGCGGCGGGTACTCACTTTACCAGTAGTACGTTTTTTTGTGAAAATACAGGCTCAGGTCCTTATGTTCTTGGAAACATAATTGCGGATAATGTCGAAGTGCACGGCACTCCCGGTATTACGATGGGTCTTAACCTCAATGGCACCGATTGGATTCCGATGGCAAGTCTGCTCTTGTGAAGCTCAAGGCTCGAGAACTGCGGGTAGCCTCCGAAGGGATGCTAGTCAGGGGTTCACGCTTGCCAGGAGATTACCAAGTCTTGGATTCTAAGAGGGGAGCTTTCCGGGCACGAGTATGCCGCTCTTATCTCTCGACCTCAACTCGCCCTCGCAGAATAAGGCTCCGGCTAAGTCGCCTTCCCCGGGTCGCGATCTGTGGCTGACTTGCAATGTCAGCCGAGGCTGGTTGCCGAGGCGAGGCCTCCTCTTTTCCCTCTTGGTGCACGAAGTCGCCATCGTTGGCCTGATGTTTATTCCCCCTCTTTCCGGTTCCCGTCCGCGCGTTTGGCGTGAAAAACAGTGGGAGATCACCATGATCCCCAAGGATGTGCTCTACCTGCCGCAACTGGGAGGCGGAACCAAAGGCGGGAGTGCGGCAAAGGCGGGTGGTGAGGCATCCCCGCAGCCCAAGAGCCCTGCCCCTGCGGCTGGCGCTCGTGGCGCAACTTACGCGGGGAAGCAGCAGATTGTTTCGAACCCCCCGAATCCTACCAACCACATTCAAACGATACTTCAACCCGACTTGCCCAACCCGCCCATCTTGAAGGCATTTGTTCCTCTACCGAACATGGTGATCATCGCTCAGGCGCTGCCCTTGCCACCTCCTCCAAGGTCTGTCATGCCACCTCGGCCGCTTCCTCCAAGCCCGGTCGTACCGCCCCGGCCGGCGGCGCAACCCGTCGAGACTCCCGCAGCAACGGCTAAGCCGCCCGCGCCGATAGTGCGGGTTCCTGAAGTGAAGTTAGAAGGCCCGCAATCGGTCGAAGCGCCGCAGTTGACTCTGCCCGCAACGCCCCCGGCTTTCACGAGTCCTATTCTCCCTCAGGCCCCGGCCCCGCCTGCACCTACTCCATCTGCGCCTCCCAAGCCGGCGCCTGAAACCAAGCCTGCGCCTGCGCGCGCCCCCCAGGTGCTGCCTGTAGGAGCAAGCAAAAACGCTCACAATTTGCTGGTGCTCAGCCCCGTATCCGCACCGCCTGGCACTTCACCACAGATTCCACAGGGAGAAGCGCGAGGTCAGTTCACCATTTCACCCCAGGCGAATCCGGACCGGTCGTTGGCGGGGGTTGGATCTGCCGCTGGCACAAACACGGCGGGAGCGGTGAGCATGGGCTCCTCGCCGGGTGCGGCGGTGGGTAACGGTCCAGGTAACGGGACGGGCGGACCAGGGGCCAGCGGCCAGGGGAGCGGCAACGGAGGTGTAGACGAGGGGAAGGGCGGCAGCGACGTCGGGGGCGGAGGCCATGGAGGCGGAGGCAGCGGCGGCGGTGTGGGCCTGGGAAGTGGGCCCGGCGCAGGGCACGGGACTGAAGCCGGCCGCGGGACCGGAACCGGGGCGGGCGTAGGTCCTGGCGCAGGACCGTTTGCCGGCATGACCATTCAAGGGGGCGAAGGACCTACGGGAGCTATTACGATTCCCCCCCCCAGCAAACCGCCCGCAGAAGTTCAGGAGGGAGCATCCTACGACATCACGATTATCTCAACTGGCAATAGCGGCGGGGGCGTGGGAGACTTTGGTGTTTTTCACGACGAAGCTGTATTCACGGTTTACCTGAATCCGGCCACAGCCGCAGATGATCCTGCCTCTCCTTGGCCATTGCAGTATGCAGTCCTGGACGCAGCCGGGGTCGCCCTGCAAGACCTTTTGCCGCCTTCCCCTGTTAAGAAACAGGCGCCTGTTTGGCCCCCTGACCTGTTCGCGAGATACAGCGGACAGGAGATCGTAGTTTATGCCATCATCGACACGGATGGCAAAATGCGGCATCTGAAAGCATTACAGAGCCCGAATGCCCATTTGAGTGAAGCACTCCTTGCAGCCCTCGAACAGTGGCTTTTTCGGCCCGCGACTATGAATGGAAAGCCTGTAGCTGTCAAAGCTGTGCTGGGAGTTCCTGTTTCTTCCGTGCGATGAGAAGCGAGCGCGTGACATTGATCGGTTTATGCTGTGGCCGACATGGAGCAAGACTGGATTTCGAGTCCCGCCTCGTAAAGAGACTGCCCCTCATCTAGTTCGTGCACCCACATCACGCTGTAGGTCCTCACGACCCCGGGGTTATTATTGACGACAACCTCGACAAGCCGGCGGATTCGGAACGGAACGTTCGTGCGCACTCGCAACCCGCGCTCCGAGTAATCGACCGTGTTGCCCTTCACGACCGTTCCGCCTTCCCAGCCGGTGCGCAAAGTAACAGGAAGGGTCACGTAGATTCTTTCTTCCCCGCGGGAAATTTCTGACCAAGTACGAGTCATAGAAGCCTCATCTAAGAATCGTTGCCAACTTCTACATATACTCTACATAAACTGCTCTCGAATGTCAATGAGGGTTGGCAGTACAGGATATAACGGCGCACCATCAATCTCCATTGTGGCGACAGGCACGGCAAACGAATAGGCAATCGCAATCTTTCGCCTCTGGCTCATCTTGTTACTGCCTCCGACAATGGATTACTTACTGGGAAAGAATCCCCTACTGCTAGACTGTACACTGTGGCCTCCTGGCCGCAACTCGGCAAGAGGCCAGTTCCCTATGGAATCACGATTGACGTTACACTGAGGAGTTCCTACAATGTGTAGTCGTTACGTTTGGCGGAGCTTGGGCTCACGGCGCTCGAAGATTGCAAAGCCTGGCTCAGAAGAAATCCTGAAATCGCTGGTGCAAGTCTCCGGATCATTCTCAGGGGGTTCGAACGATTTGATAAGTCAGGCAAAAGGTTCGACCTGCTTGCACTCGACAAACAATCAACGACCGTCGTCACTGAACAAAAAGGAGGCCCGGGATGTACTCTTGCGGATCTCCAGACCACTCGTCGCGCGGCCTTCTCTTTGACTTTTGATAGGGAATCGCCATGCCAATTGAAATTTCACCCTCAAAGATTGGATCGATTACTCTCCTGAACCTCAGGGGAACGATTGTGGCGGGAAATGACCAGGGAATGCTCCATGACAAGATGCAGGAATTACTGGAGGCAGGCGGAACGAATTTCATCCTGGATCTCGGGCAGGTTACTTACCTCGATCACACGGGCATCGGGGCGCTGATTGAAGCTTTGAATTTGGCCATGGAGAAGGGTGGAAGCGTGAAACTTCTCCACCTCACGAAGCAAATCCACGACGTGCTTCAGATCGCTGAACTTAGTGCCGTGTTTGGAATTTACGACGATCTTCAAAGAGCTCTGGAGTCGTTTGAAGCCTAGGAAAAGGCTTGGCAGGGCCCAGTGTCGCCTGGAAGCAAGATGGTTTGCGGTGCTTCAGATCCATTCAGGTTCCCCGAGGGAACAGTCCTTGCATTCTCATGTCTGCTCCTTTGACCCGAAATCGTACTGGCCCGGACACAGTTTTGAGTATCTTAACGAAACGTGCAGAGGCGCACTATGTGGTTTGAAGAGGAAGAAGTTCGAAAGTCAAACGAACGCAAGGAACTCCGCTGGAACATCCCCATTCCTGTTTCCGTTAAAGGCGTTCGGAAGGATGGCACGGAGTTCAACGAGGAAACCATCACAGCCGACGCCAGCCCCTCAGGAATGTGCGTTCTGCTGACCGTGGCGTTACACAAGGGTGATCAGGTTACAGTCACGGCCCCGGAGGAGAAATTCGAGTCTTCGGCGACCGTCCGTTACGTGAGCGCTTTGGGCCCCAACATGAACCGCATTCGCATAAACTTCCCGAAAAGCGCAAAATTCAACCGGGAATCTGCTGCGAAAAAGTATCTTTATGACTACCATAATGAAGAGTGGGTCGGGTATATTCTCGACGACATCTACTACAACACGAAGCACCAGCCCTTTGGAAAGATTGAGAATAACAAGATTGTATCGCTGGACTCCGGAGCGGTCCTCTTCGATCTAAGGGCGGGCCGTGCTTATGATACACACGGGAATTGTATCGGACATCTCATCTAAGTCCGGGCCTGAAGGCGTGCGCTACATGCATGTACGCACAATAAGGCACTAATATTGCCTCATCAAGGGACAAGAGCAGATACTTTCAGATTATACACGTCCACACATTTAAGCGCAAAATCGCGCTCAATCACTTGAGATATCAGAACTTAGCTTAGGAAATCAATGGCGAGCTTCCTTCCCAAAGCGAAGGACGATGCCCGCGGAAAGCCGAATGTTGTCCTGCCGGGCGGAGCTGAAACGGGTCATAAGGTAATCCGCTTGGATCAGGCGCAAAGACACGCGCCGCGAGACCTTCAGATCCGCACCGCCACCCGCGATCACGCCAATCCGGAATTCCGGCTTCGAGATATCCAGGTATTCCGGCCCGCCTCGCACTGCGCCGACCATGCAGTGGACGAAGGGGACAAAAGTCGGATGCTTGCGATAGGCGAACACCGGCCCGTACATAATAGTCTGCGAATTGGTCTTGAACCCGGCCTCGGTGCCGTAGTGGCTGCTGAAATCCAATACGCCCCCGAACCACGAGTTGAGGTTCTCCGTCACCGAAACGTTAAAGCCGCTGAGATTGAAGTTGCCATTGATGTTGCTGACGTCTACATTTGGGGTCAGATTCGAGTAACCGCCAAACACTTCCACTTTGGGTGTCTGTTGCGCCAGGGCCGACACAGGCAGAATCAACAGCGCCAAAAAGATCAGAGCCTTTCGCATGAAGTCTCCCCCTCACTGGCGTGATTAACGAGGACGCCAGTTTCTCGTAAAGACGCTGAAAGCCGTGGTGTGAAATCTCGGGGCGAACCCCGCCTTGCCGCGGTCCAAAGTTGGGTTTCAGCGTCTCACCACCAGCCGTTAATTTCCGGCTCACCCTTGGGACCGCACTGTCAATTTCATTGGACCGTCAGGGTCACGGTTGCCGAATGCGTGAGACCTCCAGACGACCCACTTACGGTGACTTTGTAAGTACCTGCGGGCGTGCCTGTTGGATCCACGTAACCCGTTCCTCCACCCCCACAAGCCGCCAGGCCCATCAGCAACAGCATCGTGAGGGCCAGAGCTGCCGTGGCCCACCGCAAGCGATTCTTCCGCGCCACCAGGCTCGAGAGCCCGAACAGGGCTAGCGCCGACATCAACCAGACCTCCGGGCGCAGGGGCAAGCCAGGCCCTCTGGGCCGGGGTTGGCCACCGCGCGGGACAGAGCTCCGTCGTGTGGTGCTGATCGTCAAAGTAGAAGTCACCGAACTAACCCCATTCGGCGTGAGTGTGGACGGCGAGGCCGTGCAAGTCGTCGCCGCGGGTAGACCGCTGCAGGCGAGCGTCACCTGGGCGTTGTACCCAAACAGCGGGTTCACCGTCACGGTGAGGTTGGCGGAATTCCCGGCCGCCACCGTGGCCGTTGGCGGAGCCACCGCCAAGCCGAAATCAGAACCAGCACCACCCAAAGAAACCACCTGTGGGCTGGTGGGTGCATTGTCGGTGAAGGTTAAAGTACCCGCCTGTGCACCGGCCTGCGTGGGGGCGAACAAAACGCTAATCGTGCAGGCAGCTCCGGCCGCAAGGCTCCGCGGGCAGGTGTTCGTCTGGGAAAAGTCGCCCGCAATTACAATACTGGTGATGGTCAAAGCGGCCGTACCGCTGCTCGTCAGGGTCAGCGTCTGAGCAGCGCTCGTGGTGCCCGCAGCCTGGGCGCCAAATGTCAGGCTGGAGGCCGAGAGCGACACTACGGGTTGGACCACCCCGGTGCCCGTGAGCAGGACAATCTGGGGGCTGTCGGGTGCGTTGTCCGTGAGGGTGAGCGAATCGACACTCGAACCTGTCGAGGTGGGTGTAAAGGTAACGCCGATTTCGCAATTTGACGCCGGAGTCGTGGCCTGGAGAGGCACCGCACAGCCGTTGCTCTGGACCGCAAAAGCCCCGCTCGCGATCGCGCTGGTCATATTCAACGCCCCCGTGCCGGTGTTGGTCACCGTCAGGAACAGGGGGGAACTCGTCGTGTTGGCGGTCTGATTACCGAAAGCCAAGGTGTTGGATGATAGGTTGACCGTGGGCAAATTCCCGCCGGTGCCTGTCAAGTCCACTACCTGCGTGCTGCCGGGAGCAGGCGAGTTATCCGTAATCGTGATATGGGCAGTGCGGGTTCCCACCGCTTTAGGAACGAAGGTCACAGTAATAGTGCACTGGCCTAGGGCAGCCACGGAACCATCGCAAGTGTTGGTTTCCGAGAAATCGGCGGTGTCGGTGCCCGCGAGTGCGATGCCGGTAATGGTCAGCGCTGTGCTCCCGCCGTAAGTGAGGGTTACGGTCTGCGGCGCACTCGTTGTACCGACGGATTGGATCGGGAAGACCAAGCCCGCAGGACTCAGCGCCACGCCGCCCGAAGCAACGACTTTTGATACAAAGGCATCACAGTTGCCCCCGGGGGTTGCCTGCAAGGGGTCTGAAAGAGGGAAGTCCAAGGAACACGTCTGGCCCGTAACGTAGGTGCCGCCGTTGGTATCGACCGCGATGCCATTACCGGTATCCGTGTTGCTGCCCCCCAGGAATGTCGAGTATACCAATGCGGCGCCCGCCGGGTTCAGTTCGGTGACAAAAGCATCCGCATTGCCTCCCGCGAATTGCGGCTGAAAGACCCCAGCCGTGACAGGGAAACCGGGAGATACCGTTGACCCTGTGACATAAGTATCTCCGCTGGCGTCAACGGCAATGCCCGCTGCCGAGTCGGCAAGGGAACCACCCAGGTAGGTGAAATAGAGGAGCGAGCCCGCACCACTCAGAGTAGGGTTAAACTTGGCCACAAAGGCGTCGCCTTCGCATACACTTAACGTATCTAAAGCGCAATCTGTCTGAAAGGCGCCTGTCGGCGGCGTGAACCCAAGGCTGCTTGCGATAGAGGTCGTTCCCCCGACGACGTAAGCGTTGCCGCTCGCGTCCACGGCCACGCCGTTGCCTCGATCAAGCCCGCTGCCACCCAGGTAGGTGGAATAAACCAGAGAAGCGGGCCCCGATGCGTTAGTATTAACTTTGGTGAGGAAGGCGTCCCCTGCTCCAGCGTAGGTTCTCTGCAGCGCAGCGGCGGTAACGGGAAAGTCGGTTGAATAGGTAAGGCCCGTAACATAGGCATTGGCGCTGGAATCAGCCGCAACGGCAAATCCGACGTCTTCGTTGCTGCCGCCGAGATAGCTGGAATAGAGGATTTGGGATGCGGTGGCGTCAATCTTGGCGATGAAAGCGTCCGTGCCGGTCCCCCCGTACTCCGTGCCGCCGCTCCCCCCGAACCAAATTTGAAAACCCCCGACTATAGGGAAGGGTGGGGGAGGCGTGGCAGGCGGTATGATCGGAACCGTGGGAGCAATGTTCGGCCCGGTCTCGCCCGTCACATAGGCGTTCTCAGCGTCGTCCACGGCAATACCGTGGGCCTGCACGTTCTCGTAGACTCCCAAGTAAGAAGAGTAGACGAGCGCGGACCCGGCGACGTTCAGCTTGGTAACGAAAGCGTTCGAGACGGTGAACCCACTGGGGTTCCACGTGGCGCCGCATTTCCCATCACCGCCGCACAGGCCGTCAAACCCATTTGCCACGGGGAAATCAGGGGAATCGGTCGTACCAGTCACGAAAGCCTCGCCGGCGGCATCCACGGCAATCGCGTTCGCCACGTCAGAGTACTTGCCGCCCAGATACGTGGAGTACAGCAATGTGGAACCATCCGCGCTGATCTTGGCGACAAACGCATCCTGGGGAAAGTCGGCTGGGCCACCCTCGTTCGGCTGTAAAGGATGCGCGGTGGGAAAATCCGTCGAGAAAGTCCCGCCGGCGATGAACGCGGTGCCATCCGGCGCTACCGCGATGCCGTAGGCAATATCAATGTTGCTTCCCCCGAGGTAGGTCGAATACGCCAGGACGGGGTCAATGAGCAGCGTCTGGCGCGTGTCATACCGAGCCAGACGAAACGCGACTTGGTTCTTGCCTTTCAAAACGTAGCGAACCGGAACGGGACGCCCGACGCCGCCTTCTTTTTGATAGGCCACCGGCTGGCGAAATCGCAGTTCTCCGCCTGCGACCTTCACCAGCAGGTCACCCTGAGAATCGGTACGCAAGCCCTGGATGCCCTCGAGTACGAATCGGATCTTGTGCGGATCGGCGTGGGGCGCAACCTCAAAGTCGTACTCAAGCTGGCCCTGGTTCCCGTGGTAAACGAGGTCGATGCCGGGATAGACTCCTGCCGCCATTACCTGACCGTAATTAGGAATGCCGGTGTGCCACTGGGAGGGGTCATTTCCCAGGAAGTAATTGCTCTTGCCCGGCAATTCATCGCTTCCCGCCAGGTGCGGTGTTGGGTTAGCGCCAGAAAGGCGCATCCTGGCCACCACAGGCGCGTCCTTTCCATGGCCGGCGCCTTGCCGCAGCACCAGAACCGCTTCCGTCGAGGTCAAGAAAAGGGTATAGGCGTTGCCCCGCGACACGAACTTCACTTGGCGGGCATCCGCACCATGAACCTGCCCAATGTTCTCTTCGAACCTGAGCGGCCAACTGGCAGAGACTGCCCTGACCTGAGCCTGGACAGATGCACCGGAGCGAAAAACACCCGGACTGGTTGCATCCTTCGCCTGACCCGCGGCGTTTCCGGTCATTATCAGAATTAGAGTAATACCCACAAGAAGCGGAAGAATTCGTGACTTATACGTCTTTCCAGGTTTGTCCATGCGATCCACCGTTGTAGACTTTTTTGTCGGCATCACTTCCCCTGCCGTTTCCGCCCGACGCCATGCTTGAACGTAGGCCAGAATCGAGAACCTATTCGAACCGTTTTCTGGGCACTGCTGGGCTTTGCAAACCTGCCATTACCTAACTCGAACTCTCAGAGATAAGGACAAAATCGGGATACCGCGCACTCATCCTCACAGTTTAGGAGCACACAGGGTGCCAAATTGGAGTCGCCATCCGACGGGGAAGCGGTCCGAAGGGCCATGCAACTCGGGGAGATGCAAAATGCTGTATCTAAAGGCCGAAGGAGGTAACCTGGGTCCTGGGGATACCTCAAAACCCGCATTGACTGCCAGATTTGTCCCATTTCGGCTACACTGCCTAAACTCGATGTGTATACCGGAATTTCCATTATCGACCTCCGGCCCAACCGAAAAGATACACCTGACCGAGGCCGTACGCAGTCTTCAGTCGAGCCCACACGTCAGCTTCTGCTCCACCTCTCGGGAAGGGTATGAAGTTCATACTAGGCGTTTTATTCCAGTTCACACGCCTTCGAAAGTGGCCAAGAGTGGCCAAGCTACCTGACGCTGAGCGGATGGGGGTTCAGGATCTCTGGCGGTGAACCGCGGGTCGGGTGATCCTGCTGAGGATGTCCGAATTCGTCTTTGCAGCCGGTTCCGGTGCCAGGGAAGGAGCACCCGGGCGACTCAGGTTCGAAGTGGGGCGTTTTGACGGCCAAGCTTGAGGGTTCTGCACTTCTTGAAGGTTCTGCAGTGCCTTGGCGCGCTGTCGGCTGGCGACCAATTCCCAGGCCCACAGGGTACCCAGGACAACTGCCAGACCCCAGCCCACTATGTGCCAAACAACTTCCAGAGTGCCTACCAGAGAGAGCATCGCATTAGCCATTTGCCATCTCCTTAACGGGCATATCCTCTTTCTCCAACGGCGGGCGCCTGCGAGGATCGGACGCCAGTACTTCCACCGTATGGGCCGAGAATCCCTGGGCAGTCGTGTGCGTCGAAACTCCTCCTGTCTGAGAGCTGAGATAAGGTTCCCGCCATGACCACGCCAGCCGAACAAAAAGTATGAACTTCGAGAAGAGCCTAGCAATGGCAACGAGCCCGGTCTATGGCCTGAAGGTACCGGCACGCGAGTACTATTCGAGATTTGCCACTGACTGTCCTCAACCTCGACAGGGTTCCTAAAGTCGGCTGGCGCGCCGTTCTCGCGTGGGAACTACCCGCCAAGCTTACGCGCGCCGTGGCCCATGTGAAAGCCTGGCAAGAATCGCCCGCTTGAAAACTTTGTCGTGTGTACAATGGCGGCAAAAGTCACCGGACGCCAGCCGAGCCTTGTCAAAGGGTGGGTACTCCGCTTCCAAGCCCACCTCCTCCTCACCTTACAATTCGCCGCGCTGCACGCTGCAGAACTGTGACTTCCCAAGCCAGAGTCACGTGTCCCTCAAAGAATACGCGCTTCCACCAGGATCGCTGGGCGCCCCGCCTCGATGGCGGCAGACTGGTACTCATGTACTATAGCCAATCGTGGTACTCCCCTTTAAGCTAAACAAGATGCTGAAGGCTGGAACGGCATCAGCCGGGGCCGAAATGGCTCCGGGCGCGACCGTGGTTCCGGCAGAAATGGAAACTTGAGTGAGGTGAACGATGTTCCTGGCCGCCCTAATCCTGATCCTCTCTACCGCGGTCTTCTTCTTCTATACTCAGGTCACTTGCCAACGCATTTTGAGCCGGCAATTCGAGCGAGAGTACTTCCTAGCCATTGCCAATGCCGGCGGCCTGAAGTTCCCTGCGGTACGCCAGATGGTGGGAGAATTCAATGCGCCCGTCGACTACCCCCGGCTGCGGATGATGCTCAAGTGCGATTTCCTGGCACTTGCTTACCTGCTCAAGAATGCCGTCAACGTGCACCAGCGCTATTCGCGTGAAGAGCGGTTATTGATGCTCTACTTCCGCCTGGTCTTCGCTTCCCTTATCACACGGCATTGGCTCCGCGTGCATGAAAAATCGGCCATCCTGAAGCTGACGGCGATTCTCGAGTACTTCGCCAACGTGGTGGGCCGACGCGTGAGCACCGTCCGCTTCGCCAACTGGCCGCCGCCGATTACGTCCTAGTGTAGTGCGTCATAAATATCCTTACTTTCCCCGGCCCCCGTAACCCGACCCCTGACGCTTGTTACCTGCCTTTTTCTCTTCTGCACTTTTGTCTTGACACGCCCACACACTCGTGGTAGCCTATCGGAGTTGTCGAAAGAGAGCGCCGGCAAGCGGAGGCGGCAAGGGAACGAAATGGACCTGGCAAGGGGGAAAAAGGCAGGGAAATGGTAAAAAGATGTTATTTTTGCGAAACGAACCTACCGATCTAGTGCAAACAAGGGACTTAGCTTTTTCAAACGCTAAAAACGAACTGGTTTTTGAGTGCAAACGAACCCCAATCTAACCCCAAAAAGGGGCCAAAAAAACGCCTTTTGTGGAGCATCGAAGTCAAAATTCGCGAGTCGGAAGGGGCAAGTGAGCGGGCGAGCACAAGGGGGCTACACGAGCTTCGGATTTGACGTCTCCGGGCATTAGAAATCCACTGGGCGCAGAGCCGCGCTCTGGGACAGGCGACCGGAGTCGCCAAAGGTAAAGAAGCGTTAGACGCACTACACTAGGTGAGCGCCACACGACTTAGGACACTACCGAATTTTGAGGCTTGCAGGGTTTAGGCGCTGCATGTATGCTTGGATTTAGGATACCGGAGGCACGATTGGGTGGTTTCGGAAGCTGACCGTGAATTAGCGCTCCGAGACTTTGACCGCGACATACCTAATGCAAGGGATGGGTGTGTGCCGTGTCAACCTTTTCAGTCGGCTTTCAAATCCACTTACAAATTGACAAGGAGGCAGCACGGATGGACGAGTGGCAATGGGCCGAAAAGCAGGTTGAAGAGACGATTAAGCGGAGAGAACAGAAGGAACATGCCGACCAGAAAATGGCTGCAGAGGAAACCTTGAAGAGGGCACTGGCCCCAGGCCTCTGGTCCGAATTAAAATCATTGATGAAAAGCAGAGTTGAATCGTTCGGCGCGGCCCTTGGAGAGCAAAACGTCCTGGTATGGTCGACCCCAAAGCCAAATAGAGTAGTTATAAAAGTCAAAGACGGGACGAGTCAAATTGAAGCCTTCTTCGAATTGGAGAGATTTCGGCTTGTCCTTCAAATGACATATACGACCGCGGAGTATGGCGTCCAGATTGAAAACGGAGAGGCGGTGTTTGCAGAGAGGGGAGAGGTACACACTGCCGAAGCCATAGCCGAGCGGTTTGTAGAAGACATTATAAAGTATTGCTAGTAGGTAGATCGCCTTACAGGCTTCCACCTCTGTGTCGGAGCTCTGAATCGTTGGCTCAGGGTCCACGACTACCGGGATGATTTCGGAATCGTGCCCACCTTGGCCCGGAATCCGCACTGATAACGGGGGATATATGAGGCAGGTCAGTTGAGCCCCCCTGCGGACAGACCGCGCTAATCCTGGATTTTTGCAACAGATCCCAAATCTTTGCAACGCATCAGGAACGAGCAACAATGACTTACCGACCCCCGATCCGGAGAAGCAAATAAAAGTGTTTCGGCGGGTCCCGCCATCCAATCGAATATAGCGACTTTGCAAGCCACCATCTCACATGCAGATGCGCTGTGGTGTTGATCTATTTAGGTGAATTCGACTGGCCCCAGATGTGTCGAAGACGAGCAGCCCACTGCGTGTTCCATTCATGGCGTTCTACCCAGGACTGAGGCTGCACCCAACTTCTGCGGAGATTCTCCCAATAAACAGCCCTTGTTTCGGAAAAAGCCTTCGCACCGCCCGGCGCGACATATTTTTTGTCGATTTGAAATTCGGGTGGGGGGGCGACTGGCAGTTCGCTTCCAAACGGATACTTTTCCTGCAAACTTGCTACCGCTACCTGCCAATACGCCTGTGCCACCTCTTCCTCCCGGGCGCGTCGCTTGGCATTCCAGTTTGGACTTTGTTCGATGAATTCAGCGGGAGCCTCAGGCTGCAGTTGCATCACAGCGCCTCTCGAAAGATATACGCCCAAAACAGGGACCGTCATTACTAGGCAAATCCCTGCCACAAGCGCTTGCTGCGCCACTATCCCTCTCCGCTTTGGGCGGATTCCATGCTGAAGGGAAGGGGAGGACGGTTCTGTCCAACGCCTCTCTAAGAGGTTCTCAAGTTCTCTTCGAGAGGTCTCGTACTGGTTCTTTAACCGTCTTTGCTCCGCTTCGAGACCCGCCGCAGCGTTATCCGCAACTTGGCTGAGGGATGCCAATTTTGCCTTGGCCAGGCTGGCCAGTTGCTGCTTGTTCTCCTCCACCATCCGCCCCGAATTCTTCAGTTCTTCCCGCAGCCTCTTCAGCGCCGTCTCGGCTTGCTCCTGAAACTGCTTCGACCACCGCCCCCCCAGATCCTGGGCGATGTTCTCCAAATCCTCCGCCTGCCTCGCGCCCTTTCCCTGGAAAGCCTGCAGAGTTCCGTCCAGCCGCCCGTGGAAGTCCTCTACCAGCGCCCCCACTCGCCCCTCCAGCGCTTCCACCGCCAAGGACACTCCCGTCAGGCGTTCCTCGGCAGCGCCAGCCCGAGCCACGAAACCCGTCTCCCTCTTCTGCTCAGCCGCCTGCAGTTGCGCTATCGCCTGTTGGGCGGTCCGCTTAATGGATTCCAACTCCACGTCCGCTGCCTCATGCATCACCTGCACGTACTCCCGAAAGGCTTGCATCAGTTGCTGGCCATATTCCTCGCGGGTAGCGTGGCTGAGGGATGCCAATTTCGCCTTGGTCAGGCTGGCCAGTTGCTGCTTGCCCTCCTCCACCAGCCGCCCGGAATTCTTCAGTTCTTCCCGCAGCCGCTCCAGCGCTGCCTCGGCTTGCTCCTGAAACTGTTGGGACCACCGGGCCCCCAGA
>Ga0074046_10002780_pt1 | contig 14952 bp, 6 predicted proteins | sample BogForMeECP23OM3_FD_94441 | JGI IMG/M metagenome (GOLD analysis project Ga0074046, IMG submission 94441) | Bog forest soil microbial communities from Calvert Island, British Columbia, Canada - Bog Forest MetaG ECP23OM3 | ecosystem: Environmental > Terrestrial > Soil > Wetlands ...
ACTCATGCAACCGATACCGGTTCGCCGGAGGTGCAGATTGCGATCCTGAGCACGCGGATTGGTGAATTGACGGAACATTTTAAGACGCATAAGAAGGACCATGCCTCCCGGCGGGGTCTTCTCATGATGGTGAGCAAGCGTCGCAGCCTGCTCGACTACCTCCGGAAGTCTGATACCGAGCGCTACAAAGCCGTCATTCAGAAACTGGGCATCCGCAAGTAGGCTTGCCCGCCACTGAACAACCACGCTTCGAGCGTAACGCCTCTCTTCGCCGTGCGCCATGTCGGCGCCGGTTGTCGAAGGGCATTTCGGACAGCACCGGCCATTGGGGGCGCGGGGTGCGCCCAGGATTATTCGTCCAGCCTCTCTCGGCTGACAGTTTCACTCCATCTCCCATCGTCGCTCTGTTGTTTGAAGGAGCATAGCGAGTCGGGCATCCGTCGACTTGGACGGAAGTTCTTGCTCAGCATGACAGAGGCGGCGTGTATCGGTTGGGTTCGTAACGGAAGGAACTTAAGAAATGAACGAAGAAATGACTGCCACATTGCACGGCGTCAACAAACTTGAAATCGGCGTGGAGCTGCACGGCGGCAAGTCCATCCACTTTGAAACCGGAAAGCTGGCGAAGCAGGCGCATGGATCCTGCATTGTCCGCATCGGCGATAACGTAGTTCTGGCTACGGCGTGCGCTAACCCTGATCCGCGGGAGGGCATCGACTTCTTCCCGCTGACGGTTGATTACCGCGAATACACTTATGCTGCCGGACGTATTCCCGGCGGGTTTATCAAGCGCGAAGGGCGGCCCAGCGAGCGCGAAATCCTGACCAGCCGCCAGATTGACCGGCCTATCCGGCCGCTGTTCCCCGAAGGCTTCCGCTGCGAGACCCAGGTGATCGCGATGGTGCTGTCGGCCGATACCGAGAACGATCCCGATGTTGCCGGCATCAACGGCGCCTCGGTGGCGCTGAGTGTTTCCGATATCCCATTTCACGGCCCGATTGGCGCAGTGCGCGTCGGCCAAGTGGACGGAAAGTTCGTCATCAATCCCACCTACGCCGAGCGGCGCGATGGCGATCTCAACTTGATGGTGGTCGGAACCGCCGAAGGAATCGTGATGATCGAATCCGGCGCCCGCGAAGTGTCGGAAGAAACCGTGGTGCAGGGGATCGAGTTCGGCCATCAGGAAATCAAGAAGATTTGTGCTGCTATCAGCGATCTCGCGCAGAAAGTTGGCAAGCCGAAGCGCGTGGTTGAACCGGTCGTCATCGACGAAGGTTACCTGCAGGAGCTTCGCTCGAAACTGGGCGACCGCTTGCTCGATGCCATTAATACGGAAAAACATCCCAAGAGCGAAAGCTATGCGCTGATCAAGGAGCTCAAGACTGAGGTCAAAGAGGCTATTCCTGAAGAGGACGAAGAAGGACGCAAGAAGGCTGGAAAATATTTTGACCTTCTGCGTGAGCAGATTTTCCGCGAGCAGGTGATCCAAGAGCATAGGCGTCCGGACGGACGCAAGTTCGACCAGATCCGCGACATCTGGATTGAAGTCGGCGTTCTACCGCGCACCCACGGCTCGGCGATCTTCACGCGCGGTGAAACGCAGGCTCTGGTGACGACGACCCTAGGTACGGGTGAGGACATGCAGCGATTGGAAGCCTTCGAAGGCGAGGCCAAGAAGCGCTTCATGCTGCATTACAATTTCCCACCTTTCTCGGTGGGCGAAGTCGCGTTCTTGCGTGGAGCAGGGCGCCGCGAGATTGGGCACGGCGCGTTGGCCGAGCGCGCTCTGTCCGGCGTGTTGCCGTCGGAAGCCGACTGGCCTTACGCCATGCGCGTGGTCTCGGATATTCTGGAGTCGAATGGGTCATCGTCGATGGCGACCGTTTGTGGCGCTTCGCTGAGCATGATGGACGCAGGCGTTCCGTTGAAGTCCTCGGTAGCAGGCGTGGCTATGGGACTGGTGAAAGAAGGCGAGGCTTACGCCGTTCTTAGCGACATCGCAGGCGCGGAGGACCATTATGGCGACATGGACTTCAAAGTCGCCGGTACCCGCGATGGCATTACCGCGCTGCAGATGGACATCAAGGTGATGGGCATTACGGCGCAGATCATGCGCGAGGCGCTGGAGCAGGCACGCCACGGACGTCTGTACATCCTTGACAAGATGGCCGGGGTTATTGGCGAGCCACGCACCAAGATCAGCGAATTTGCCCCTCGCTTCTACACTCTGCAGATTCCTACCGACAAGATCCGCGACCTCATCGGGCCGGGGGGCAAGGTGATCCGTGGGATCATTGAAGCAACTGGTGTCAAGATCGACGTGGAAGATAGCGGAAAGGTGAATGTCTCATCCAGTGATCAGGTGGCGGCCGCCAAGGCGCTCCAGATGATCGGCGACATTACCGCGACGGCTGAAGTAGGGAAGACCTATCTAGGGAAGGTCACGCGGCTGGCGGATTTTGGAGCTTTCGTCGAGATTCTTCCCGGTACCGACGGACTGCTTCATATCAGTGAAGTCGCTGAGCACCGCATCAACGATGTTCGCGATGAACTTAAAGAGGGCGACCAGGTGCTGGTAAAGGTGCTGGCGGTGGAAGGCAACCGCATTAAGTTGTCGCGCAAAGCCATACTGAAAGAGCAGCGCGCGAAGATGGGCGGTGACGCTCCGCCGGACGCTTCGGGGGCTGTGACTTTCGAAGGCGGACACGAGAAGGCAGACGAGCCAAGCTCCGAAACCAATTTTAACCGCGATGGCGAGCGGCGCGAGCATGCTGGTAGCCGGCGCGAAGGCGGTGGTTACGGCGGGCGCGGTCGTGGAGGCCCTGGCGGTGGAGGGGGACGCGGCGGAGACCGCGGCCCACGTCGCGGCCCACGCCGGTAGATATATCGGTCATTGGATACTGAGGGGAGTTCAAGCTCCCCCTTTTTTCCTTCGCCGAAGCCCACCGCCGGTTGCAGCCGTGATGCGGCTCGTGGGACATTGGCGTTTGCCTCAATTTACCTGCTCGGTCGGTAGGGTCGGCCGTTGCCAAGAATTATCGACAGTATTGCGCACTACGGATACCGTGCCTGGGCGTTGGTGCGTCTCCGCTTCTCGTCGCCCCGTGTGAGCTTCTGAATGCCTATCCTGCTTTACGGCATGACTCAGTTAACCGAGACTGTCAACGTTACGTCGGGAATATGCGATGGTACTGTGCAATCCCAGGAGTCGACCGGTCTGCTGGTGTACTGGAGTGAAATCGCCAATCCCGAAGCCTGTTTCGGCGATGCTGAGTCCGTGAAAAAGGCTGCGTTCCAGTTTCGTCAGGTGCTGCGGGAAATCCTGGCGGCAACAACTCCCATTCCGTTTCCTTTTCCGACACTGCTCGAGAGCATCGATGTACTGGATCAACACGTCGCTGCGGAGCAGGAGTGGTACCGCGCGGCTTTGGCCAGGACTGGGGGTGCTGTGCAATACGAGATTGTTGCAAGCTGGGCGGCAGAGGAACAGGTGGATTTGGCGACACCCATCAGCGGGCGTGAGTATCTTAAGCGCCGGCAGGGGTCGATAGACCGCATCGCGGCAGTCGAAAGCAAACTGAAAAGTGTGACCGCCGACTCGGTCCGCGAGTGGCGGGGACGACAGGAGCGCAAAACGCATCGTTGGTTCGCGCTGGTTTCACGGGATAGACGTGAACGGTTTATCGCCTCGCTGCGAAGCGCTGGCCCTTCGGAGGGGGTTCGTCTACGCCTTAGCGGTCCCTGGCCACCCAGCGAATTCGTCACCTCGCGGGATGAGCATGTCTAGCTACGGTCAGCTCACACGCGGGAAGTCTGGGATGGGGTGCCTGCCTTTTCCTACCGGAGGTGGGGTCGCTTCAGCCTATGGCAAAAATCACATCGTGCTGATTTTGATGTAACGCTTGAGATCCGGTCCCATCGAAATAGCCATTCCAACCAGTGCTAAAATTGCGGCAGTCCAAGCTATTTTCTTTGTCATTAGATCCCCTTTTCGCGAGCGCTAACAAATAGCTCGCCGTTTGTGTGTGCATCTCCATCTAGCGCACCCTCTACGCTCGTGCGCAGCCGTTTGCACGTTGTAGGTTCCTTGCATACTTAGAATCAACCCCACGATGGTGGGTTGCCAGTACCTGAGTGAGCAAGCTATAAGTGGTACGTCATCAATGGGACAGCTCACGCAGGATTTTCGCTACGGAATGCGTATGCTGCGGAAGAGCCGCGGCTTCACCACCGTAGCCGTTATCACGCTTGCCCTGGCGATTGGCGCTAATACCGCAATTTTCTCCGTTGTCTATCCGGCGCTGCTGCGCCCGTTGCCCTACCGGCAGCCTGACAGACTTGTGACGCTCGGAGAGAACCGGCGTCATTCAGATTGCTGCGCCTTCACTTCGTCCTACCCAGATTATCTCGATTGGAAGCGGTCGGCCAGGAGCTTCGAGTCGCTGGCCGGCTTCTCCTCCGACCCCTTCACCCTTACCGGAACCGAAGATCCGAAGATGGTCTTCGGTGCGATGGTCACCGCCAACTTCTTCTCCACGCTTGGCGTACGACCGATACTCGGCCGCGATTTCGTTACCGACGATGAATTGCCCGAAGGTGCCGGACCCGCGGTTGCCATACTGGGTTACAACTTCTGGCGGAGTGATTTTTCGGCAGATCCAAATGTGATTGGGCGTACGATCCGCCTGGACAACAAGGCCACCACAGTAGTGGGTGTGTTGCCGCCCGGGTTTGAGTTTGCGCCTGCCGCGTCAGCGCCACTCTGGGTCCCTTTGCATACCAATGCTTACATGAACACGGCCCGGAACGCCCGGTGGCTGGAGGTGATTGCCAGGCTTGCTCCCGGCGTCCCCATCGAACAGGCTCGCGCCGAAATGGAAACGATTAGCGCACAGCTGGCGCAAGCTTATCCCAAACAGGACGCTTCTATTTTCGTCATCGTGGGAAGCTTGCGGGACGAGATTGTGGGAGATATTCGCCCGCTTTTGCTAATTCTGTTTGGCGCGGTGAGTTTCGTGCTGCTCATTGCTTGTGCAAACGTTGCCAACCTGTTGATGACCCGCGCTATCGATCGCCGGCGCGAGTTCGCCATCCGGGCGGCGCTGGGCGCCAGCCGCGTACATCTGTTGCTCCAGTTGCTGAGCGAGAGCCTGCTGCTCGCAATGATGGGCGCCATCGTTGGACTCTTGGGAGCAGCCTTCGGGGTGCGGCTTTTGGTGGGCGTGATCCCGGAGGCGCAATTGCAAGCCATGCCCTATCTGCGGGACGCCGGCATTAATCTTGCCGTGCTGGGGTTTGTTTGTGGCATCACGCTGCTCACCGCAATTCTTTTTGGGGTAGGTCCGGGTTTTGCCGTTCCGCAGACGCCCATAACGGAAGTCTTGAAGGACGAATCGCGCGGCGGCACGAGCGGGGCCCATAAGCGTCTCCGCAGCGTTGTGGTGACTGGCGAAATCGCGCTTTCCATGGTGTTGCTGGTGGCGGGCGGGTTGATGCTGCAAAGTCTCCGCACGCTGTTGCAGCAGAACCCAGGATTCCAGCCGCAACATCTGTTGACGTTCGACATTAATCTGCCGGGCGTATCCTATCCGACGGCGAAGTCGTGGCCTTTTGACAATCCGAACGGACTTCGGTTCGAGCGTGAATTCCTCGAGCGTCTCCGAGGTTTTCCTGGCGTACGAAACGCCTCCGCGACCAGTGGGCTTCCCGCTACTGAAAACCGCAGCAGGAACCGGTTTGTCATCGAAGGACGTCCCAGCGCCGAGGGTCAGGACGAGGACTGTGTCACCCGTCGCGTAGATACCGGTTATTTCGCCACCATGGAGATTCCCTTGATCGCGGGGCGCTTGTTTACGGCGGCCGATACCAAGGATGCTCCCAAAGTCGCCATCGTAAACCAGGCCTGGGTGAAGCGTTACGTTGCGCCGGGCGAGTACCCCATCGGGAAGCAGGTGAGGATGACGTTTTCTACTGACGAACCATTTCGTCAAATCGTCGGCGTCATCGGCGATGTCGCGGAAGACAGCCTTGCCGCGCCGCCTCCGCCTGTAATGTATTTTCCGATCGACCAAAGTTCCGGATACACGGTTTACCTAAGGTATGTAGTGCGCACCACGGACGATCCGGCGGGACTTGTAAGCGCGGTTCGGCGCACACTTCGCGATCTCGATCCGCAATTGGCCGTCATCCAACCGCAGTCAATGGAGCAAGTGGTGAATCGCTCGCCCGCGGTCTTTCTGCGGCGCTACCCCTTTTTCCTGATCGGTGGCTTCGCGGTGCTGGCCTTGGTTCTGGCAATGATCGGCCTCTATGGCCTCATCTCCTACTCGGTGCTGCAGCGAACGCGGGAGATCGGGATTCGGCTGGCCTTGGGTGCACAGCGGGAGAATGTTCTGCGCCTTATGCTGCGTCAGGGAGTTGTCGCTGCTCTGGTGGGAGTGGGGATCGGCCTCGTCTTTGGATTGGCATTGATACGAGTAATGGCCAGTCTGCTCTATGGCCTGACCTACAGCGCTTGGATGGTCTTCGCCTCCGTCGCCATTCTGCTCATCCTCGTAGCAGTCGCGGCCTCATACTTTCCTGCCCGTCGGGCAACCAAAGTCGATCCAATGGTCGCCCTGCGCAACGAGTAGAGTACGCGTTCGGGGAACTGCTTCGATGGGTGGAGTTCTCGTGTCTGCTCGCGTAGGATGGGATGATACTCCTGTCCCTTATGAATAGAGTTCTCACCGGACTTGTTTTTTTCCCCCTAACGCTCACGCTGTTGACGGCACAATCTCTGCCGACCACTGGTCAGGCGCAAAGCGCTTCGGCCAAGAATGCCCAACAATCCGGGGTAGCAGCTACAGCTAAAAATGGAGCAGCGCAGCCTCCGACTCCGCCTGATTATTCGCAGGAAGCCTACGTCGTCGAGCACTACCACCAGTTGGCCCGATACGAGAATGACGGTACCGGCAGCGAGCAACTCGACGTGCAAGTCAGAGTGATCAGCGAGAGCGGTGTGCAGTCTCTGGGGCAGCTTAAGATTGGCTACAGTGCCCTGAACGACAAGTTGGACATTATCTATGTCCGGGTCCGCAAGCCTGACGGCAGCATCGTAAACGCGCAGGAGTCCGCGGTACAGGACCTGACCACCCCTAATGCTCCGGTGTATACCGATTATCACGAGAAGCACATCAGTGTCCCTTCGTTGCGTCCGGGAGATGTTCTGGAGTACAAGGTGGTCCGCACCATCGTCAATCCTCTGGCACCCAACCAATTTTGGATCAACTTTAACTTTGCTGAGCAGGGCGTGGTGCTGGATGAGGAGTTGGAAATCAACGTTCCCAAGGCCCGGCACTTAATCCTGAAGACCAAGCCTGGCTACGATCCGAAGGTAACGGAGGAGGGGGACCGGCGCATCTATCGCTGGGCGCATTCGCATCCGGCGAACGGTAAGGATCAGAAGCCTCTCAGAGATGCGGACCAAGTGCCATCGGTGCAGCTGACGACCTTCCAGAACTGGGACGAGATCGGCGCCTGGTATGCGTTTCTTGAGCGCTCGCGACGGCAACCCGACGATGCGGTGAAAGCCATGGCCGCTGAGCTGGTCCGGGGTAAGACCGACGAGATGGAAAAGGTTAAGGCGCTGTACGACTACGTGTCACGCAACATTCGCTATGTCAGTCTGTCCTTCGGGTTGGGCCGCATTCAACCGCACGCGGCAAGCGAGGTACTGGCCAACGGCTATGGCGATTGTAAGGACAAGGACACGTTGCTGGCCGCCCTACTGCGAGCACAAGGAATGGAGTCTTCGTCAGTGCTTATCGGAATCGGGCGCAAGCTGGATCCTGATGTTCCATCGCCTTCGCAATTCGATCATGTGATTACCCGCGTGCCGGTCGGGGGCCAGGACATCTGGCTCGACAGCACCAGCGGCGTCCTTCCGTTTCGCATGTTGATGCTGGGAACGCGCGACAAACAGGGTCTGCTGATCTCGCAAGCCGGAAAGTCAAGCCTGGTGCGGACTCCAGCGGCGCTTCCTTTTCCGGCTTCCGATCAGACTCACGTCAATGCCTCGCTGAATGAAACCGGTAAGCTGACCGCGCAGATCTCCGCCACCATGCGCGGAGACCGCGAAGTCGCCTTCCGATTCGCGCTGCGCCAGATGCCCGCCAATCATTGGAAGGAACTGTTCAGCAACATGCTGCAACGCACGGGAATGAAGGGAGCCGAGATCGGCAACCTCCAAGTTAGCGATCCCAGCGATACGGATAATCCTCTCACCATGAGTCTCGAGGCCACGGCCGGCAACTTCTTCGATTGGTCCGCCCGGGAGTCGAAGATCAAGTTGCCATTTATGCAGATGAACCTTGCAGGAGAGCCGGGCCTGGATGAAGATGAGAAAACCCCGGAGAAAGTGATCAAGCTGGGAGCAGCGCCGTCAGATTTGCAGGTTGAGGTGCGGTTGAAGGTCCCGAACAACTTCACCGTCCAGGCGCCGATAGCCGTGGACGTCCGCCGCGACTATGCAGAGTACCATTCCAGCTACAAAGTCGAGGGCGATCAGCTCACTGCCATTCGCGACCTGAAAGTCCTCGCGCGCGAACTGCCCGCCGAGCGCCTGCAAGACTATGCTGCGTTTCAACGCGCGCTTGGGGCCGATCAAGAGCAGGGCATTGTTCTGGAGAACAAAACTCCCGGTATCACGGGAACAGGCGGCAATCAATCGACCGCAGACTTGAACGAGTCCGGTATCCAAGCCCTCAAGAACAACAATTTGCAACTTGCTGTCGATCTGTTCCAGCGGGTGGTGCGGCAGGAGCCCAAGCACAAGTCGGCATGGAACAATCTCGGTCGTGCCTATCTTGGACTTAACCAGAACGACCAGGCGATTACGGCTTTCAAAAAGCAGATTGAGATCAATCCTTACGACGAGTACGCATACAGCAATCTTGGTGTGGCCTACCAGGCGGAGCTTAGATACGACGATGCCATCAAGCAGTTTCAGAAGCAGATTGAGATCAACCCTCTAGACCTGTATGCACATGCTGGCTTGGGCGAGGTTTATGTCAAGCAAAGAAAGTTTGTTGACGCCGTGCCGGAGTTGGAGAAAGCAGTCTCGCTCCAGCCGCAGAATGCGTTGCTCCAGATTTCACTCGGCCAAAGCTACATCGCCACCAACCAAACCGAGAAGGGAATGGCAGCCTTTGAAAAGGCCATCAGCCTGGCTCCCGTGCCCGTTACGTGGAACAACATCGCTTTTTCGTTGGCGGAACAGGATGTGCAGCTAGACCGCGCGGCCAAGTATGCTGACGCTGCGATCAACTCGGTGGAAACGCAACTGCACGACATCAGTCTGGACAACCTGCGATATCAGGACTTAGCGACGGCCAGTTTCCTTTACAACATTTGGGACACCAAAGGTTGGGTGGAATTCAAACGTGGGAACCTCGACCTGGCGGAACAGTACATTACAGCAGCGTGGCAAGCAAGCGGAACCGGCAACATCGGCGAACACCTGGCGGAGATCTACGAGAAACGTGGCGACCGCGACAAAACGATCCACTCCTACGTACTCGCGCTGGCCGACCCGACTCCGAGCGACGAAGCCCGCGCGCACCTGACCGCGCTCGGGGTCACCAAAGGTGTCGATCAGATGGTGGAACAGGGCCGCCGCGAACTGAAACAGCAGCGTACGGTTTCTCTCAATAAATCAAACCAGGGCATGGCGGAATTTAACCTGCTCATCTCGCCGTCGAAGGTGGAGCAAGTGACTTTTATCAAAGGCGACGGCACGCTCAAGGGGTTTTCGCAATCCTTGCAAAGTTCTGCGGTCGGAATGAAGTTTCCGCCGGGCTCGTCCGCGCGTGTACCCCGCCGTGGAGTCGTCACCTGTGGAACCACGCAGCCGGCCGCCTCCACAAAGAGCGTGCCGACGGCCCAGAAGTCCGCAGCTATTTTCACGGCGGACAAGCCACAGACCATTATCGGTCCCTGCACGCTGGAATTGCGTCCCGCCGACTCGGTGCGCACCTTGAACTAAAATATCGTGAGCGAGGCTTGCAAACCATGACGGATTTACGTTACCCCATTGGCAAGTTCGAGTGGATTGCTCCGGAAAATGAAGAGCACATGGCCAAGCGCCGAATCCATTACATCGAGGTGCTCGCCAAGTTGCCGTCTGAGATGCGCGTTGCGGTCCAGGGACTGAGCGCAGAGCAACTCGACACGCCGTACCGCCCGGACGGTTGGACGGTGCGTCAGGTCGTGCATCATGTGCCCGAGAGCCACATGAACGCATACGTGCGCTTCAAACTGGCGCTCACGGAAGACAATCCGACCATCAAGCCCTACGACGAAGCAGCGTGGGCGAAGCTGCCCGACGTCGCCAGGACACCGATTGATGTCTCGCTTCAATTGCTGGGAGCATTGCACTCGCGCTGGGTGGACGTGGCGCGCCTGATGCAGCCGGCGGACTTTGCGCGCACCTTCTTCCATCCTGAACGCGGTGTGGTAACTCTCGACCAGACACTCGCCATGTATGCGTGGCACTCCGCCCACCATACGGCCCATATCACGTCGCTACGCCAGCGCATGGCGTGGAATTAGAACACTATTTGGCGCCTGCAACAATCTTTTAAACAAAGTGCTGGGACGAATGCACTCACTGCGGCGATGGGTGCATCGTTTTCAAATGCGAGTCGCAATCGACCGCGATTGGAGCGGTCTGCGCTCACTTTGCCGGACACGCCGCGTCAAATTCTCGACGCAACAAAGTTTCCATCATCGTGAACTTTTGGGTTGCGTCAAACGTATACCGGAGAAGGACCGAGGAGGTGGCATCGCTCGCTCCATGTGCGGACACCTCAGAATCATCGGGGCCAAACAGAATGTTTCGCCAGCGGTTTGGCGGCCCAGGCGAGACAGTTTCAAGGAGGCTTTGGAAGGTTCCCTGTTGCTGTTTGACCCCGGAGCGACATTCTATGCGACTTGGCAGGAAACGCAAGTCTTTTCTGCTAGGAGGGCCGCCAGAACGAGTGAAGGAGAATGCAATGACTCGCATTTTGGGCCGTGCGGCCCTGTTAGTCCTCGCAGTAACCATGTCCATCAGTGCCTTCGCGGGCTCCAAGTCCGAAACCCTGGCTCTCATGCGTGATGCCCAGCTCAACGGCACCACCATTCCCGCTGGCGAGTACTCGGTGAAGTATGACACTAATGGGTCTACCTGCCAGGTCACATTAATGAAGAACGGTAAGACGGTGGCGACGGCCAATGGAGAGCTAAAGCAGCTTTCCAATAGGCCGGAGCATAACCAGATACTGCTGCGAAATGATACCGGTGGCCTCCCAACAGTCAGCGAGATGGACTTCAGCAACAGCACGACCGCCATCACGTTTGATTCGAACATGACCACTGCATCGGGGAAGTAGAAGCAGAAGGAGTAGAAGCAGAGAAAGTGATGCTAAGGGAGCCCTTCCGGCTCCCTTTTTCTGCCGACATCACGGGGCGGGATGTAATTTATGCTGGTACCGCAGCCAATTGCGCAGGTTCTTCGTGGAAGCGCACCGAGACCAGCTTGGACACGCCCGGCTCTTGCATGGTAACGCCGTAGAGAACCGGTGCCATGCCCATGGTCTTCTTGCTGTGCGTAATGATGATGAACTGCGTTTGGGAGCTCATCTCGCGCACCAGCTCAGTGAAGCGGCCGATGTTGGCTTCGTCCAGGGGCGCATCGACCTCGTCAAGGATGCAGAACGGGCTGGGCTGATACTGGAAGATGCCGACCAGTAGCGCCAACGCGGTAAGCGCTTTTTCCCCGCCTGACAGCAGCAGCACATTCTGCAGCTTCTTGCCCGGAGGCGACGCCACTACGTCGATGCCGCTTTCCGCCGAGTTTTCCTGGTCGGTGAGCCGCATGAAGCCCTGCCCGCCGCCGAAAAGCTTGCTGAACGTGCGGCCGAAGTTTTCGTTGATGATCGCAAAGGCCTCCTCGAACCTCTGCCGTGAAATGGCCTCAATTTCCTTGATGGTGTTCTGGGTGTTCTCGATGGATTGCAGCAGGTCCAGCCGCTGAATCTCCAAGAACTCGTGACGCTGTGCGGTTTCCTTGTACTCCTCTAGCGCCATCATGTTCACAGGACCCATGTTGTCAAGCCGGGTGCGCATCTCGCGATACGCTGCGTCTTCGGTGGCAAGCTCCTCGCCGGAGACCAGCGGCATCGACCCGTCGTCCACCAGTTCATCGCGTTTCTGGCCGAGCTCCTGCATGCAGGTCTCGATAGTGTGCTGAACATCCGATTGCACTCGCGCCTGCACAGCCGAGAGGTCGCCACGGTGGTCGCGCGCGGCATCCAGCGACTCCCGGGCGGACTTGAGAGTTTCCTCCAACTCCGTGATGCGAAGGCGAACCGCCTGCAACTCCTCCTGCATTTCGCGGTCACGCGTCCCCGCCAATTCGCGATCGCGTGTCCACGCAATAACCTGTTGGGCGAGGCGGAGGTTCTCAGCTTCCCGCTGCTGCTTCTCTGCGGCAGCCGACTCCAGTTGTGCTTTCAGCTTGGCGAGATGCGCCGAAATCTCGGCGACCATGGCTTCAATACGCTGCACGGCGATGGCTGCACCCCGTCTGCGCTCCTCGATAGTGGCTACCTGGGCGCGAACCTCGCTGGCGAGCTGTGCCGCTTCATCGCGGCGCAGGCGAAGCGATTCGAGGCTGCTCTGTCCGGATTGCATCTCCGACTCCAGAGCTCGCTGTCTCTCCTCCTGTGCTGAAAGCTCGCCGGTTTGTGAGGAGATGAAGCTCTCGCGCTCACCGCGCTCCTCTGTGATGCGAAGCAGTTCCTGTTCATAGGTCGCGAGTCTCTCGCGTACTCGCGTCATCTCGGTTTCGAGCTGGCGGAGGGTATGGCCCGATGTCATCGCCTGCCGTTCCGATTCGCGCTTGTCGTCCTCCAACCGCTGTAGCAAGCCCGTCAGATCGGTTATCTCCCGGCCAACTGCAGCCACGCGGGTCTCTTGCTCAGCCATCGCCCGGTCCATCTCGCCCATCAGGTGAATCACTTCGCGCAGCTCGCGCTTCATCGAGAGCGGCCCCTGGCTGCGTTGTTTGCCGCCAGTGACGGTCACGTTATGGAAGCACTCGCCTGACCGCGAGAGGAAAAATGCGTCGGGATTCTCCAGCGCCAGATCGCGGCCGGCACTCTGGTCGGGCACGATGTAGCCATTGCCCAGCTTGGGCAGGACCACTTCCAGAGACTTGCCGAATCCGTTGAGTACGCGGATGCAATTCTTCAGCGGAACGACGCTGTCGCCATGCGAAACCTGGTGTGACGCCTCGTCGAACAGAAACGAGAACTTTGCTTGCGAATCTTCAGGATGCACCAGGAAGGTGGCGCGTCCGTCAACATCGCTGCGCAACAGGCGCAGGCCCTCGTCGGCCGCGTCCCACGACTTCACCACAATGTAGTTCAACTCGTCGCGCAGAAAGTCGTCCACCACGTGTTCGTAGCGGTCGTCCACTTCCAGAAAGTCGGCCAGCACTCCCACGGGAGCGAGGCCATCCCTCATCGCGCCGGAGGTGAACAGTTTGCGTACCGACTCGGTAGCGTAGCCATGCTCGGTGATGACCGCCTCAAGCGAGCCCTTCTTGCCCATTGCGCTGGCGTATTCGCCACGCAAAGAGTCCAGCCGCCGCTTGCCTTCGGTTTCCGCAGCGCGCTTCGCATCCAGGTTCTCGCGGGTCTCAATGATCTGAGCGGCGAGCGCATTCACTCGCTGCGAAGCCGACTCGAACTCCAATCCAAGCTGGCCCCGCTGGCCGCCAAAGCTTTCGATTTGCTGCAAGGCCGAAGCCGTCTCGTCCTGCAGACGGCGCGCGTCGCGCTCCAGCGCAGCTATGCGCTCCTCTGCTTGCGTGATGCGGTTGCGGACGGCGGACGCCGCTGAGACTGCCTGTAGAATTGCATCCCGACGCTGCTCCTGCCGGCGCTCGACATCCGCCAGCAGCACCGCCGCCACAGAAGCTTCCTGCTGCCGCTGCTGCAATTCCTGCTGGGCACTGATAACCTCGGCGTTGGCCGAATCCAACGTGGTGCGGTTCGCTTCCACCTCTTGCTGCAACCGCGTAAACTGCTCTTCTGTGTTGGCAATTTCCGCCTGCGCTCCCGCGGACCGGGCATCCAGTTCGGCACAGCGTTCTTCATTGGTGTGACGGCGCGCTGCGGCTCGGTCGATCTCCAACGCAAGGGCATTCAACTTCTCGCGATTCTCCTGCGACTCGCGCTCGATGGCATAGCCGCGCTGCGTGCGTTCGCCGTGCTCGGCTTCCATGTGCTGTACGGCCTCGCCTTTGGCGCGCAACTCTGCACCGACTTCCGCTAGTTGCGTCTCCAGCGAGGTAGCCTCGGCATCGAGCTGAGCGAACTTGCTGGCGAGCACGACGCGCAGCTTGGAACGCATCTCGTCACGCAGCTTGGCGTACCGCTCGGCCTTCGACGCCTGCCGCTTCAGCGAATTCATCTGTCGCGTGACTTCGTCAAAGATGTCGTTGATGCGCGCCAGGTTCAGCTTGGCGTCTTCCAGCCGCGCCTCTGCCAACCGCTTGCGAGTTTTGAACTTGGTGATGCCAGCGGCCTCTTCGATGATGGCCCGGCGGTCGGTGGGCTTACTGCTGAGGATTTGCCCGATGCGGCCCTGCTCGATGATGGCGTACGACTCAGGGCCAAGCCCGGTGCCCATGAAGATATCTTGGATGTCGCGCAGGCGGCAGAGCTTGCCATTCAACAAATATTCGCTCTCGCCCGAACGGAACAGCCGCCGCGTGACGACAATCTCACCGGCTTTGAATGTCCGCTTGAATTTGCGCCGGCGAATCTTGAGCACCACACGGGGCAGGGCAGAGCCATCCGGCGCTGCATTCTCGCCAGCCGGCGTTTCTTCTTCGTCCGTCTGGCCGGGGCGAATCTCCTCGGC
>Ga0074046_10002781_pt1 | contig 14950 bp, 12 predicted proteins | sample BogForMeECP23OM3_FD_94441 | JGI IMG/M metagenome (GOLD analysis project Ga0074046, IMG submission 94441) | Bog forest soil microbial communities from Calvert Island, British Columbia, Canada - Bog Forest MetaG ECP23OM3 | ecosystem: Environmental > Terrestrial > Soil > Wetlands ...
CGCAAAGAGCAGCGAGAAAAAGGCCAGAGCCAGAAAGAAAACTCCTGCGAAAAACAAAGGGCAGGTGAGCACGGCGCGGATCGCGCCCTTCAGGCCCGAATGCGCGCGAATCACGTCCAGGTCGCCGATCGACTTCATCGCCGCGGCGGTCAGTACTTCGCCCGTAGTCGAGGTCACCACGACTGCGGCAATCATCGCCGCTGCGATCCAGGGGTTGATGGTTGCCGGCAGGGGTAGGGTAGCGAGTGAGATGGTCATCGCGTTTCGATTCTCGTTCCCAGGGGCTCCGGCTCCACAGGCCCCCGTTCCAGAGGCTCCCGGCCTGCAGGCTCCTCTGCCTCAGGAACAGGGTGCTGGGTGAGGGAAGGCCCTTGCGCAACGAATCCCACGCCGAGCGTGATGAGCACAATGCCCGTCCAGCGCTCGAGCGAAATGGACTCGTGCAGCCAGAAACGCGCCAGGAGCGCAATGATCACGTAGCCGAAGGCTGTTGCCGGCAGAACGAAGGTGAGATCGGCCCAGGAGAGCGCCGTGAGATAGCTGGCGAAGAATCCGATCAGCAGCGCAATGCCCAGTGCGACCCAGGGCGTGAAGACGGCCGCGATGAGCGATCCAGGATGGGCCAGCGTGATCGGCGGCATCGCGGCCATGCCGCGCGACAGGCAGCTGTCGCCCAACGGGGCGGAGATGGCAACCAGGCTCAGAATCAGGTATTGGCGCGGCGACAGTGAGTGTTTGGGCATCTGCCTTGCAGTCGGGTGAAATCGTCAGCGTCATAGCAGCAGAATCAGAGGAAGCTGATTCTACTGATGGGACGAGAAGCAACCGCAAATCCTTCGACTTCGCCCCGGCACGCCGGGACTTCGCTCAGGATGACAGTTCATGGTTAAACGAACTCCCCGAATGCAGAGCCCGTTACGCGCCCGCGCCGGCGGCTGCAGGAGGCTGCGCCTGCTGCTTGCGCGATTCCTTTACCTGCCGGTTGCGTTGCGCGCGCAGCTTCAGGAACGACTTGGCCTCAATGTAGAGCCGCGGCAGGTCGCGATTAACGAGGGCCTTCCACACCACGCGGAACGCCGCCTTGGGACGGAAGTAGTACTCGTCGTAGAAGCGGTGCACCATCTCCATCACGTAGTCGGTGGGCAGGCCGGGATATTCGATGTGTGCCATCTGGTGGCCGCCGCCGTCCTGCATCACATTGTTGGTGATGAAGCCATTCTTCGCGGCGTACTCGTAAAATTCGGTTCCGGGGTAGGCGTGCGCAATGGACACCTGGATGGTTTCGCAATCCAGCGTCTTGGCAAAGTTGATGGTGTTGCGGATGGACTGCTTGGTCTCGCCGGGCAGGCCGAGAATGAAGTCGGCGTGAATCGTCAAACCCAGAGAATGGCAGTCGCGTGCGAAGTCCCTCGCACGCTCCACGGTTGCGCCCTTCTTGATGTTCTTGAGAATCTGCGGATCGCCCGACTCGAAGCCGACGATCAGCAGCCGGCACCCGGCTTCGCGCATGGCCTTCAACGTCTCGTAATCCGTGGTAACGCGCGACGTGCAACTCCAGGTGATGCCGAGCGGCTTCAGTTTTTCGCAAAGCTCAATGGTGCGCACCTTCTGGATGTTGAAGGTGTCGTCGTCGAAGAAGAATTCCTTCACTTCGGGGAAATTCTCCTTGGCCCACTTCATCTCCGCGGCAACATCATCCGTCGACCGCTTGCGCCAGGCGTGGCCTGAGAGCGTTTGCGGCCACAGGCAGAAGGTGCACTGCGCAGGGCAGCCGCGCGTAGAGTAAAGCGCGATGTAGGGATGCAGCAGGAACGGGACGTTGTAGCGCGTTACATCCATATCGCGTTTGTAGATCTTGGTCGCCCATGGCATGGCATCCAGATCTTCAATCTGCGGGCGGTCGGGATTGTGCACTACCTTGCCGTCTTTTTTGTAGCTGATGCCAAGAATTTCATTGAGTGGCTTGCCGTTGGCGAATTCCACGACGGAATAATCGAATTCGCGCCGGCAAATAAAGTCCAGCGCCGAACACTCATTCAGCGCGCGGTCGGGATCGGTGGTCACCGGCGGTCCCACGAATGCAATCCTGATCGACGGATTCGCCGCCTTGATCGTCTCCGCCAGCCGCTGGTCGCCCTCCCATCCCACCGTAGAAGTGAAGAGCACAAGGAATTCGTAGTCCTTGCAAATCTTGATGGTTTCCTCGGCGGAGACGTGGTGGGGCGGCGCGTCGAGCACCCGCGAACCCTCCAGCAAGCCGGCTGGATAGGTAAGCCAGACGGGGTACCAGTAGGACTCGATCTCGCGTGTGGCCGGCCAGCGCGAACTGGCGCCGCCGTCGAAGTTCTTAAAGGAGGGAGGGTTGAGGAAGATTGTTTTCAGTGGCATGGGCATCCATTCAATTCTACCATTTGCGATCATTCATTAGACGCATTCGCGGCCGGTCCGGTGCGAATCTTCGCAAGGAAGAAGGGGGCTATCGCAATCCATAACCCTCACAGAATCAATGGGCTTTCCGCCAGGTTTGCACTTGTGGCACCCTGACCCCCGAAACCCGACGCCGTTTACGGCTTGGGATGCAGCTCATTGAGCCAGTCCTGCATGTGGCCGAGGGCCCGCAGCAGGTTCAGGCGCGCCTTGCTCAGGATCAGCCCTGCGTCAAGCGCATCGATGTAATTCTGCCTCTCATCGATGCGCGCCTGCTGTTGGGCGGTAGGCGAAAGCTGCGGCGGCGCGCCCGGTCCGTTGCCTGCGCCGTTGCCCAGCTCGAGTTGTGCCTCCACGCTCTTCAGTTGCTCGCTGGCGATCTGCTGCTTCAGGCTGGCAATCTCGGCCTGCGCATCCAGTTCGCGCAGGCTCGCGCTCAACTGCGCGATCTGCACATCGTTCTGCTGTTGTGCCTGCTCGACCTCGACTCGCGCGCGCAACGCGTCGGCAGCCGATGCGCGCATTTTGGCATGAAGGCCGGAATCGAAAACCGGGATCTTGATAGAGAAGCCGGTACTGAGATTGTTGGCTGGAAGTGGCTGCCTGTAGTAATTGTTGATGTCGTTGAGCAGCGTCGTATTGCGGTTGTAGAGAAGGCCAAAGCCCACTTCCGGAAGCAGCCATAGGTGTTCCTCGTCGCCTCGCGCCTGGTGTTGCCTTGAGACCGCCACTTGCTGCGCCGACTCAATACCGGGCGTCGCAGTTGGCTTCAAATCGCCAGTGACCGCCGGAATCTCGGGAATGCTAGCGTGATCAGGAGTCATCGAGCCAACGGGCAATCCGGTGAGCGTGGCCAGTTGCTCGGCCAGCGTTGCGGCGCGGGTTTCCAGATGCAGGCGGCCCAGCTTGAGTTGGGCCGCCGTCAGTTGCGCCTGCAAGAGAGTGCTTAGAGGATCCACGCCGGCCTCCGCGCGCTGCTGCTCGATCTCGACCAAACGCGCCGCGTCCTGCTCCTGTTGGCGCGCAGCTTCGAGCTCGTGATTCACCGCATCCAGTTCGATGTAAGCCGAGGAAGCATCCAGACCCGCCTGTTCGCGTGCATCCTTCAATGCCAGTTGCGCTGCCCGCACACCAGCCTGTGCCGCATGGACGTACTGGAACCCCGGCATGCTGAAGACCAGCGACTGAACGGTGCCTCCCCATATGGTGGGCAGCGAGCCTGTGAAACCTAACTCAGGAAAGGCGGGCAGGCCGGAGTCAAAACTGAGCGACGGAATGAAGGCGTCGCGGCTTTGCGCCAGTTCTGCGGTGGCCTTTTGCACGTCGGACTGCGCCAAATGCACCGTCACGCTGTTCTTCTGCGCCAGCTCCACCACTGTCGTCAGCGACACCTGCGCCGGCGCCGCGGCCGCAGCGGCAGCCAAAACTGCGCCCACCAATGGCGGCAGCCATGCGTGGCGCGAATTGTGTGTAGTTCTCACAGTGGTTCCTGGCATCAATGTTTGGAAGCCTGTGCCGGATTATATTCGCGCGCCAACGCGGTAGCGGCCGCAAACGCCTGCTGTGCTCCGGCGGCATCGCCGAGATTCTGCTTCAGCTGCCCCAGCCGTGCATATGCGATAAATGCGGGAGCCTCCTCGCTTTTCGAGGAGCCCGCGAGGTAGTCTTCCAGCATCGTCGCGGCCAGTTGCAGATTGCGGTTGGCCGCGATCAGCACGCCGGCCCCATCGTACAGTGCGAAGCCCGGCTGCTTGTCGCGCGCCGCGGCGCTCATGCAGTTGTTGATGGCCGTATCCAGATCGGACCAGCGCTGGCGGCCACGATAGAAACTCGCCAAAACCGTCCACATATCAGCCGGATGAGGACTCGTCGTCGCCGCCAATTTGTATTGGTTTTCTGCGGTCGTGTAATCCTTCGCCGCCATCGCGATGTCGCCTCGCAATTGCGCTGCTCTGCCTGCGTCCACCTTGTCGAGCTGCGAGGCAATCTGTTGCGCCTTGCTCGTCCCGCCGCCCGCAATGCCCGGCGCTTGCGCATAATAATCGCCCAAGTCAGAGAGCGCCGGCCCGTTCTGCGGATTCAATTGCACCGCAGTTTGCATCGCCGCGAGAGATTTTTTGGCATCCCCGTAGGCAGAGAGAAAGGAGGCCTGACTGGCTTGCTGCCCTAACGCCCGCCCCAACCACATGAAATAGTCGGAGTTCTTGTTGTTCAGATTGACCGCCTGCTGGCACTCGGCCACTGCCTGGCTCCACTGTTGCAACTCGAACCGCACGCGGCACAGTAGATTCTGGGCCTCATCCGCTCCGGTACCGGTTGCGGGCAACGGCGTGAGCAGGGCTAGTGCTTGATCAGCCTGCCCATTCTGCAAATAAGTGTTTGCCTGTGTCAGCGTGGCTGCGGGAATCTGCGCGCAGGCGATAGCACCCCCGGCAATCGCCGGGAATGCCAAAAGCAGAGCGATCGCTCTGGCAATCTTCCTCACCGGACTTCCTTAATCGGTACGCCCTCCTGCAAGGGCTGCCCGTTGATGGTTCCGGTGGCGACCATATCGCCGTCCTGGAGGCCTGAGAGAATCGGCACCTGGGTCAGATTCGGAGATCCGATAGTGACCGTGACGCGTTGCAACTGGTCGCCGACGACCTTGTAAACAAAATAGCTCCCATTCTGTTCGTGGAGCGCTTCACGCGGCATGCTCAGTGCATTCGGCTGGCTTGAGATGGTCACGGTTACGGTCACGTTGGTATCGGGCAGCAGGTCGTCTTGTGCGCCGTCCAAATCCACCAGGACCTCGCCCACATTGCGCGTCGTGTAAGTAACCACGGTGACCGGAAGCCGTGCGATGTGGCCATGCCATTCGCGGGTCGGTTTTGCATCCCAGCGGATCGAAACCTTCTGTCCGATGGCCAGGCGGCCCAGGTCGGGCTCGTCAAAGTAGGCGCGCACGCGCTCCTGCTGCAGGTCCGCCATCTCTACCAGCAGCTTTCCGGTTTCGGTGAATGCCGAGGGTGCAGCGTCCATGGTGTAAATGGTTCCCGTCACCGGGGCGTAGTAGGCGGTTTGCGCTTCGATATGCCGCGCCGCCGCCAGCGCAGCATCGGCGTCGTTCAGTGCCGCCTGGGCGCGGGCAACCTCTCCGGGCGAGTAGCGATGTTGCGCGCTCTGTTGCGCGGCATTCAGGCTGGCCTGCGCGGTCTCCAGGCGCTCTCGCGCGGCCGTTACTTCACCGGACGCCGCGGCTCCGGTCGCGGCCAGCTTGGTCAGCGCGTCCAAATCGTGTTGCGCCTGGTCGCGCGCCAGCCGATCCTGCTCCATCTCAGCGGCAGATGCCTGCTGCTCGGCTTGCGTACCGTTATGCGTTGCGGCATCCAGCGCGGCCTGCGCCGTCTTCACCGCGCTCTCGGCGCTCGCCACCTGGGCGCGCGCCGCCACGTCGTCCAATGTCAGGATCAGCTTGCCGCTGTGCACGAGGTCGCCCTCCTGTGCATAGACGCCCTTCACCGTGGTAGCAAGTGGACTGTAGAACGAGTAGGGTGTAATCGGCTCGACCTTGGCGTTGGTGCTCACCGTGTTCTGCAGCATCTCGTGCTCCACCCGCGCCACACGCACCGGTAACCGGTCCCGAAGAAAGAACCGCGCAGTAAGAAACACGGCAATCAGGAAGACTGCCGCACCGAGCCAGAGCCATTTGCGGTTCATTTGCGTTCTTGCTTCAGCCATGCCCTTAACCAGAGTCAGTATATAAGACTCGAATCGTTGAGGTTACGATTCAGTCAAATCGCCCCGTTCGTGTTGGCTCCGCCAACTCCGCAAACCCCGCTGCTCTCCGACCGATTGAAGAAGAACCTTTCCGTGCCCCATCCATTCGCCTTTTTCTGGCGAATGGGTGGGAACCCACCAAAGCCAAAAGTACGAATTCATGCGGTTAGAGAACTAGAATGATCCCATGACCACCGCTCCCCGCTACACCGACGAGCATGCTAAAGCCGGCCTCGACTTCAACTTTCCTCCCATCGAGACCTGGCAAAACCAGTTTCCCGGTTACGAGATTCAAATCGACGATCCCGAGCTCACTTCCGTCTGCCCCAAAACCGGTTTGCCCGACTTTGGCGTGCTCACTATTCGCTACATGCCCAAAGAGCGCTGTCTGGAGCTGAAATCGCTCAAAGAGTACCTGTTCTGTTACCGCAATCTGGGTATCTTCCAGGAAAACATCGTCAACCAGGTCCTCGAAGACATCGTCAAGGCCTGTGACCCGGTGTGGGCCGTGGTGAAAGGCGAATTCCGCCCGCGCGGAGGCATCGGCACTACCGTCGAGACGCGCTGGCCGCGGCCGTAAGAGGAACTCGGAGCGCGCCAGTCTCGCCCAACTGCTCCGTGCCCCGTCCTTTCGCGCATTTTGCGAAAGGGCGGGAGACCCCGAGGCCTGATCTACTTCTTCGACAGCACATCTCTGGACCGATCCTAAGAAACCATTGGGCGCACAGACCCCGCCCGTGATATTGCTTTTCTTGCCGCGCTGCCGATGGAAAGAGAGCCGCTTGCCAAATTTCTTAAGAAAGCTGCGTCCCCACAAAAGCCCCGCGCTGGGCACCGTTCTGCTGCTCATCGCGCTCAACCTGCTCAATTACCTCGACCGCTACATCCTGCCCGGCGCGCAGCCTCTTATCCAGAAGGAGTTCCACTCGACCGACCTGCAGATGGGCGCGCTCACCACGGCGTTCTTTCTCACCTATATGATCTTTGCACCGGCCAGCGGCTGGCTGGGCGACTGGTTTCGCCGCAAGCCGCTCATCATCACGGGCGCGATTCTCTGGAGCCTGGCCACGCTTGGCACCGCCTTTGTGCATAGCTACTGGAGCCTCTACACCCGGCGCGCGCTGGTAGGCGTAGGCGAGGCCACCTTCGGCATTTACGCCCCAGCCGTGCTCGCCGACTTCTACCCCGAGCGTGACCGTAACCGCATCCTCTCCATCTTCTATCTGGCCATTCCCGTGGGCGCGGCCCTCGGCTATCTGGCGGGCGGGGAACTGGGCAGCCTGTGGGGATGGCGCCGGCCCTTTCTCCTCTGCGCCATCCCCGGCCTGATCATTGCCGCGCTTTATGGGGTGTGGGGCCGCGAACCGGTACGCGGCGCTAAGGACCGTTACCGCGCCGTGCCACCTCGCATCGACACCTGGGCTGCGCTCGAGCGTGTCGTCAAGCGGCGGCTGCGCCTTTCTCAGATGGGCGCATTCCTGACGGCATTTGGGGTGGGAGCCATCACCTTCACATTCGGCAGCATCCGCTTCCTGCGGCCGCGCCTGCGCATCTTCAAGAATCCAGCGTTCCTCACCTCGACCTTTGGCCTGGCCGCCATCACCTTTGCGTTGGGCGGTATCTCAGCCTGGGTGCCAACATTCCTGCACCGCGTCAACGGGCTTTCGGTAGCCAATGCCAGCCTCGTGGTCGGCGCCATTACCGTCATTGATGGCATCGGCGGCACCATCACCGGTGGTTGGATTGCGCATCGCTGGCAGCGCACCGACCACCGCGCCCTCTACCTGATTTCTTTCTGGAGCGTGGTTTTCACAATCCCCTTCGGCGTTCTGGTTTTCTTTGGACCGCACTCGACCACGATTCCCGCGCTCTTTTTCGCCGAGTTCTTCATCTTTCTTAATACCGGTCCGCTCAACGCCGCCATCGTAAACTCCGTGCCGGGAGCCGTGCGCGCCACAGCTATTTCCATCAATCTCTTCTGCATTCACGCCTTCGGCGACACCTTCTCACCGCAGATCATCGGCGCCATCAGCGACCACTCGACGTTAAGCATCGGTCTAGGTGCTACGCTGGTTTCGCTGGTTATCGCCTGCTGGATCCTTTGGTACGGCGCGCGTTTCGCCCCGCCTTACTACGAGGCGCAACTACCCTAGTCGAGTGCGGATGGAACAGGAGAATTCCGACCTTCTATCAACCGCCGGGCGAGTCCAAATGTAGGAGCAGAAAGAATAGCGCTGTGATCCCTGCCGCCACCAAAGCGATCAACGCCAGCCGCAGCAGACCGAAGCCACTCGCTGGCGGAGTTAACGTTTCAAAGGCAGGAGCCGTTTCCTGGGCCGCGTCATGGATCCCGGGTGCAGCGGTCCCCACCCCCTCAGGCTTCACCAGCACATCAGGCGTTGCCGGTCCCTTCACAACATAACGGTAGCCGCCTGGCAGACGACCCAATGCGGAGAAAAACCCTGTAGACCGCAGGACCGTAAAATATCCGGCCTGCGCCACGTTAGTTTCCCGGCGATTCCAGCGAGAGCCCGACATTGCACCCTCCTAATCCCGGTTCGCGGGCCGCAAATCCCCGCGCTGAGGTCAAACAGGGCCCTGGATGTCGATTTAAGAATACTCCCGATTAAGATTCTTCGCCGCCGCTGTCGCCGCCAGGCGCGCTATTTGCCCGGTAGCGTCTCCTGGTCCCTGGTATTCATGAACGCGCGACGCCCGCCCTGGCTGCGCAGGTTGGGATCGTTCACCGGCGGCCGTTCCTGCTCTGCGTTGAAGCCACGCGCAAGGGCCGGGTTCGGCTTGAACTTCGGCGGGCCGCCGTAGAACTGCCTGGCATGGCTCAGGACCATGCCTGCCCGGCCGTGCATTGGCTGCACGATGCCGCGTACCTGCACGTCCATGTCGCGGTACTTCTTCAGTTCGCCGACCTCGTCGGAATCTTCGCGATAGCTGACGACTGTGAAGCGGCATTGTTCGTCCGTGGTCTCGGGCGAGCATACGTCGAGGAAGCGCGTGCCGTCGGGAAGTTGCACTACATCATAGATATGCGCCGAAACACAAATATCTTTGTTGAGCATTTGCGCGGCTTGGCCGGCGGTAACGCAGGGCTTGGGCTTGGCGGCAAAGGCAAGCGCCGGCACGCATACGGCAATCACCGCCAGGAGGCGGGGGAGGTTGAACCGCATCGCAGGACTCCGCTGAGAAGTGCTGACAGCGTAGCGCGATTTCGCGGCAAAGGGAAGCGCCCCTCCAGGAGGCGCGTGGAATCCCATGGCTTTAGATTTACCGCGTCCCCACCAGTTCGCCGCTCTTCGCACCTTGTCCGTAGTGGCTCTCCACGTAGTTGTCCAGGATCTGCTTGAACTCGGCGACGATAGTGTCGCCGCGCAGCGTGGTCGAGAGCTTGCCGTCGACGTAGACGGGAGCGACGGGATCTTCGAAGGTGCCGGGCAGGCTGATGCCGAGGTTGGCGTGCTTGGATTCGCCGGGGCCGTTGACCACGCAGCCCATCACGGCGAGCTTCAGCTCCTCGACGCCGGGATACTTCTTGCGCCACTCGGGCATGGAGGTGCGCAGGTAGCTCTGAATCTGCTCGGCGAGCTCCTGGAAATACGTACTGGTTGTCCGGCCGCAGCCGGGACAGCTCGTGACCTGGGGCATGAAACTCCGGATGGAGAGCGATTGCAGGATCTGCTGCGCGGCCTGGACTTCTTCTGTGCGGTCGCCACCGGGCTTGGGCGTCAGGCTCACGCGAATGGTATCGCCGATGCCGTTGAGCAGCAGCGGCGCGAGGCCTGCGGTCGAAGCAATGAGCCCCTTCGCGCCCATGCCGGCTTCGGTCAGGCCGAGGTGCAGGGGGTAATCGCAGCGCGCCGCCAGCTTGGTGTAGACGTCGAGCAGGTCGCGCACGCCGCTCACCTTGGCCGAGAGGATGATCATGTCGTGGCCCAGGCCGTAATGCTCGGCGGCGGCGGCGGACTGGAGGGCGCTGGCGATCATGGCCTCAATCATCACGTCGCGTGCGGGCAGCGGCTCGGCCTTCTTGCTGTTCTCGTCCATCATGCGCGTCAGCAGCGACTGGTCGAGCGAACCCCAGTTGACGCCGATGCGTACGGGCTTGTGATTTTCGACGGCGCACTCGATCATGGTGCGGAAGTTGTTATCGTCTTTGCGGCCGATGGACGCATTGCCGGGGTTGATGCGGTACTTGGCGAGCGCGCGCGCCGCGGCGGGATATTTCTTGAGCAGGATGTGGCCGTTGTAGTGAAAGTCGCCGACGATAGGCACGCGCAGGCCGCGTTTCTCGAGGCCTTCCACGATGTGCGGCACGGCTGCGGCTGCGCCTTCGTTGTTGACCGTGACGCGCACGATCTCAGAGCCAGCAAGAGTGAGGGCCGCAACCTGCTCGACGGTGGACTGCACGTCGGCCGTGTCGGTGTTGGTCATCGACTGCACGACAACCGGGACCTCCCAGCCTACGCGCACATGTCCAATTTTTACGGTGGGGGTTTTTCTGCGTTGAATCTCCGCCATGGTTCTAGTGTACCCGCAATCGAGGCGAGAGGGCCTTTAAGGTCTCCCACCGTTCGCGCAAAGGGCCGCGCGAAGGATGGGGCACGGGCGGTGCCGGCCGAGGAGCGCGAGTGCACGCGAAGAAAGCCGGTTGTAGAGCCCTTTCGCTCAGAAAACGTGCAAATATCAGAAAAGAAACGGCCTTTGAAATGGCCTTTTCAAGCCAATTGTCGGGTTGATTCGACTTGGGCCCCATCGTCATAGCCCGTGTAGACGCGGAGCTGCTCGCAGAGAGGGCCGATGCCCATGGGCCTGCCAAAGTGCCATCCCTGGGCATATCGAACCCCGCGCTTCAGAAGATACTGCGCCTGCGGTTCCGTCTCCACGCCCTCAGCAACCATTTCGAGATGCAGCGAATGGGCCATTTCGATGATGTGCAGCACCACCTGGCTGGTGGCGCCGTCGGTATTGATGGTCTCTACGAAGGCACGATCGATTTTGAGCGTGTCAAGCGAGAGAGATTGCAGGCACGAAAGGCTCGAATAGCCGGTGCCGAAGTCGTCGATGGCCACGCTGAATCCTTTGGCGCGCAGGGCATCGATGAGCTCCGCGGTCTGGGGGCCCTGCAGGAAGGCGCGCTCGGTGGCTTCGATCTCGACGTTTTCGGGGCGTGCTCCTGAGACGCGAAGGAACTGATCCATGGCATCGATGGTCCGATTGTCGCAAAGGTCTGCCGCGGAAACGTTCACGGCAACGCAGAACTTGGGATCTATCTTCAGGAATTGCGGCAGATCGCGCGCGACCATGGCGAGGACCTGCCCCGTAATGAGTTGGATCATGCCGCACTCTTCAGCCTGGGGAATGAAATAATCGGGCCGCATGTCCGCAAAGCTGCTTTTCCAGCGGACCAGCGCTTCGGCGCCGATGATGCGCCGTGTCTCCAGCTCCACCACGGGCTGATACACGACATACAAACTATCGTCCTTGAGGGCGCGGCGGAGCATGGTCGGGAACGAGGAATGCCTGCGCGCAACGAGGCTGGCCAACAGCGAGAAGATGGCGCCGCAGAGAACTCCGATGGGGATGAAGAACACGGCGAAGTGGCCAATGCGCCGATAGATGTAACCCTCTGGCGTTGCCACCACAACGGCGAGGTCCCACTGCGCGGAGCGGACCCGGGAGACCAGGTATCCATTGTTCAGAATGGTGGACTGGGATCCTTGATCAATCGGTTCAAACCAGTCAGAAAGGAAGTTCTGGCCCTGGGCGGCCACAAGATCGTGATTGGCTGCAGATGGAACGAATACGGCAAGCTCGACGTCCTGGCCCTCGGTGGCAACGTCGAACGCCAGGACAGGGTCAACGATCATCGCGAATCCGCCTGTCGCGACGACGTTCAGCGGATGTGAAGGTTGACCCGCCAGATTCTTATTGAAATACTCCGAGACGCCGTGGCCGGTAACCAGATCCGGCTTACCAAGTGAAATGGGATTCGTAATTCCCTGCGAAGTGCAAAGCAGTGTGTCGTGCGTGACGCGGCCGACCGCCTTCATATAGCTGAATCCAAGATCGACCTGCCGCATGAGCTTGATGTCCTGCGGCGAGCAGGGCGGGAAGTCGGCTTGCGCCAGTCTCTGCGTCGCTTCCTTGAACTGGTTTGACGTCTCTTCAATGCGGCGCAGGATTTCCTGAGCGTTGTTGAGGCTGAGCGCCTTTTCCGTCGCGTAGCTCTCGCACCAGGCGAAATAAGCAGAGGCCAAAACGGGCGCAAGAAAGGCTAAGAGTGCGCCGACCAGTGCGATGCCAACCCTCTGTTTATTCGGCATTCGTTAGCCCTTTCCGGAAAGTGGACGAGTGTTACCTCGGTTACGGATCATAGCCGAATCGAATGGGTCATGCCATCACACGTACGATGCAGAAGAGGGGCGCAAAGGCCCTAGAAAGCTACACTAATTAAGCCTTGTTGATCTCTTTCAAGGCGCGTTGATTAGGGGTCGTTCCTGCGCCCGGGGCGTCGGGGGCTATGTAGTAACCACCCTGGATCCTTGCCGGGTGTTCCATCCAATCGTGCAGCCACGGAATGTATTCAAGCAGGTTGCAGGCGGGATGTGCGAAGCACAGGTGTTGATGCACCTGTGCCATGTCGCCCACGTGCGGCGTCACCGGCAGGTTGGCGCTGTGCGCCATATCGGCGACCTCAAGAAACTCCGTAATGCCGGCCAGCCGGACCACGTCTGGCTGCACGTAGTGCACCGCGCCCGCATGAATGAATTCGCGAAAATGTGCAGCGGTGTAGATTTGCTCGCCGAGCGCAATAGGTGTGCGAATTGCCTCGGCCAGCCGGCGGTGTCCTTGCACGTCGTCGAAGTAGATCGGCTCCTCGATCCATGCCACGTCAAAATCTGCCAGCCGTCCCGCAGTCTGCATGGCTTCGGGCAGCGTCCAGCGGCCGTTGGCGTCGGTCATGATGCGAATCTCTGGACCGAGCGCCTTGCGCGCCGCTTCCACGCGGCGCAAATCATCGTCCGGATTCTTACTGCCGACCTTGAGCTTGACGGCCCGATAGCCATCCTCTTCCACCAGGCGCCTGCAATCGGAGACGACCGTCTCGAGCGTCCAGTTCAGCCAGCCGCCGTCAGTGTTATAAGCCTGCACCTTTTTTGCTGCCGAGCCGCCTAAAAGCTTCCAAAGCGGAACGCCCGCGTCTTTGGCTTTCAGGTCCCAGAGAGCGATGTCGATGGCGCCGAGAGCCAGATGCGTGATGCCGGCGCGGCCCACCCAGTAGATTGGTGGATATTTGTGCAGCTTCTCCCAGATGACTGCAATTTCGCGCGGATCAGCACCGAGTTCCTGGCCGACGAGCAACGGCCCGTAGCTTTGTACGATGCAGTCGGTAATGAGCCGGTCCGTGGCCAAGTGCGCGTGTGTGCCGGAGAAACCGTAGCCGGTGAGGCCCGAGTCCGTATGAATGGCCACGCCGGGCGCGCCCCAATGCGTGAGCGAGTGCGTGCTGTCGGCGATTCCGCCGCGCGTGACGGGCGCGTGCAGGATGAAAGTTTCGAGCCGTGTGATCTTCATCGGGTGATCCGGTGCTGAAGGTTGTCGCAGTTGATCATAGCGTTCGAGGAGAGTCGTACGCGACGGAGTGATCGCTCAAGCCTCGAAGGTACGCCAACGCAAAATTTGTTAACGACAAAGGATGCCGCCGTTCGCTATAGTGTTTCCATTCCCCGAATCCGGAAGCAGAGCTGGTCCCCAATTCCGGATTCACCAGTTTCCCCGAAATCTGAAACACAAATTGAAATGAAAGAGGAGGTCAACTGTGGGCGATCAGCCGACACCGGAACACATCATGCAAATTGGCTTTGGATTCTGGGCCTCAAAGACGCTGTTGAGCGCAGTGGAAATGGGGGTGTTTACAGAGCTGGCAAAGCGTCCTGAAGGCTTGGATGAGTTGACAGGGCGGTTGGGATTGCATCCGCGATCGGCACGTGATTTTCTCGACGCGCTGATGGCGCTGGGATTTCTCGAGCGGCGTGACGGAAAGTACTCCAACACGCGGGACACGGACCTGTTCCTGGATAAACGCAAGCCATCGTATATCGGCGGAATTCTGGAGATGTGTAACCACCGGTCCTATGGGCATTGGAACCATTTGACGGAGGGACTGCGCACCGGGTTGCCGCAGAGCGAATTGAAGGGTGGAGGCGCGCCCGTGTTCGAAACCATCTACGCCGATCCGGCGCGGCTCAAAGAATTCCTGAAGGCGATGACCGGCGTTAGCCATGGCGCGAACCTGGCGATTGCGGCGAAGTTTCCCTGGGCGCAGTACAAGACCGTTGTCGATGCGGGGCCGGCGCAGGGCGATCTGCTGACGCAAGTGCTTCTGAAGAACCAGCACCTTCACGGCCTCGGGTTCGATCTGGCGGAAGTTGGCCCGATATTCGAGGAGTATGTTGAAGCTCACGGATTGGCCTCGCGGCTGCGGTTCCAGGCGGGCAGCTTCTTCACCGATGTCCTGCCAAAGGCGGATGTGATCATGATGGGACACATTCTGCACGACTGGGATCTTGCGCAAAAGCGGATGCTGATCGGAAAGGCATACGACGCTCTTCCCAAGGGCGGTGCGCTGCTGGTGTACGACGCCATCATTGACGACGACCGCTCGAAGAACGCCTTTGGCCTGATGATGAGCCTGCACATGATGATTGAAACCTATGGCGGGTTCGACTACACCGGTGCGGATTGCCAG
>Ga0074046_10002783_pt1 | contig 14930 bp, 15 predicted proteins | sample BogForMeECP23OM3_FD_94441 | JGI IMG/M metagenome (GOLD analysis project Ga0074046, IMG submission 94441) | Bog forest soil microbial communities from Calvert Island, British Columbia, Canada - Bog Forest MetaG ECP23OM3 | ecosystem: Environmental > Terrestrial > Soil > Wetlands ...
CACTTGACGCCGGGCGCGCGTCATTTCATGATGTGCGAGTTCAGCGGGCTTGCCTTCAAACGAACCCGCTTACGCAAGGCCCGTGCCGGATGGCTCCGGCTCTGCCTGGAATTCCTCACTGGGAATTTTTTTTGGTCTCTTTCCATTTTCCACTTATTATAGTCTATCATACGAGGTGATACGGAGTTGCGCTCTTTCTTATGAAATCTCCGATGCGATGGTGGTGCACAGATCCTCGGCAAAAGGGAAAAGGCAGCTTGTATCAAGGCTCCCGATATAGCTTTTTATGCCTGCAATTCCCTCCACCTTGAGAAAGCGCTCTATTCCCTCGATTATTTCGACTGTGGCGGCGGGATTTATGAAATTGGCGGTCCCCACCTGGACTGCGCCGGCCCCTATCAGTAAAAACTCCAGGGCATCCGTTGAGTTGGTGATCCCGCCGATTCCTATTACCGGGCATTCGACCGCCCGGGTGACCTCATAGACGCACCGAAGAGCAATGGGTTTTACGGCCGGTCCGGAAAGCCCTCCCAAAACATTGGCCAGCCGCGGCCTCCTGGAAAAAATATCGACGGACATGGCCGCCACGGTGTTTATGCACGAGATGATATCGCTTCCAGCGCCATGGGCGGCTTTGGCGATCTCCGAGATGCTCGTTACGTTGGGGGTGAGCTTTGTGATTACCGGCAGGGTCGTGGCGCCCCTGACAGCTTCAACCACCCTGGAGGTCATCGCTGGATCGGTCCCGAAGACCATCCCGCCTTTTTTCACGTTCGGACAGCTTACGTTGATTTCCAGGGCGGCTATTCCAGGCGCCCCGTCGAGCCGGGCAGAAAGTTCACCGTATTCCTCGATCGTGTTGCCGAAGATGTTTACGATCACCGGAACGCCCAGATCGCGCAAAAAAGGGAGCTTTACTGCCAAAAACCTTTCGGATCCGACATTTTCCAGACCTATGGCGTTTATCATCCCTGCCGATGTTTCGACCAGCCGGGGAGGAGGGTTCCCGGCTCGGGGCTTAAGCGAAATCCCCTTTACTACAATCGCCCCGAGACGCCCCAGATCTATGAACTCCGAGTATTCCTCGCCGTAGCCGAACGTGCCGGACGCGCTCATAACCGGGTTTTTCAGGCGCAGCGGACCTAGCTGAACAGCCAGGTCGGGGGAGGCATCTGCTGGACCAGGATTTTGTTCCATTTGATAGATCCTGCCGAAAAGATTGGACCATCTTCGCACACGTGGACGAAGCGTTCGGATTCCGGGTCATCGGGTGTTGCCGCGGGGAGCGCGCACCCTAGACAGGCCCCGATCCCGCAGGCCATGAGCGATTCCATCGAAAGCTGGGCGAGCGTATCGTTTGAGAGCGCCCAACTGGCCATGTGATACTGCATGGCGAGCGGTCCGCATGAATACAGCTCGAACGGCCGAAAGTCTCCCTCGGCCATAAATTCTTCAAACATTTGAGTGATGTGCCCTTTGTAGCCTGAGCTGCCGTCGTCGGTTGCAAAGTGGACCCGGATACCCGGACCGGTGAGAAAGTCTTCGGGCAAAAGCTCGGACGCCGTGCGGGCGCCGTAAAAAAGGCGCAGTTTCTCGGCGCCCTTTGCCCCGCGATCTGAAATCACCTCTGCGATCAGCTCCAAAAGAGGCGCTATCCCCATCCCGCCGGCAATGAAGGCCAGGGGAACGGTCCTGTCGATCGGAAGCTCGAATCCGTTTCCGAGAGGGCCGATAAGGCTTGAGGTCGATCCGGGCTCGAGCTGAGACATGAGCCACGTGCCGCGGCCGATAACCCTGTAGAGTATTTCGAAGTCTCCGTCTTCGGGATATATCCGGCTGAAAGAAAAAGGGCGGCGCAGCAGAGGGTCGGTCCCTTCGCGGATGCGAATCATCACGAACTGCCCGCAGCGGGCTGCGCCCGCAATACCGGGCGAATGCAGCCGGAGCCGGAATATCTGCCCGGAAATCCTCTGCTGGTTAATTATGCGGGCCTCTTCGATCATCTTAGCCAAAATTAGCTCCGGTGGTTCTACGCTTTGAGTCTCACAAGTCAGGCGCCTGGTGCACACGAAGACGCGGTGACAAAAAGATTCACCACAGAGACACAGAGTGCACGGAGAGGAAATATAAAATTCCCGCTTTGCGCCTCGCGGAGCGTCGAGATAGCAGCGAAGCGCTTCCTGGAGGCAATTTCAATCCCATTTCCTGCTTTTGCCGCTGTGTTCTCTGTGTCTCTGTGGTGATAGGGCACTTGCTCTGTGTCCACTGTGGTGAAATCCTGCTATTTCCACCCGATTACCGAGGCCATGCGCCCTGTTGGGCCTTGAGCCCGGTACGAAAAAAACTCCGCCTCCCCGCACACGGTGCATTTTGCCGCAAACTCGATGTTCCTGTCGCCAATCCCGGCCGCCCTCAACTGGTCCCGGGTGATCGCCCAGAAATCGAAGTATTCCGAGCGAACCTGAAATGACCAGAACTCTTCGGGAATCTCCCTTCGGTAGTTCACAAATTCGGCGCAGCAGGGGCCAAGGGAAGGCGATACCGCGGCAAGCGTCTCTGCCGGATTTAGCCCGAACAGATCTTTGAGGTATCGGACAGTCTTTCCGACGATGTTTTGGACGCTCCCGCGCCATCCGCTATGGATATTGGCAACGATGCGGCTTTGCGGATCGACCAGGAAAATGGACTGGCAATCCGCGATCTTTATAACAAGACCAAGGCCGGCAAGATTGGTCGCAAGAGCGTCTCCGGGCGGCGCGATAAGCGCGGGCGGACGGGCGTCCAGTTCCTGAACGGACTCTTGGTCGATGAAATTTACCGCATCGCCATGGAACTGGCGGCTGGAAACGAGCCTTTCAAGTCCAGTCGCATTCTTTATACGGGTAAGGTTTTCCAGCACGGCCCCGGGTGAGTCGCCGCTGCTCCAGGACACGTTAAGGCTCTCGTAAGGGGGCAGGCTTACTCCCCCGTACCTTGTGAAAACTCCATGCACCAGCCCCGGTACGCCGGACAGGTTCCCGAAGGTAAGGCAGGACAGGCTTTGAACTCCAATATCTTGCTTCATCGATTCGGCTTTTCCGTAACAGTTCACCGCACTTTGCACACAATTTTATGAACCACGAAGCTTCGTCGTGAACGCTTGCCTCCAATCTAGCTTTTAATCAGAATGCATCCGACAGTAAACAGAAAATGTCCCCTTTTTGCCGGCCAATGGTTAAAATGGATTCACTGCAGAGGGACAGATGTCGCAGAGAGGTGTTAAGTGAACGGTGATGAGGGAAGAGCGGAGCGATATGGAAGAGCTGATCAAGGAATGTTCCAGGGTGACAATCGAATGCGAGATGCGGGTCGTACCGGCCGAGGGTCCGGGGCCGATTGTCCACTCTTTGAAATGCAGTTTTGTAATGGGCGTTGACGTCCAGTATCCGTCGGTTGAAACAGCGCTTATGAACAAAAAGGCCGGTGACCGCGTAAAGGTCTATATCCCGTCCGAAGAGATCTACGGCGCTAACGACCCGGAGCTTGTCCGCGAGTTACCCAGGGCCGACTATAAGCAGGAGCGGCTTAAGCCGGGCAGGATGTACCGCGAGATTAAGCGCAGGAGCCTCGTGCAGTTCATGGTAAAAGAGGTGCGCGACGATATGATCGTTGCGGATTTTAACGATCCGCGAGCTGGAACCTGGGCCGAATTCGACATCCTGGTAAAAGAGGTCCGTCCGGCCAAAAAAGAGGAAATGAAGCCCCCTTGCGCAAAAGTGCCCGAGTTTCCGGAATGGTAGCCGGGTCGGTGAATCGGTGAATTGGCCTGCCCCGGCAAAAGCCGGGGTTCAGGGTGAAAAGGTGAATGGGTTAGTCGGTGAATCGACAGCGAAGTTCGGATGCCGGATATCGGAAAAAGGACCCTCCTCAGCCTGTCGGAAGGGGACCCGATGTACGTTGCCCTCCCGCCCTGTCCCCGTCTCCACATCACCTGTTCACCCGTTCACCTGTGGTTTTATTGACAAAGACCGGCGCCTGTGGTACGCAGGCAACCGGGTCCGGGGGATATCCCGGCCGGATTTTGTAGAAACACCATCCGCATTTTTCAAGCCTGATCGAGGGCGGCTAGCTCAGTGGATAGAGCGTTGGTCTCCGGAACCAAAGGTCGCGGGTTCGATCCCCGCGTCGCCCTCCAAGTAAATTCAATGATTTATAGTTAATTGTGAGCGTTTCGATTTTTTCTGTTTTTTGATTTCCAACCCTATTTCCAACCTAAACGCTGTTTTTCCTTATCAACCCCATCCCGCTTCGCGTTCCGGTCCACCGGACTGTTCCCGCACGGATAAGCGCTCATAGTGCCGGTGAATCCTGCATACGACGCGCCAGGATAGCTTTAAATCAACGACCTCGATTCGACCCATACTCAACACCGTCCCGATTCCGTTTATTTCATCCGCAATGAACAATCGCCCGTTCTTCTGCTCTCGTCCGCTTCCACTTCAAAAATGATCCCCGGGGAAATCCAGGCCAAGGGGGGTGATAGACCCATTGAAATCCCGTTTTTCGTATTACCGCTTCGACTACACCCTCTAAAATTTTTCTGACAGTTTTCAAAGGTGGCTCTGGCGCATCACTCCGACCTTTTAACGAAATATCGGCTTGCGGGTAACTCCCGCGATGGAGGCAGGGATTGCGGATCACGTTTGGAACATCGAAGATATTGCTCGGTTAGCGGATTAGTTGTATAAGTAGTAACATGGGATGAAAGCCCATAAGTATTGAGCGTTGACATGCTTTGGCCGGCTGGCTGCGCTCAACCCTTTGGCCTTCCAAGCCTAGATGGTGAATTTTACCCCAATATAGGAAGGAAGGTCAAGATGCTTTCGTCTGCCTTTGTAGCGCCTACCGTAGAGGAACTCCGGAACGCACGGAAAAAGAGGATTTTGATCAAAATGCTAGCCATTTACGGCGACGACAGCACGGATGGGAATAAGGTGCGCGTGTATGCTTTTGCAGGGGTTGCTGGAACACAAGAAGAATGGGATTATTTTAGTATTGATTGGCTTACAAGAACTGAAGGCATCCCTTTCCATGCAACCGATTGTGAGGCGGGGAAGGGTGCATATGAAAAAATGCCTTATGAGGAAAGGATGAAGCTTTCCAGGGATTTGACAAGGATGCTTGTCGGTAGCAAACTGTTTGGATGCGGAACCGCAATAGATCTTAAAGCGTTCAGACACCATTTCAAACAAACATCTAAAGATGATGGCTACTTTTACTGTTTTCTGCCTGTCGTGGTGCATTTTTTCTATCAAACCAGATTTTCAGTCCCACCACGCAAGGCACAATTCTCCTTCGATCAGAACCCAAATACACGAGGTAATGCCGCCTATCTCTACGATAAATATTTATCTAAACGTAAGGAATATGCAGATATGCAAAGTTTAATAGACAAGGATATGGCCTTCGCGGATAGCGACTCAGTAGGGATACAAGTAGCCGATTTGTTCGTCTATGAAGTTATGAGAGAAATGATGGCCAACTTAGAAGGTAAAGTCGGTAGAAGGCCACAATTCGAGTTATTGGATCAATGTGGTCGATTCGAGATTAAGCGTTTTCACGCTGTTTACTGGCATGAGTACAGCAAAAAACATAAAGATGTTCTTGCTTCCACCAACGCAAAATACGATGAGTGGAGGATGAAGCATAATATCAAGACAGATAACCACCAAAATCAAATAAGATATCTGATTTATGCCGAAAATATTAAATGAGGAATCCATTTAAGGGAGAGTTAATAATGAAAACGGCAATAGTTATTTGGATTATCGGTGTCCTGTTTACTTCAGGAGCAACATACGAGCAAGTCAAAGGCTCCGGCATCTCAAAACCCTTCATGACAAATGTCCATCTTTGGTTAAATAATATTGCGTTTTGGCCTGTGTATCTTGGGTCTATGTGGTACGCAATGCAAAGCATGAGTAAGGATTAACATTCGGGCAGGAGCGACTATGGGCAGGAAGAAAAAACCGAAACCCGACGACCCCGAACAATCGGCCCGGTTCATTGAGGCTACTAAAAACCTCGAACTGGTGGATAATCCGAAAGAAGCGTTCGAAGAGGCTTTAAAGAAGATCGGAAAGGCCAAAAAGAACACGCCTTCCGACAAATCTGCTTAATATCCTCGCCAAGCCAGAACCCGCTTAAATCTGCAGCTAATTGGGAACGTGAAGTATAATATCGCGCTTTCGGATTGAAAGGCCCGGCCATGAGCCTGGCCGGTTATGATTTGCCTGCACTCCCATCAGCATACAGGACCCCTGCAGAATGCCCCACAATAGACGATCTCACCTCAACCCATATCCGATACCCCTCATTTGCACACGGCCCTCTGCCACTGCACAAAATATCCTTGCGCATCCGACTTTTGCCTGTATTATCCTGGAACCCACATTCTTTAGCTTTTCCCACCTTGTTGGTTTCTCAAAGATGAAAGGGGTGCTATGCTCAGAAGATGCATGGTACTTGTTCCCCTGCTTCTCTGCCTTGCCGGATTTGCTGGCCAAGCTTCAATTGTTTACGCTGGGCATGATGCTACTATTGAATCCTTGCGCGATTATAATGCTGCTGTATCAGCTTATTCTAACCGCGACTACACCAAGGCTTATGAGGAATTTAAAAAGTTGGCAGAGCAAGGGTACGCTAGGGGACAATATAATTTGGCGTTAATTTATTTGGTTGGCGAAGGTGTGGCTCAGGATTATGTTGAAGGATTGAAATGGCTCCGGAAGGCGGCAGAACAGGAAAAAGGCAAGGACGATGAACTCATCGTTGCCCAAGCGCAATTTTATTTGGGAGGGATGTACGCCGAAGGCCGTGGCGTTCCAAAGGACGATGTCGAGGCGGCGAAGTGGCTTCGGATGGCGGCGGACAGTGGGATTAGTTTTGCACAATTTCAGTTGGCCGAGATGTACCACGATGGTGCAGGCGTGCCGAAGGACTACGTCGAGGCAGCCAAATGGTATCGCAAAGCCGCAGAACAGGGAGATGCTACTGCCCAAGTTGAACTGGCGGAACTGTACAAAGGTGTTCCCGGAGTACCGCAAAACTATGCCGAGGTGGTGAAGTGGTATCGCAAGGCGGCGGAACAGGGAAACACTTACGGACAGATAGGTTTGGGAGCAAGGTATGCCTATGGCGAAGGAGTGCTCCAGGATTTCGTCCAGGCGTATATGTGGTATAACTTGGCTGCGGTGAATAGCCCACCTGCGCGAACTCTAAGAGACGAACTCGCCGAACTCATGACACCCGCCCAGATCGCTGAGGCTCAACGCTTAGCAAGGGAGTGGAAGGCGAAAGGCGGTGATTAGGGCTTGCCCAGATTCTCTAACAGTCAAAAAGGTTTGCCCAGCGGAGTGACATAGCAGGAGGCATTATGAGGGCTATAATTCTGGCGGGATTGCTGATCTTCGTGGTCACACCAGCTTTTGCAGCCGACTTGGACGCCCCGAAGGCCAAACAGGTTTCAGCAAAAGAGGTTTACGAGCTTTCCGAGAAGTGCGCTAAATTTGCTGCCGAGTGGATTAACATGCACAAGTACGGAAATCCACGAATTCCAGAAGTTTATTTATGTCATTATAATAGATACATGAATAAGTGTTTGATATTAATAACGGCAACTGGCCCCGATTCAGAAGTAAAGTATGTATATGATGTTAATGAAAATAGAAGATTAGGAGGCTGCTTGCGTTTTACTCAAACTAATCACGTAGATAAATGCGAGTGGTTAGGCACAATATGCCAGTCTCAATCTGAATGGAATACTCTGATTAACCCATACATGGAAGAATAAAGCAGTTCCATGAAACGGCCATAGCATTCCGGCCGGTGATAATCATAGGATTTAGGCGTGATGGTGAAGGATTTGTTAGAGGAGGTGCGAAATTGAAAGTAATCGGTGTCCTTATCGGGATATTGGGTGTAGCTCTCCTGGTTTTGTCTGTTTCGCCAGAGGCGGATCTGAAAAGGGAAAGTGGCGGGTTCTTCAATAGTCTTAAAGAGGGCTGGCGTCTTCAGTTCGAGTACTGGCGCAAAGGTTTATCCGCTCCTATTTTGATCAACCCTTATTTTTACGCAGGTGGCCTCGCTCTCACGTGTCTCAGTTTTATCATTTTAGCGACCATCTGAGGCAACCCCCCCTGATGTGGTTTGGTCATACTCCGGATAGCTGTTTGCAGGCGGATTAGAGGTGAAAAGTTTCCACCTGTAATCAAACCCGTATTCCTGGTTTTGATTGAAAATAACGGCTCTGGTGCTACACTAATGCGCTCAGAATAGACGATCTCCCGTGAGGCAGGGTGAATCATCATCCCGCCAGGAAGCCGAGCAAATTTATATCCAGACTCGAAAGACACTTTATGAAAAAATGTCCTATTTTGCTGGCCATCAAGAGTGACAGGATGATAGCAATTCCTCTGTGCCCGGAAGAATGTATTTTAAAGATCAACGGGAAGTGCCTTTTAAAGCTCATTTCTGAATACACGAAAAAAATCGTTTCCGCGCTTGCCGAAAGGAATTAGTCCAGCTAAGGGGATGGGTGTAGAGGTGGAGGATTTATTTGAGGAGGGTTAGAATGAAAGTGATCGGGGTCATAATCGGAATCATCGGCGCATTCCTTTTGGCTTCGTCCGTTTCTCCGGGTCTAGGTTTGAAGAAGAAAACAAGCGGACCCTTTGATGACCTGAAGGAAAATTGGCGCGTCCAGTTTGAGTACTGGCGAAAGGGCTTGTACGCTCCTGCTCAGATCAATCCTTATTTTCTTCTCTTCGGGCTGGTTCTCATGAGTCTCAGTTTAATTATCTTGGCGGCCATCTAAGGCTAACCCGTTTCCCTGGTTTGATTGAAAATAACGGCGTCCGAAATCGGCTTGTGGTCATCCCACTTTCACTCAGCAAGTCCACACAGGACCCCTCTACAATGCCCCAGGATCGACGATCTCCGCTCAACCCATACCTTTTTTTGGGGAACCCATGTGAATTTGCGCCTTGCACCATGACCCACTATCCAAAAATATTCTTGCTAAACCAAAATGTGACTGTAAAATGTTTTCAGTACCATTTTCACCTGCTTTGCCCTTTCCCATTGATGGCCTCAATTCCAGGAAGCGAAAATGAGAGTAATTAAATGAAAATGAATCTCGAACATAATCTTTCAGACATAGAGCTGTTTGAGGTACTGGAAAAGAGCGCTAAGGCCATAAGCAGGGTCTTCATGAATTCTGAACGGTTGAAAGATCAGGTTGGCTGATTCGTGGAAGCGGGTATTTGACTGATTTACTTACCTTTGGGTCTGTTAAAGGAATCGGGGGGGAGTCGCTCCGGAGGAATCAGGCACCCCGCTCACGCCCCGTCTCTGGGCATAGACAGGTCAGGGAGAGCGTCGAGAATTAGCGGGTGCCTGCCGCGCTCCGCGAAGTGCCCCGCCTTGTACGGCCTGGTAAAGGCAGGCATAGCCCACACATCGGGACGGCCCTCAAAGGGTGCCGAGCAAAGCTGCACTTCGTATTTTGAAGTGCAGCGCCGCGCCGCGCAGCGTGAACTCGACACCATGTGTGCTTTTGTTTATGATGTGTCAGTATGACGGGCTTGCCTTCAAACGAACCCGCTTACGCCAGGCCCCTGCCGGATGGCTCCGGTTCTGCCTAGAATTCCTCACTGGGAATTTTTTTGGTCTCTTTCCATTTTTCTCTTATTATAGTCTATCATACGAGGAGATCTTGATGGCATCAACCTTTAGCATCAGGAGTTGTAAAAAATTTAAGCGCCTATATTCTTTTCAACTGAGCGCTGCCATTATTCTGGCCCTGACCTCGGTGATTTTCCTCAGTGAGCAGGCCTATTCTGCTCAGGCTACCCTCGGATGGAGCGCGGAAACAGGTGAGGTGGCGGGCTATGAGGTCCATTGGGGTCAATCGAGCAGGAACTATACTAACGCCGCCAATGCCGGAAATAAGACAGCGTATACGATCGGAGGTCTGCCTCGTGGGACCTACTACGTTGCCGTCACGGCCTACAACAGCAGGCATGTGCAGAGCGGCTTTTCGCCGGAGCTGGTCATCGAAGGGCTCACCGCGTCTGCCGGATTAAACGGATCGATATCCCCGGCCGGAAGTTTTTTCCGGACCCGGAGAGCAAGCCAAACCTTTACGATCACTCCGGCTACAGGCTACCACGTATCCTCTGTTCTGGTTGATGGGGTCTCGGTTGGTGCGGTCGCAAGCTACACGTTGTCCAATATTACCGCCAGCCATACCATCTCGGCCACTTTTGCAACTGTACCGAGTGCACCGCCAAACGTTACTGCAACGGCCCGCAACGCCCAGGCAACGGTCAGCTTTAAGTGGCCGGCCTCAAACGGCGGGAGCAAAATAACGCGTTTCACCGCGACATCGAATCCCGGCGGCTTAACAGGCACAGGTGTGGGAAGCCCGATAACCGTGTCAAATCTGATCAACGGCACTGCCTATACTTTCACGGTAACGGCAACTAACAACATTGGGACCGGACCAGCCTCGGGTCCCTCCAACCCCGTAATTCCTGCTACAGTGCCCGGCGCACCGACAGGAGTAACGGCAACGGCCGGCAACCATCAGGCAACGGTCAGCTTCACCCCCCCCGATTCAAACGGTGGAAGCGCGATAACGGGCTACACTGTGACCTCAAACCCCCGCGGCGGCTGGGCTCAAGGGCCAGGCAGCCCGATAACGGTGCCATACCTTACCAACGGCACTGCCTACACTTTCACGGTAACGGCGACAAACATCATTGGGACCGGTCCGGCCTCAAGAGCTTCCAACCCTGTAACGCCCCCGTAAGGGTGGCAAAAGCGAAGCGTTGCCCACCGTTTAAGAACGAAAGTGCCTCCACATGGGCCAGTTATCCTCGATGATTTTGCGATGACCGGCCCAAGCCGACTCCAAGCTTGTGATCTCTCTCGCCGGTCATGAGGATGATTGGGATCTTACGATTTCCATTCCTGATGAGGTAACGCAACTGAACCCCGTTTTATTGCTCTCTTTAATAAAACGTCACCACGATGCAAGTGTCCTAAGGTCCGGACAAAAGACTCGAGCATGCTCGGGAGGGAGTTTTTCGGACTCCTTAAAAAAGGGAGGTAAGGCGTGGGCAAAACGGCATTTTCCGACACGATACGCGCGCCTTTTTGTTTGCTTGGAATTCTACTCCCGACACTATTCCCAACATGTATAGCAAATCTGAGCCGGAAGGCCTTTGCTGTGGCAGTTTACAGCCAATGCCCCGGCCTGCTGTGCGGCCTCTTCCACTCTTAAAACCGGAATGGCTACTGCATTACGAAAAAGTCTTTGTATTGATAGCGGATACGCTTTTTGTCAAATTTTCCAACGCTGGTTTTGGGAATTTCGTCGACAAAGATGATTTCAGGTAGTTGCCATTTGGCAAACTCGTCCCGTATACAACCGAGTAAGTCCTCCTTGGTGACTTTGCCTTTGGCTGCTTTTCTCAAGACCACCAGCGCCAGCGGTTTTTCCTGCCATTTAGGATGTGGCACACCAATTACTGAGGCCTCCAAGACGCTTTCGTGACCCATGATAGAGTTCTCCAGATCAATGGAGGATATCCATTCTCCACCGCTTTTGACCATGTCTTTTATCCGGTCGGTAATCTTGACATACCCGTTTTTATCGATCGTCCCGGCATCACCGCTTGCCCAGTAACCATCCACAAAGCACTCTTCTGTGCGCGGGTCGTTGTAGTAGGAGGATGCTATCCAGGGGCCTCTCGCCAGCAATTCACCCACTGTCTGTCCATCCTGGGGCACTTCCCTGCCGTCGAAACCTACGATTTTAAAGTCGAGCCCAGCGGGGGGCAGTCCCTGTTTCTTCTGGTTTTCCCATTCTTGCTCCTTTGACCATTCTTTCAGGGTCGGCTTGAATTGATTGACCAACAGAAGAGGCGTGGTTTCTGTAGCGCCGTAAGCATGCACAATTTCTGCTTTGCCAAGCTCCCAATACCCTCTCATCATCGACAATGGGGGCTCTGTGGCTCCGGAGATCATTCGAAGGCCGGTAAAATCGGGCTTTTCAGGCAATGTTCTAATGTATTCGAGCATCGGCATCATGATGCCAGGCGCACCGCAACTGAAGGTCACCTTCTCAGACACCATGAGATCCACCAATATATTGGTGCTTTCCATGGTATATCTTCCGGGAAAAACAAGTTTGGCGCCGACCAAAGGAGCTGCAAGCCATACTCCCCATCCCTGCGCGTGGAACATATGAACAGATTGCATGATGACATCCTTTAAACTCAATCTCATTATCATTGCCATGACCATGGTGTGCAAATAGATACACCGATGTGAATAATATACGCCCTTTGGTTTTCCGGTTGTCCCGGAAGTGTAACATGCGCTGTAGGCTGACCTTTCGTTAATCATCGGCCAGTCATAATGGGCCTCTTCTCTTTCCAACAACGCTTCGTAACTGTATACAGGCTTCAGACTGGTCTGTATTCCTTCCAATTTCTCATCCATAATGACCACATATCCCTCAACCGTCTTGACCTGTTCAGCAATGGCCTCGATCATAGGAATTAACGACTCCCCGACGATGATTATTTTGGCCTCGCTGTGATTGACGACATAGGAGACATCGACGGCAGAGAGCCGCAGGTTCATCTGTAGCAAAACGGCGCCCAGACCTGAAATGGCGAAATAGAGTTCAAAGTGCCTGTAAGTATTCCATTCCATCACGCCAACACGGTCACCGGGCTTCACACCCAGTCTTCTCAGTGCATTGGCGAGTTTTTGAATTCTCTCGTGCGCCTGTTGATAGTTGTAACGAAAAACGCTGCCGTCTCTTTTCCTGGAAACAACCTCAACGTCCGGATATGTTTTTGCGGCGCTTTTCAGTATGGAAATGGTGTTCAACTGGTGGTCATCACCCGATGTGGACGGACATCCGTCAATGATTTGATAGCTCATCACAGCCTCCTGTCAGGGATGTTGTAATTTTTTTTTGCCTCTAACCCGGGTCTATCCAGATTTATCCAGCAAGTATCCGCCCGAGGATCATTCTCTGAACCTCCATGGTGCCCACCAAGTTGATTTGCACCACTTTGTTGAAGCCATCTATTGGCATGGCGCCATTCTTGCCGAGTACTTTCATCGGTGTTGCAACACCCGCACAATTGACCGCCACATGGATGGCTCCAAAGGCGTCCATTGTTTTGTCCAAGGCTTCCCGGACACTATTTTCAACGGTTACATCAGTCTTGCAAAAGATGACACCATCTCCAAATTCTGCGGCAAGCTTTTCCTCTTTCTGGTCGTCAAAATCCAGGATGGAAACCTTGGCCCCATGCTCAACCAAATCACGCACGGTGGCCTCTCCCAACCCTGAAGCCCCTCCGGTTACGGCTACGACACAATATTTTGTCTCCACAACCGACCTCCTTATAAATCTGACTTCTTCTCATAAGCTGAACCAAGTTATGCAAAAAAGAAACACTCATTGCGAAAGTTTTTGTACCCTCCATTCTAGATGTCGAGGCATAGGGGAAAGCGCGGGGTGGGTGGTCGGAGGATGCTAAGGGACAGAATCACGCCTGAGAGTATGCAAGAAAGCGTCAATAGCGCCACCAACGTCATTATTAAGTGATTACGTATACTTAAGCGGTGACGCTTGGAAATGGCAAGCGCCGCCTGAGTGTAAGTAGCGCCACCGCGGTCGTAACGGGCCGCCTCGCAGGCGGCCCTCATCTGGCGCGGCAGCGGGTCGAGGATCGAGGTTCTGTCCCCCATGAGCCGGCCATATCGCCCGCCAAACCCCCTCGCCTGATAGCTCTCAATGCTCCGGAACCGGTTTCGAATCGGATGCGCGCTGCTTGAGCAGGAATCTTTGGATCTTGCCGCTTGGCGTCTTGGGCAACTGGTCGATAAATTCGACCTCCCTCGGGTACTCGTGCGCGGAAAGGTGTTCCTTGACGAAGTTTTTTAACTGTTCAGAAAGCTCCTGGCTGGGTGACGCCCCGGGAACCAGAGTTACATAGGCCTTTATCGCCTCGCTTCTCAGCTGGTCCGGTTTTCCGACAACCGCAGCCTCCGCTACCGTGGGGTGTTTCATGAGAGCGCTCTCTACTTCAAAGGGCCCTATCCGGTAGCCGGCGCTTAAGATGATGTCGTCGGAGCGCCCGCTGAAGAAAAAGTAGCCGTCTTCATCCATTTTCACGGTATCGCCTGCCAGGTAATATCTCCCGTTTCCGACTATTTTTTCCTGCGTTCTCGTATCATCTTTCCAGTACCCGCGGAACCAGTAAAGCGGCGAATTCTGGATATCCACCGCAAATTGCCCCTCTTCGCCCGCTTTGACTTCCTGCCCTTCCTCGTTGACGATAACCATCCTGAACCCCGGCATCGAGGGACCCATGGAACCCATCTTGAGAGATTGCTTGACCTCTTCCATGTGGTGATTGTTTGCAACCATGCCCAGTTCGGTCTGGCCGAACTGGTCATGGATCGGGGTTCCCCAGAGCTTGCTGCTCCATTCAATAACCTCCGGGTTCAGAGGTTCCCCCGCGCTCGAAGCAACGCGCAAAAAGTAGGGGTATTGCCCTGCAACCCGGTCGCCCGCGGCCTTCAGCGCACGGTAGGCGGTGGGGGACGAGGCAAAGTTGGTGACCCGGTACTTGCTCATGATCCGGAAAAACTCACCCGGAGTGAACGGAGCATCGAAAAACATAGTCGCTTTGCCCATGAGCAGCGGTCCGATGAGATTGTAATAGAGGCCGTAGGCCCAGCCGGGGTCGGCCATATTCCAGAACATGTCGTCTTCGCGTAGGTCCAGGCCGAATTTCATGTAAGCCGCAAAGGAAGCAAGACATTTCACCGGGATGTCCACCCCCTTTGGGTTGCCG
>Ga0074046_10002784_pt1 | contig 14921 bp, 11 predicted proteins | sample BogForMeECP23OM3_FD_94441 | JGI IMG/M metagenome (GOLD analysis project Ga0074046, IMG submission 94441) | Bog forest soil microbial communities from Calvert Island, British Columbia, Canada - Bog Forest MetaG ECP23OM3 | ecosystem: Environmental > Terrestrial > Soil > Wetlands ...
CGATTTCGTGAAAGGGCAGGGCAGGCAGTTTTTGGCGGAGACACCGGTGTCGGAACTCCTTCGGCTCCCATTTGCAGAAGAGACAAGAACGTACGGTCATGGATCATGACAGCCATACGCTTCTTTCTCTACTTGCTTGACGCAGTCTCGCTTCGGTTGTTGATCAAGAGAGCGCAAAAATCAGGCGCGGACTTGCTTATCTTCGATCGATACATCTACGACGAGCTTGCCAATCTCGAATTGCATCGTTGGATGATGCGGGCCTATGCGCGCGCGATTGTCAGGTTTGTGCCAAGACCTGATGTCAGCTACTTGCTGGACGCGGACCCGGTCGCCGCGCGAGCGCGGAAGCCTGAATATCCGCTGGAATTTCTCGACTTCAACCGCAAATCCTATCTTGCGTTGAACAATCTTGTGGGCTGCTTCCAGGTCATTGCCCCAATGACAGTCGATAAAGTGGAGCAAGAAGTTCTGCAAATTGCGATCAACGCGCTTTCGCTGGCGCCTGCGCAGAATTCAGAGGCTGTGGGTGCGCAGGCAAGCTTCATTCGCTGACACCGACTGAACGAGTAACGAGGCCTGCTCCTCCGTCCCCTTTGAGCGGCGATGTGAATAGGAGGCCCGATTCGTTGTGCTTACCCAGCGGTTTACCAGCGTGAAATGGTGAGGTTATCCAGATAGACGGTGCTGGAAGACGAGCCGGGGACAATGCTGTCCACCTGAAAGTTGGTGAGAAGCGTGGGCGCCCAGCCCAGAGCGAACGCAGATGGCACGGTGGCGTTGATCTGTTGCTGGTTGCCATCGAGCCACACCGATTGATAGGTGACATTGCCGTCCTCATCGCGCGAATAGCTGATCTGGATGTGATGCCAGGCATTCTGAGCCCAAGCTTGCAAATTGCAGGAAGCGCTGGAGTTTACCCAGTGATCGACAAATGCGGTGGGCGTGCCCTTATTTTCGGTGTAATCCCAGGTGCCGGACCAGCCATCGCACTGGACACCAAAGATCACGGTTTCCCCGTTCGACATCACCTGGTTCATATCCATTTCCAGGTTGGCTATGGAGCCGGAGGAACTATCGAGGTAAACCCAGCCGTCGTAGACGAAATTTCTGGACGTGGTGTCGTTGCCGAACGAGACATAGTAGAGTTCCCCGCTGTAATACGTGTAAGTGGTATAGAACTCGCGGGCATTGCCACTGAGCGACGGAGAACCGACCATCGCCATCGTGCCGGTGGCGGAGCCGCTGGTGCTGGGATCGTTAAGTGAAAGCCAGTCGTTCAGCGCCTGAATTTCGCTGACGCTTACGGCGTCAGAGGGAATGTCCGGCCCCGATCCTGTCGACCCGGAACCTGATGAACCTGACGCGGAACCGCTTGAGCCTGACCCCGATGAACCAGAGCCGGCTGAACCCGATCCAGTTGATCCCGATCCTGATGAACTTGAGCCGGTTGAACCTGACCCGGTTGATCCCGAGTCTGTAGACCCAGATCCTGTTGAACCCGATCCGGATCCGCTTGAACCCGACCCAGTTGATCCCGATCCTGTCGAACCAGATCCTGCTGAACCTGCTCCCGAAGAACCGGAGCCGGTTGAACCCGATCCAGTTGACCCCGAGCCTGCCGACCCAGACCCTGTCGAACCAGATCCTGCTGAACCTGCTCCCGATGAACCGGAGCCGGTTGATCCCGAGCCTGTCGACCCAGATCCTGTTGAACCTGACCCGGATCCGCTTGAACCCGACCCAGTTGATCCCGATCCAGTTGATCCCGATCCTGATGAACCTGCTCCCGATGAACTGGAGCCGGTTGATCCCGAGCCTGTCGACCCAGATCCTGTTGAGCCTGACCCGGATCCGCTTGAACCCGACCCAGTTGATCCCGATCCTGATGAACTTGAGCCGGTTGAACCTGACCCGGAATCGCTTGAGCCTGATCCCGATGAACCGGAAGTAGTTGAGCCAGATCCGGACCCCGCAGACGCGGCTCCAGCATTCACAATACCTGCCGAACAAGCAGACAGAAAAAAGAAAGAAAGGCTTAAGAGCCCCCAAAGAAACTGTGAATGAGAGTACTTCATCGCCTCCCCTACTGAATCGGCCAGCGCTCACGCCGATCGTTCGCGGCGGGAAGTCGGCATAGGTCTAATTCGATCTACCTGCGCGCACACCGCCCGTGTCGGCGCGCATGCGTCGCTCTGTTTGTCGCTTCGGGACAACGCGACAATGCGGTTGCGGCAGCGTAGCGCCTGTGTCAATCCTGAGACTTGGTTGGACCGCACCATTCACCAAGCTGTAGGTTCACAACGAAGGGTTGTGACCTGGCTATAAGTACCGAGGTGAAAGGATCGTAACAGACCTGTGCATTACGCTCGCTTGCTCGAAAGTTGTATCTAAGTCATTACGAAAGTACTTACACATTCCTCCCCGGCTCTCGGAATCGCAAGTGCTGCAATGGCCTTGGCCACACTGCCTCCCGATAACTCCGCGTCGGGAAGGTGTTATGGATTATCTGGGGATTACATTATGGAAAAATCGACATCCTCGATGTGACATCAATCACCAAGCTGTGTCCACGGCTGGGAAGCTGGTTCTGTAACGCAGCCAATTATCCAAAATGCGCAGATCCTTTTCCGTCCTGTCGACGGAAAGAAGGCGCTTCTTGCATGGCTCCGTCGCAAAATCGCGGCTCAGCCCGCCCGGGATGTTGAGTCTGAAGAGATAGTGATGTCCGCAAAGGCGCAGGGGGGCACAGTAGGATAAAGCCCTCTCCCGGCAGGAGAGAACGCAAGGCTCAATGCGCCGGGGTCTGGAAGCATGGCATTCGCCGCGCCGTCCTCTTCATCCGGGACTATCTTTGCGTCTGCATATCCGAAGGGCCGGACTGTCTTGAGTACTCGAAGATCGCATGGCAGAGGGTTTCTCCAGGTTCCAATTGCCGCGGTTGGGTTCCGCAGAAAACGTCCGTAAACCTGTAGCCGTCGTTAAGTAATGATACAAACTTGGGATCGTCCAGATTAAGACGTTCAACCGGATTCGTATGCGTTTCTTCAACGATCACAATGCGAGGGTGAGTCGGCAACAAGGCGTTGAACCGATCCTCAGTTGGGTCCTGATCGCTCCACCACCAGAATGGATAAGGAGTATTGACATAAATATTCCGGTCAAAGTAGGGCAGAATTCCCACAGCAGGAAAAGCACGCACGCGCTTATCGTTGGGACCACTGACATACGTCACCGCAATGGTTGCGCCTTCCCGGACATATGGGCTTAAAAACTTCGCGGCTGCAGGATCGGGGGAGTACGCATAGTAGTGGTCGTAGTAGAGCGCATAGCCCGACCAGAGAATCTGCGTCCCAATCATGATTACCAATGCGATGCGGCCAGCTATCTCAAGTTCGCCGGTGCCCGTTCCAGGCGCGTGCCAGGTAACCCAAAGCAGGAAGATCAAGAGTGGGATCACTAGGCCCGCATGCCACCAGGCGACAGACACTGCACCAGAAAAGGCCGCCAAAAACATTACTGGCAACAGGAAATAGAGTTTGTGGCGCGCATGGAACCAAAATACCATCGCAGCCCAGAATGGTATGGATACGACCCACGGTTGGCACGTCGGCCATACCAGCGAAAAGACCGCTCGTAGAAAGTAGATACTGGATTGCCCGCGAACCGAGGAAAGGATAAGATCGTGCGGCGGCCATGCGGTCCAGATCGCGAAGGCATAGAAGACGAGCAGAACCGACGCACAAACTAAGAGTTTGCGCCGATGGTCGAAAGGTCTGTTCTCCCGGTTCCGAAACTGCTCCATGGCATAAATGGCAGCGAGTCCGCCAGAAATGACCGCGGCGTGAAGCGATGCATTTGCCAGCAACCCAAGCGCCAGCACGAGCCACAATGGACTTTTCTTCCACGCAATGGCGGCGAAGAATAAAAGTAAAGGCACGAGTACATAGTTCCGCGCCACAATGGCGTACTGAAAGAAAAGAAAGTAAGTGAACGGCAGCGAAAGTTTCAGGTAACGGGGAAAGGGCGACCGGAAAATAAGAAGCCCCACCGCTCCGGTGGCAATCGCTCCACAAATCCAGTGCAGGCCGGCGTAGCTGATATGGATGCGAGTCATCATCCACAGCAGCAAATGCCAAAGGCCCGGAGATCCTTCGTAACGAATGTACGTGTTGAATAAGTAGGCCAGCGAAAGATTTCTCGCCAACTGCCATGCCTGGGCCTCGTCGACCCACGGTTCATGAAAGGGAATTGCAAAGGCAACCAGTGCGGCGTAGATTGACAGCGCGCTCCATTCTGGCCAACGCGAGCGCGTCGAGTCCGGCGCCCCTTCGAGAGCCCAGGCAAATAGCCGTCGGCGATTGGATTCTCCGCGCGGCACGCTATCTGGTTCGGACGTCGCCTTTACACTTTGTGCCATAAAACTCGCCGTCCTTGCCGGCAAACCCCGGCCCTACTTCACGCGGGGCTTGGGTTTGCCGGATGACGCTTCCACAATGCTTTCTCTGACAATAGATTCCGCCAATGCGCTAACCGAGGATCACGAAACTCCGGGAACGAATTATTGCGCGGGGCCGGTGGCCTTCTCCACAATTGGGTATGGCGAAACCCTCGCTGGCATTGCATCCGGTTCAACCAGCCAGACCTGACGATTCCGGTAGTAATGGATTAACTCCAAATTATCCTCGGCATCCATTTCCCTAGCCCATACGACTTTGGAACCATCGATATCAGCACGGTTATAAACCCATTCGTCCCCTGGATTGTGTTTAGGGTTATAGCGAACGATTGCTAATTGCCCCCCGGAAAGCTGGTTGAATCGGGCCTCGATCTGCGCTCGTTCTGCACCAAAATGCTCCGGGCCAAACCAGGCTTCGTTCCAGTTGCTCGGTGGGAATTCGTTCGGTCCAAAATGCAGAGGCGTCGCGGCCACTCGTATTCCAGCCATCAACACACAAAGCACGGCAGTGAGCCGCACCAAAGCCAATCCCATCGGTCTCCCCTCAGGCTTCCAAAACCGCATGTGGCGCATGGCCTGTAAACCGATCGCATAAAAAGCCGCCGTGAATGGCGCCAAATAGTGCGGCAGAAGATAGATCTCGATCACCATCCCGCCAGCCAGCACCAGCACGCACACAACGAGGAAGCGGATGCGCCGATCCAGAAAGATGCGGCGCACCATAAGCAACGGAGGCAACAGCGCAAAACATGCGTAGAAGAGAAATGCAAATCCGGCTTTCGCCAGCGTGTACGGCACAAACCCCTTCAAAGAATGGAGGTGATTGTAGAAGTTCAATTCGCCGTCGTGATAGAAATTCCGCATCTCGGCATATCTGTAACTGGGATCAGGCCGCGCATGCTGCCACACATAATACGGGACAATTGCGTAAGTGTTGCGATCGACGGTGTACGGCGGAGTCAGCGGATTGCCGAAGGCGCGATAGTCGTAGTAGCCCATCCACGCTACAGCGGCAATGCCAAACGCCAGCATCGGCGCGGCCAGGCGCGCCAGTGCAGCCAAGCTCGGCCGATTCTTGCCCTTCCAAATCCAGCGGCCCAGCACAACCCCAACCGGCAGGCAAAGCAGCATGCCCTCGTAGGGTCGCGTAAGAACCAGTATTGCGACGCCAATGCCCATCGGCACTGCGTAGCGAAGACTCGCCGTTCTCATCAGTCGCGGCGTTCCGCCTAAAATCAGTGCTCCTCCCAGCGCCGCAAGCGAACCCCCGGCGTGATACGTGTTGGTCCAGTAACTGAAAACCCCCAGCCGCAGAACAGCGATCATCCCGCCGAGCAACGCCCAGCTGGCCGGAAGCCACGCCTGCAGCATCCAGCAAAGCGCCGCACACATCAGTGCGCTCACAATCAACAGGCCGATCCAGGAGTTACCCAAGACGACGTGGCTGGCGGCAAGAATCAGCCCCTGCCCTGGGAAGTACATCGATTGATACGTCGGTTTCATGGTGACGTGGATGGTCTCAAAATGAGTCCACATCACGGGCGTAGGATTGGTCGGTCTGCCATGGGCAAAAGTATCACCCGCTAACAGAAAACTGAAATCGTCGGCGCAGAACGGCAGTGGTACCGGAAATAGAGGAAGAATGGCCAGGCGCAGCAGCAGTACACTTAGGCCGACAGAAATAACCGCCAGCCATCTTCTTCGCGCCAGCTGTCCAAACCGCCGTTCCATTTGCCGGAAACAACTTTGACCGATTCCCGGCCACCCGAAAGAAATCACGACCGTGAACGCTGTCAGGCTGAACTCCAGGATTAGAAGCGCCGGACTGGTACCATCGGAAGACAATGCCATAGAATTACGCGGCAGCGCCGTTCATCGCACGGTCTGCGTGGATAATGCAGATCTTACCAAGTTATTGCGACAAGAGGACGATATCACTGACGCGAGTTCAGCTCTCCGAACCCCACTCGTTAATGAGTGATGCGGTCCGGCTCTTTCGTGAGGCAGCACACGCGCTGGGTTGCACTTTGTCCGGCAGCCGGGGCCGCGATCAGCGAGCGATCTGCTCAAATCGCGCGATTTGCGCAATAGTCCCCTGGTTCATATCAGCGCCCTGTTGCCAGTCGCGGTACCATTTCATGGTCCATTCCAAGTTCACATCGATCCCCAGACGCGGCTGCCAGCCAAGTTGCCGTCGGGCTTTGCTCGTGTCGAGCGTCAGAGAGTGATGCTCGTGCACGCCCGGAACGGAATCGCGTATCCAGGTGGCTCCCTCGCCCCACATTTCCGCAAGTCTTGTCGCGATGCGCTCCACCGCCCACGCATCCTCGTTGTTCGGGCCGAAGTTGAACGCGGAGCAAAACTGCGATGGCGCATCGAGGAGTTTTTCCGCCAGCAGCATGTATCCATTGAGGGGTTCCAGGACGTGCTGCCATGGCCGAACTGCCTTTGGATGCCTGATCAGCACGGGCTGGCCAGCCTGAAATCCGCGGATCAGGTCCGGAATCAGGCGGTCCTCCGACCAATCTCCGCCACCAACCACATTTCCCGCGCGCGCAGTGGCCAAGGCGACACGGTGCTCATCCAGACGGTCTACAGGGAAGAAGGAAGTTCGGTACGCCGAGCACACGATCTCGCTGCAGGCTTTGCTGGAGGAGTACGGGTCAAATCCCCCAAGAGGGTCGGTTTCGCGGTATGCCCAGTCCCATTCCTGATTCTGGTAGCACTTATCTGAAGTCACGAATACCACCGCGCGCACACTCGGAGTCTTTCGAACCGCCTCCAGCACGTGAGCCGTGCCCATGACGTTGGTCGAATATGTGCCCAGCGGATCAGCATACGAGCGCCGCAGAATCGGCTGCGCGGCAAGATGAAAAACCACCTCCGGAGCAAACTCCGTCATCGCGGATTCCAACTTGGCGTAGTCCCGAATATCGCCGCGAATGTCGTCCAGAACCGCGGCCACTGACGCTGCAGTGAATAGATTGGGTTCAGTTGGCGGGTCAAGGGCATATCCCCGTATCTGAGCTCCCCGCCTGCCTAGCCAAAGTGCCAGCCAGCCACCCTTAAACCCCGTGTGACCGGTCAGGAAAACCCGTCGCCCCCGCCATTGGTCTACCACGTCTTCCAAGGAGCCCTCCCGGAGGCCCACAACTCTTCAAGCTTTTGCTTGTCTCGTATCGTATCCATTGAGTGCCAGAAGCCATGATGAAAAAAGGCCTGTACTTGATTTCTTGACGACAGCTTCTGGATGGGCCCTTGCTCAAACATCGTGCTTTCGTCGGGAATATCGTTGATGACCTCCGGCGAAAGAACGAAAAAACCGCCATTCATCCATCCGCCCTCGCCTTCGTGCTTTTCCCGGAATGCGCTGATGCTTGTTCCAACGATGCTCAAGCCCCCGAAGCGCGCCGTGGGCTGAACCGCCGTTACCGTCACCAATTTACCGTGACTTCTGTGAAAATCGATCGATGCGGAGATATTCAGATCGCTGACCCCGTCTCCATAGGTCATGCAGAAGTCTTTTTCTCCTTCCAAATACGATGCAATCCTTCGCAGCCGTCCTCCCGTGCCTGCGTTGTCTCCTGTGTCCACAAGGGTGATATGCCAGGGCTCCGCAACGCTCTGGTGTACCTCCATGTGGTTTCCCCGCAGGTCGAAGGTTACGTCAGACATGTGCAGAAAATAGTTAGCGAAGTATTCCTTGATCAGATATCCCTTGTAGCCGCAGCAGATGATGAAGTCGTTAATGCCGTGCTGGGAATAGATCTTAAGGATGTGCCACAGAATCGGCCGGCCGCCGATCTCAACCATGGGCTTGGGACGCGTAGTGGTTTCCTCACTCAGCCGTGTTCCCTGTCCGCCTGCCAGAATAACTGCTTTCATTCCAGTTTCTTAGCATCCTTTGGACTAACGTTCGTTGCGGCAAGAAACCGCATGATCCGTTTGTAGATCGTGTTCGCTTTCGAATAGCGTACACCACTGGATTCTGATTGTGTGTATGCTGAGGTTACTAATTGTCGATGACGAATAAAGCTGCACATCTCCGGCGGCAAATCCTCGATCTATGCACCGAGTATCTTGCTGAAGCCTTTCCAGCGGCCGAGTTCATACCCGGCGAATCGCCTGTGCCGGTGTCGGGCAAAGTGATTGACGGCAGCGATCTGAGTTCTGTGGTTGATTCGGCATTGGATTGCTGGTTTACGACCGGCCGCTTTGCCGAAGAGTTCGAGCGAAGGCTCGCGCGCTTTGTTGGAGTCCGCTGCGCATCGCTGGTCAACTCTGGATCATCCGCCAATCTCCTCGCCATCAGTTCGCTCACCTCGCCGAAGCTCGGTGACCGCCGGCTCAAGCCTGGCGACGAGGTGATCACTGTCGCCGCGGGCTTTCCTACGACAGTCAATCCCATCATCCAGAATCGCCTTGTACCGGTTTTCGTGGATGTTACGGTGCCGACCTACGAGATCGACGTGAGCCAGCTCGAAGCGGCGCGCAGCGACAGAACCCGGGCGGTGTTCATCGCGCACACACTCGGCAACGTCTTTGATCTTGACGCGGTCATCGCCTTTCAGAAGAAGCACGACCTCTGGCTGATTGAGGATTGCTGCGATGCGCTCGGATCCACGTGGAAGGGACGCCATGTAGGCTCTTTTGGCGACATCGCCACGGTCAGCTTTTATCCCGCGCACCATATCACTATGGGCGAGGGCGGCGCGGTGCTCACCCAGCGGCCCGATCTGCAGGTTCTGATCGAGTCGTTCCGCGACTGGGGCCGTGACTGCTGGTGCGAACCCGGTAAAGACAATACCTGCGGCAAGCGGTTCGATTGGCAGTTAGGCAATCTGCCTTGCGGGTACGACCACAAATACACCTACTCACACATCGGATACAACCTGAAGGCCACCGACATGCAGGCGGCGCTAGGGCTCTCCCAGATTGAAAAGCTCCCCACCTTTATCGAACGCCGCAAGGAAAACTTCCGTTACTTGTCGGCCGCGCTCAAACCGATGGAAGACTGCCTGATTCTGCCCGAGGCTACGCCGGGCTCGGATCCCGCGTGGTTTGGCTTCCCGATCGGAGTGCGCGAGGACGCGCCGTTCACGCGCGAAGACATCATCCGCGCTCTTGAAGCGAAGAAGATCGCCACGAGACTGCTCTTCGGCGGCAATCTCCTCCGGCAACCAGCGTACGAAGGCTGCGAGTTTCGTGCCGCCGGCCCTTTGCCAAATTCGGATTTCGTGATGAACAACGTGTTCTGGGTCGGCGTGTATCCGGGACTGACAAAGCCGATGCTCGATTTCGTTGCAGAGGTAATGACCGGCTTTCGATCGAACCCGAGTCTGCCCGGGCTCGCAAAACGTGTCTCGGTTGGTTAAGGGCAAGTTCAGCGCTGCCATGCAGCCGTACGCCGGATTGCCTCCCGCAATCCGATTGTCTGACGCAGCCCCAGGCTATCCTCCGCGTGACTAACATCAGGAACATACTGCAAACGTGGCCCGCCGGCGAATGGCGCCTCAGCAACCTTTACTTCCAGCGAAGAGTCGAGTTCCTTAGCCACGACCTGAGCCAGATCGCGAATACTGATGGCGTCTCCAGACCCGACATTGAACACATGTGGATTCGATCCCGGCAGGGATTCACGCAACAGCATCGTCCATAGCCAGATCGCGAGATCGGCTCCGTAGAGATAGGAGCGCATTGGCGTGCCGTCGCCCCGCACTGCAATGTCCCTGCCCGCCAAGGCGTCCGCAATAAAGTTGCCGATGGCAAAGTGTTGGTCTAATGGCAGGTGCGGACCAACAAAGGCAAAGCATCTCGCGATGATGAAATCAATCTCGGATTCCCGCGCATACAGAGAGCACATCTGCTCGGAAACGCGCTTGCCCTCTGCATAGGCCGCATTCGGATCGAGCCAATCCGGCCCTCCAAGGTAATCCTCGGGGATATGGCTCAGATTCTGCGGTTGCCGCCCGTAGACCGCGCCGGAACTTGTCAGGAGAAACTTCTTTGCACCCCGCGCCTTGGCAAACTCAAGCATGCGCTTCGTGCCATCAAGGAGGGTGCTCAGAAGCTCGAGCGGCTGACTGGCCGCAGCTGCGGACGTAGGCGCCGCGGCGTGAATGACGTAGTCAAACTCCTCCCGAGGAAAGTCGAAATCGCGAACATCTCCCCGGAACATCCGAATGCAGCGCTCGCTGGCAAGGTGCGGCATCTTCCGGGCCCATGCTTCCGGTTCGCGGCTGAGAACCGTGGCGGACAGGCCGAGCGCAAGTTCGCGATTGCAATAGGCCAGGCTCTCCAGCAGCCAGGCTCCAAAAAACCCGGTCCCCCCCGAAATAAATATGCGCCGGCCGCGTGCCTGCTCCCACAGCGGCAGCGTATGCCCCAGGACAAGATCCAAGTCTTCTGTTGGCAGTGGCTTCACGCAACTAGCATAACCCGTGCACTGCGTGGTGCGGAACGCGCAGGCGACGAAACATACGGGGTTCCACCTTCGTGTGAGTGTGGTATCTTCGGTAACCATGTTGAAATGAATTTCCGGCTGCGATACCGTGCCGCCGCTTGCTCAATTAGGCTAAGAGCGGGGAAGAATCATGCCAGACCCAAACTTAAGACCATTGTTCGTCTATGAAATGGCCAACAACCACATGGGCGATGTCGAACATGGGATTCGCATCGTTCATGAACTTAAAGCTGCTTCCGAAGGGTTTCCATTTGGCTTCTGCGTCAAATTGCAATACCGCGATATCGACACTTGTATCCATCCTGCGTACAAGGGCCGTTACGATCTCAAATATATAAAACGCTTTTCCGAAACCCACCTTTCCTGGGATCAATATCGACAGATCAAAGACGCTATTGTCGAAGCAGGCTTTCTCTCCATGTGTACTCCGTGGGATGAGATCTCAGTCGCGAAGATCGTCGACCACGGCTTCGATTTCATGAAGGTGCCAAGCTGCTACATGACCGACTGGCCCCTTCTCGAACAGGTTGCCAAATACGATCTCCCCATCGTCGTCAGCACGGCTGGAGAAGCTCTCGAAGAAATTGACCGCGTCGTTAGTTTTTTCAAGCATCGCAACAAAGCTCTAACGGTCATGCACTGTGTCGGCGAGTATCCGTCTCCTGATGAGCATCTGCACCTTGGTCAGATTGCCTTACTCCGAAAGCGCTACCCGGAGATTCCAATTGGCTATTCGACACACGAGCGCCCCGACAATTTCGAGGCTGTCAAGATCGCCATCGCGCTAGGCGCGGTTATGTTTGAGAAGCACACAGGCGTTCCCACCGAAAAGTACGCGCTCAACGCCTACAGCGCAACGCCGGCGCAAGTCCGCAAGTGGCTGGAGTCGGCGGCTGACGCTCTCACCATGATCGGCGATCCATCCAAGCGTTACCCGGCGCCCGCCGGGGAGCAGGCTGCGCTGGCAGATCTGGCGCGGGGGGCCTTCGTGCGGAATTCAGTCGCAGCGGGCGAGGCCGTCTCCGCCTCCAACGTCTTCTTCGCTATGCCGAACGTAACGGGTCAACTGGTGGCGCAGGACTTCTCGAAGTACGCCGAGTTTGTAGCCTGCAATGATATTCCGGAAAACGGCCCCCTCATGCGTAATCAGCTGAAGACGAGTAACTCTCGCGAGGCAATCCACAAAATCGTCTGCGACGTGAAGGCTCTCATCCGCAAAAGCAAAGTCCAGGTTCCGGGACAGTGCGAACTTGAAATCTCTCATCACTATGGAGTGGAGAGATTCCGCGAAACGGGTCTCACGGCGATTACCGTTATCAATCGTGAATACTGTAAGCGCCTCATGGTCGTTTTGCCGGGACAGAAGCATCCCGAGCAGTGGCATAACGTAAAGGACGAAACTTATCATGTTTTGTACGGAGACGTCACCGTCGATTTGGACGGCATCCAGACCTCTCATAAAGCCAATGAAGTTGTGACAATTCCGCATGGGGTCAGGCATTCATTCTGGACAAAAGGAGGAGCAGTGATCGAAGAAGTCTCATCCAGCTATTCTTCGAATGATTCGCTCTATACGGACCCGGCGATCAGTGCGAACAAGAATCGCAAAACCTTCGTCGCATATTGGCTTGAATAGATGTTGACCATCGTGTGGGATGTGGATGACATCCTGAATAATCTGATGTACCAGTGGTTCCAGCACGGGTGGTTGGCGGAGCACCCCGATTGCCGGCTCTCTTATGCCGGGCTAACCTCGAACCCGCCTGACACGGTTCTCGGAGTGCGGCGAAGCGAATACCTTGCCTCGATGGACCGCTTCCGCAGCACTGAACAGGGGTGCAACCTGACTCCCAATCCACAAGTACTCGGCTGGTTTCGCGAGCAGGGGGGCCATTTCCGGCACATCGCGCTGACAGCGCGTCCTCTGGAAACAGTCCCGGACCTCGCACATTGGGTCATGCGACACTTCGGTGCGTGGATTCGATGCTTCGGCGTCGTGCCCACGCGTTTGGGAAAAGGATTCCCTGTGTACGACTCCAGCAAAGGTGATTACCTGGCATGGCTGGGGCGCGGAGACGTGCTCGTAGATGACTCGACAGAGAACATTCACCAGGCCGCATCGCTCGGACTTAAAACTCTTCAGCCGGCTCAACCCTGGAACAACAGCACATTGACGATTCCCGCATTACTGCAGGAGCTTTCGCGAATGGCAGGTGAATCTTGATTAAGCTTTCGGACTATGTGATCCGCTTTCTGTACGACGCCGGGGTCAAGCGCATCTTCATGCTCACGGGCGGAGCCTCTATGCACCTGGTCGACTCAGTCGGCCGCCAGCAAGGTCTGGAATACGTGTGCTGCCTTCACGAACAGGCGGTCGCATTTGCAGCCCAGGCGCATGCTGAATTTACGAGCACTCTCGCGGGAGCGTTGGTGACGGCCGGTCCTGGCGGTACCAACACGATCACCGGCCTTGCGGCTGCCTGGCTCGATTCCTCCCCCTGCATTTTCATTTCTGGTCAGGTAAAGCGGGCAGACCTTTTGACGAGCCGCGGAGTCCGTTCGATGGGACCACAGGAACTCAATATAATCTCCGTGGTCAAGCCTCTGACCAAGTACGCGAAGACACTCCTCGAACCGCAGGACGTCCGCTACGAACTGGAGCAGGCAATCCATCTTGCGACCGCCGGTAGACGGGGGCCCGTGTGGCTGGACATTCCTCTGGACGTCCAGTCTCAAATGATCGACGAAACAGCGCTTCATGGTTTTACTCCGAAACCATCTTCAGAATCTGTCGAGTTGCAGCAACAAGTATCGGCGGCGATCGGCCTTTTAAAGCAGGCAAAGCGCCCCGTGCTCTTTGTGGGGAACGGCGCGCGCCTCGCACATCAAAAGGGACTCGTGAAAAGAGCCGCCGATCTCTTGAAGATTCCCGTGCTTTTCACTTGGAAGTCGATGGATATGCTTCCAGAAGACTATCCATTTTTTGCCGGGCGCCCCGGGTCGGTAGCGTCCCGCGGATCGAATTTCACCCAGCAAAATTCCGATTGCATCATCGTCGTGGGGGCGAGGCTCGACCTGCCCCAGACTGCGTTCAGCCATAGAAATTTCGCACGTGCTGCGAAGAAGGTGTTGGTTGATATCGATCCTCTGGAAATAGCGAAGTTCGACATGAAGATCGATGTCCCGGTTACTGCCGGCGCCGCGGATTTTCTCTCGGTGCTCGTCGATCAGATCTCCGCTGAGCGCTTGCCCGACGCCCGTGAATGGGTCGCAAAGACAAAGGAATGGAACGCAAAGTATCCGGTAATCCTGCCTGAGTACTGGGAGAAGAATCCGGGGTATGTGAATCAGTATGTCCTTGTTGATGTCCTTTCCGATCTGTGCACCCAGGAAGATGTTCTGGCGCCTGGCAGCTCCGGCGCGTGCAGCGACATCTTCCTGCAATGCTTTCGCGTCAAGGATGGGCAACGTGTCGTAAACTCACCGTCTTTGGGCGCGATGGGCACGGGACTGCCTGGCTCGATTGGAACCTGCCTCGCGTCAGGTCGCCGGCGCACGATTTGTGTCAACGGAGACGGCGGATTTCAGCTCAATATCCAGGATCTGGAAACGGTCCGCCGATTAGATCTCCCCATCAAGTACTTCATCCTCTGCAATGGAACGTACGCTTCGATCATGGCCGCGCAACGGAATCATTTTCAGGGAAGAATGGTAGGCAGCGACCCCCCAAGTTGTCTCACCCTGCCGGATATCCGGAAGGTTGCAGAAGCTTATGGCATCAAGACCAGTGAGATACTGGACCACACGAACATCCGCGAGCGCGTGCAGGAGGTTCTCAATTCGCCCGGCCCCGTTGTCTGTGCGGTCCATGTCTCGTCGGATCAGGTCACCGCGCCCCGAGCCACCTCTTCCGTTCGACCAGACGGAACCATCGTGAGCCTTCCAATGGAAGATATGGCGCCGCGCCTTCCGCGCGAGGAGTTTCTAGCCAACATGATC
>Ga0074046_10002785_pt1 | contig 14920 bp, 9 predicted proteins | sample BogForMeECP23OM3_FD_94441 | JGI IMG/M metagenome (GOLD analysis project Ga0074046, IMG submission 94441) | Bog forest soil microbial communities from Calvert Island, British Columbia, Canada - Bog Forest MetaG ECP23OM3 | ecosystem: Environmental > Terrestrial > Soil > Wetlands ...
ATCTCCGCGAAGTAGCGGAGAAGTTTAAAACTGTCAAGGTCGAAGACGGCAATGCGCTTGCCACCCACATCGGCCACGTAGAGGCGGCGCAGAGGGTTATCGACCGCCAAGCCGGCGGGGCGTTGCAAGTCGCCGGCCCCAAAGACGCCTTCGACGCTGCCATTGGGCCCAAAGCAGGTAATCTGGTGCAATTTGGAATCGGAGACGAACAGCCGGTCCTGCTCGTCCACCGCAACCCCGATGGGAACCTGGAGGTTCGCCGGCGCCTTGTCGCCCCGGAATTCGAGTTTCTTCTCTTCCAGGTCGAAGACAAATACCTGGTGCTGAGGCGTATCGGCGACAAACACGCGGCCCTTGGAATCGACCGCCACCCCGTAAGGCTTGGCCAACCTCGGCCGTTCTTCCGGGGTGATCTGGACGCCGGCTATACGCTCCAGCACGCCGCCCTTCGCCTGCTTCTTGCCCAAGAGGTCGAGTTCACCGAAGTACTGGCCGACATAACGAATGCGCGGTTGGTCCGGCGGCGGCGGCCATACCAGCTTCGAGATATCAATCGGCGGAGCTTGCTTCTTCTTGCCGCCTGCCCACGCGGACGGCAGCAGGACCAATATCAAGCTGGCGGCCAGCGCTGCCCGGCCCAGCCCCCGCAGACGAAAATGGCTCCCAAATCTCATGGTCTACTCCTGCTCCTTCTGCTTCTGCTTCTTCTTCTTCTTATCGCGTGTGTTTGCGGTGGCCTGCGCTTGTCGGGGAGCAACGGCCGTCCGTAGATTCACGTGACACTGCGAACACAGCGACCCGCTCGTGTCCATGCCAGTAACCAGAAGTCCCCGGCCTCCGCCGTGCGGGGTGTGGCAACTCAGGCACGTGATCATTCTTAATTTCTGTGGATCGGTGGGATCCAACACGCCACCCACAGGATGCTTTTCCTGGGGATGGCCCAACCCTTTGTCGTCCAAACGCAGCACCAACACTTGACTCAAATAGGTCTCCGGCAGGCGGACGGTTCCGTCGAAGATCGTTACGTCGCTGCTATCAGCTGCCTTCGCGCGTTTTGCATTCGGGCCGTGGCAGGTGAGGCAAAGATTGTTAGTATCGGCGCGTAACAGGTGTTCGCGTTCGCCGCCGTGAGGCATATGGCAAACGCTGCAACCCTGCTGGAACGCGGGCTGGTGCAGCACCTTCTGGGTCTTGTGAATTTCCGCTTCGTCGGTGTGGCAGGTTTCACAGACGGCCACAGGGTTCGGCCGCAAAAATCTCGGGTACCTGCCGGCATGCGGGCTGTGGCAGTCGGTGCAATCGCCCATCGCGCCCGCATGCTGCACCTTCGCCTTCTCGATCTGTTCGGCCTTGTCGGAGTGGCAGGTGACGCATATCTCCTTGGCGCTGGCCTGGGTCAGGACAACTTTGCCATCCTTGGCAGCCTGATGGCAGGTGTCGCACGATTTGTCGGCGAACGGCGGATGAAGATACTTCTGAAGCAGCTTGGGCGATTTTGAATCGTGCGGATCATGACAGGAAGTACAAATGGCTCCCGCAAAGGGCTGGCCCTGGTGAGCTGAGACCAGCTTCGCGTCCTTTGTGTCATGGCACCCAAAGCACAGCTCAGGAACGGCCTTGGTGAGGTGAAAATCAAATTCCCGCTTGCCAATTTCACCCACCTTGTGAGTCACGTGACAGGCGTCGCATCCCATATCGAGGGCAGCGTGGCGGCTGCCCTTGTCGGGCACATTCAGGCCTTTCTCATGACAATCGAGGCATAGGTTATCGCCTTTGCCTCCGGAAGTGGGCTTCAGCAGCAGGTGCTCGTTGGTCGAAGTGTGGGGATCGTGACACTTGAGACAATCCTGGACGGCGGGGGGGTGAACCTGACGCATGTTCGCAACAGTGGGTTGCTTGTCTGTATGGCATTCGAAGCAGAGGGTTGCAATCCTCGCCGTTTTCAGGTTTACCCTCGTCGTATCGGTCGTGTTCCGGATGAGGTGACAGGTCAGACATCCCATACCCACCGCCGGGTGGATGTTCTTTCCTTTTGTCTTGTCTTCGTGGCACTCAATACACTGAGGGGTGTCAGTGCCCTTTTCGAGTTGAACCGGGTGGATGCCTGCAAACGCGCAGCGCACCGAGACAGGGAGGAATAGCAGCGCCAGGAGCAGAAAGATCTTGATCGCGGTCGCGACCTCCTGCTCCCCGTCTTTGCCTGACAGTGTGCGATCGTCTAGTACTCGCCTGATCATTGGGCCTCAGGTTACAATGAGGTTGGCGAGCAACAGTATGCGCACGTTGTTTGCCAAGAGGGCCAAGGCTGGGGCGTTCGCTCCTAAAGAATTCCCCGGCTTTGGACCTTATGCCCTATCAAGAGGTTTGAATTCTTGATAGGGAGTTAAGCAACCATAACTACCTCCGGTGATTGGCCGAGGGTTCCTCCCCGGCCTTTCATCGGAGTTCATTTGACCTCTCATATGATCGTGTAAGTCGCGCTAACTACCTTGCTGGCCCCATACCCGTTGAGGCCGGCAACAGCTTCGATCATGATTGTTGTTCCGACGCTGACCGGAATCGTTGTACCCGAAACATACGGCGTACTGCCGTTCGCGCAGGTTCCGTTCGTGGTCCCCAATCCCGGCGCAGTACCGTTGGTGGTGTAGCAAATCGTCACACCAGACGCGGTGTCCGCCAGCTTGATATTGGTCCTGCTGCCGTCCACGTCGTTCTTGCTCTTCGACTTATGTATACTGCATGGCTGGCTGAACTTCCGACTTTCCAAGTGCACCCTTTTGCCCCTCATGGCATTCGAGACACAGCGTCGTGGGAGCCCGCTGCACGGCGACTTCCTCCGTGTTGAGTACGAATGTAATGAGCACCTTGCTCGCCGTCCGGCTATTCTGTCGCAAGGAGGGCAGGAAAACCGATAACTGATTAGAAACGCACCATTTGCAGTTTCTGGATTCCCACTTCGACTGCCCCCAAATGGAAGCCGCGAGCCTGGCACCATGAGTTTTACTGTGCCATTACACCCGGTCGTGCGCGGAATTCCGCGCCCCCTTGAGCAACCCGCCGGATCGACGATTTCACGCACGCGGTGGCGGCTCGATCTGGAGAGGCCGCGCCAATCACAAGAGCGAGTGAGCGGCGTCACGAGCATGCTGTGATGAGTCAAATCCCTGTCGAACTGGGCGAGGGTGCGCGATTTAGCCCAAACCGGCGGTCGTCCTCATCGTCCTCTTGCCTGCTAAATCCAGCCAAATCCGCTGGTTACAAGCCATAGCATGTCTGGCGTGGAACGTGCATTTCAGGCTTGGGAACGGGGAGAAGATATGGCCGTAAACTTGCCCACACTTGCCCACAAAACGTGGCGCACCATTGCTTCCATCCAGACAGGCGTGGTTCTCTTGATTTTGGTCGTGATTCTCTCGGCAGTCGGCACCATCGTGCTGCAGCGGCCGGCCACCGAGCCCGACGAGATGCAGAGCGCGTACTCCCCGCAGGCACTCCGGATCCTGGACGCGGTCGGCTTGACCGATGTATTTCACGCCTGGTGGTTCCTCGGACTGATGCTGCTGGTTAGCCTCTGCATTACAGCCGCTTCCATCGATCGTTTCCCCAACTCGTGGCGCTACTTCTCGCGTCCGTACAAGTATCCCGATGAAGGCTTCCGCCGTAATTCACATCCACAGAAATCGCTGGCCATCGCGGACGAAGAATCGGGGTTGGTGGCGGCTGAGCGTGCCCTGCATTCGCTAGGATTCAAACCGGAGCGAGTGGTGCGCGAAGACCACTTCGGAATTTTCGCGGAACGGCACCGGATCTCCGAGCTCGCGGTGTACATCGTCCACGCCAGCCTTCTGCTCATTTTCTTGGGCACGATCGTGGACGGTCTTTGGGGCTGGCGTGGATATCTCAGTCTGAATGAGGGGCAAACCTCCCATATCGTCGAATTGCGCGACGGCACCACGCGAACGCTCCCGTTTGCCATCCGCTGCGATGCCGCCGGTCAGGAAAACTACAAGGACGGCACCCCGAAGAAGTGGTGGTCCAAGCTGGCCGTGGTGGAAGGCGGACGAGATATACAGAAGAAAGAAATTGTCGTGAACGACCCGCTTCTCTACAGCGGTGTCCGCTTCTACCAGTCGAGTTACGGCCCGAATGGCAAGGTCGACAAACTCATGCTCGTCGCCTCACCGAGCAACGGCTCGGGCGAGAAGAAGGAAATCGGGCTGGCCGTGAACGACACCGTTTCACTCGACGCCGATACCACGGTGCGCTTCGCCGAATTTTTCCCCGACTTCGCCGTTCGTGACGGGCAGGTGTATAAGAAATCGAACCAGTTGGGAAGTCCGGCAGCCCACTTGGTGGTGACTTCGAAGAAAGCCGGGAAAGACTTTGATGTGTGGTTCCCAGCGCTGGACGAGGTCGCCGACAACTCGAAATCGCCTTGGCAGTTCCAGGCCACCGACCTGAAGATGGGACACTACACGGGTTTACAGGTCTCGCACGAACCGGGCCAGTGGGGAGTTTGGTCAGGCGTAGTGCTGCTGGGCGTTGGACTGGCATTCGTGTTCTACGTGGTGCATATGCGGTTTTGGGCGGTACCGGTTTGCAATCCAAAGACCGGCAAGTGCTCGCTGTGGATCGGGGGAAGTGCGAACCGCAACCGGGACGCGTTTGAGCAGCGCTTCAACGATCTGGTGGCGTTGGTGGAAGCAGAACTGAAACTCATTCCCAGGATCTCTCGGAGCGACCAGGTCGCGACCGTCGCCGGGAACTGAACCGGCTCATTGGAGGATGTCAATGGCGCGAGCAAAAGCGGAACAGCAGCAACCGGCAACCGGCATGACCCTGATCGTACTGGTGGGACTGGCAATTGCGTTCCTGCTGTTCATGGCATTTCTGAACGTGGTGAAAAGTGGCAATCTCTTCAACGAGACCAACCTGCTCTTCGCCACTCTGATTTTCTACGCCGGCGCCGGCGCGCTGTATCTGGGATTCGGAGTCACCGGCACCGAGTCGTACGTGAAGTTCGCGTCGCTCGCCACCTGGCTGGGATTGATTGCGAATACCGCGGCCGTTGCCCATCGCTGGTATGAAGCGGGACACGCGCCGTTTTCCAGTGTTTACGAAATGCTGCTCAGCTTCGTGTGGACGCTGGCCGTGCTCACGCTGGTGGCCGAAAAAAAATATGGTGTGAAGGTCATTGGCACGGTCACGATGCCGGTGGCTATTGTCGGCGTGGTGCTGATGCAGTTGCTAAGAACCGATGTGCATCCGTTGGTTCCCGCCCTGCAGTCGACCTGGCTGCACGTGCACGTCGCGCTGGCCATGCTGGCCTACGCGGCCTGCGCTCTCAGCTTTGCTCTGGCCATGATGTTCCTGATCCAGGACAACCTGAAGACCGAGACCTTCCTCGCCGTGACCAGCGCCAGCACACTCGCCATTTACACGGGCATCGTTTTAACGCGCTTCGAGAAGTGGGGCGGGTTGGGCCTGGTGGCGTGGGATCCGGAACGGAAATCGGAGGTCTTCCTTTCCAGGGGCGTGCGCTTGTTCGTCACCATTCCCGACCTCGGCTGGCTGATGACGTTGACGCTCTTGGTGGTGGCATCGCCGCTGGTTTTCTACGGGCTGGCGCGCTGGAAGAACAACGATAGCTTCCTGATGCTCGCCAATCGCGCTGTATTCCTCAGCATTCTTCTCCAAGTGATGGCGCTGGTCATGTTTATGGTGCGCGCCCGTGATGGCCGCTATCCGTCACTCGACGCGGACGGATTGTTCCCCACCAGCCTTGCCGCCAGCCCCTTCATCCTTTCGGGTCTGGTGGGCGGAGTATTTGTCTCGCTGCTTTATCTGCTGCTGCTGTGGCGGCGCCCGGATCTGGAGCGTCTGCTGCCCAGCGCCGACAACCTCGACCGCATCACCTACAAAACCATCTCTCTGGCCTTCCCCCTGCTGACTCTGATGATTGCCGCCGGAGCGTACTGGGCGAATCAGACCTGGGGCTCGTATTGGAGTTGGGATCCAAAAGAGACCTGGGCGGCGATTACCTGGCTGGTGTACGCCCTCTATTTGCACATGCGTGTCACTCGGGGATGGCGTGGCCGTCGCGCTGCTTACTTCGCCATCATCGGCTTTGCGGTGGTGATGTTCACTTTCTTCGGTGTGACTTACCTGCTGCCCGGACTGCACGCTTACGCCTAGCCGCCCGTGCTGTAAGTGAGATTTGTATCAGGGCACACCTTCACCTTCAGTCGTGCCGTAAGTCTTGCGTTATGCATGCGCCTTCACAGGCTGCGGAAAAACTCGATTGCGCGCTTGATTTTGGGTGGCGCAACGCTTTAGCGCTGCGGTAACTGCTTTGTTTTGAGTCCGGCTTTAGCCGCCGAGGGAACACTGTCTGGTCGGGAACGAGTTTTTCCGCAGCCTCTTCAGTCGTGCCGTTAAGTCGTTTAGATTTGTTCGCGCTTCAGCGCCCGAGGTGTGCTTTTTGCCCTCGTAACGACTTATTCCGCAGCCTGTTCAGGCGCTGAGGGCGGGGACTGGAGTTTCACCACGGACGCCTAGCCGCCCTCAGTTTCGAGCGACGGCAACTGGTCCCGTGGTATAAACTGCCCGCACGACTGCTGTGGCCACCCTCCTTCGGGGACGGCTGGCTGCGCGCACAGAATGTCAGTAGGCGAGTCGCAAGTGGAGGAAATAGGGTTGAATACTGTCCGGGTCAATTGGCAGCTCAAGGCAATCTTGCCGGTAGCGTTCGTCCTGCTGGCGGGCCTGCTGCTTTTTATTCTGGCGACCGTATCTTGGCGCGACCCGGTACGCCACGCGGTGCTGATTCTCGCAGGCGCGGTCGCGGTCGCGATATGCGGAGTGTTAATCGTGGTGCTTGCCTATTTGATTCAACGGCCCATGGTCGAATTACAGGAGAAAATCGGGCTGGTCAGTGAAGGCAATCTCGATGTCTCCGTCAGCTTTGCCCGGCGCAACGACGAAATCGGAGATCTCGGCCGCAACTTCAACCACATGATGCAGCAGTTGCGCGAGAGCCGGGAAGAGATTGAGCGCCTGCATCGCACTCAAATGTCCCGCGCCGAGCACCTGGCGACGCTCGGCGAGTTGGCTGCGGGCCTGGCCCACGAGATTCGCAACCCCCTTGCCGGAATTGCGGGCGTCATCGAAATCATCGGCCGTGATCTGCCTTCGACCAGTCCGGCGCGCGCGGTGGTGAAAGATGTTCGCCTGGAAATCGCGCAGATCAACCGCATATTGACCGATCTTCTGGAAACGGCGCGGCCTCACCCGCCGCGGATTTGCCGGAGCAACCTCAACACCACCGTGGAACACGCCGTGATGCTGGCTCGCCAGCAGGTGTTCTCAAAACCAATCAAGATCGAACTGCAGAAGGCGCCCGATCTGCCTGAAGTTGAGCACGACAGCGATCAGATTCACCAGGTGCTTCTCAATCTGCTCCTGAACGCAGTCCAGGCCATGGAGGGCGCGGGCACAGTGCGGGTCGAGGTCGGTTCGCGCGATGATTGCGCCAGCGTGGTTGTCAGTGACACCGGTCGCGGTATCCCTGCTCAGCACCTGCCCAACATTTTCCGGCCTTTCTACACCACTAAGGGCAACGGCACCGGTCTTGGTCTTTCTCTTGCCCGCCGTATCGTGGAAGAACATCATGGCCGCATCGAAGTCAGCAGTGTTGTAGGAAAGGGAAGCAAGTTCACAGTGTTGCTGCCATTTCACATGCCCATCGCTCAAGCCGCAGTCTCCTAGAATTCCTGTCCAGCATGCCATTTCGTAGTAAATTAAACACCGATGCCTGCAGAGAAAATCATGATCGTCGACGACGAGCGCCTGGTGCGCTGGTCGCTTCGCCAGAAGTGCGAGGAGTGGGGCTACCACGTGATCGAGGCCGATGCCGGGGAACCTGCGCTCAAGTTGGCGCAGCGGGAATCGCCCGACCTCGTCCTGCTCGACGTGCGCATGCCCGACCTCAGCGGCATCGAAGTGCTCGATCAACTCAAGAAAAATGGCGACGCCCGCGTCGTCATCATGATCACGGCTGATCCGATACTTGACGACTGGAAAGCCGCGTATAAGCTCGGGGCCTACGACTACTTGAGCAAACCAGTAGATTTCGAAAAGCTTCACGTCACCATCAAGAACGCGCTCGAGGCCACGAACCTGCGTACCGAGGTCCAGGCCCTGCGAGGTGAGGTGCGCCAAGGAGCCGGTTACAACAGCGTGGTGAGCGTCTCACCCAAGATGACCGAGCTCATGAATTTCGTTCGCAAAGTTGCGTCCAGCGAAGCCACCACCATTCTGATCCAAGGCGAAAGCGGCACTGGCAAGGACCTCATTGCCAAGGCCATCCACTACGAAAGTTCGCGCCAGCAGAAACCCTTCGTAGCGATCAATTGCTCGGCTATTCCGGAGACGCTGATGGAAGCCGAGCTTTTCGGCCACGAAAAAGGCGCTTTCACGGATGCCAAGCAGATGAAAAAGGGTCTGTTCGAGGCCGCCGATGGCGGTACGCTGTTTCTCGACGAAATCGGCGAACTCTCTCCGCTGCTGCAAGCGAAACTCTTGCGCGTGCTGGAAGACCAGGTCATCCGCCGCGTGGGAGGTATCCGCGATATGCAGGTGGATGTGCGGGTAATTGCCGCTTCCAACCGCGATCTCGAAAAGGCGGTGCGCGACGGGCAATTTCGGCAGGACCTTTATTACCGGTTGGCCATTATTGCGATTTTTATCCCGCCGTTGCGGGAACGACAAGAAGACATCCTTCCTTTGGTGGACTTTTTCATTGATCGCTACAACCGCAGATTCAGGAAGTCGGTTCGTGGCATCACCGATGAGACCCGCCGCCTTCTTTTCAGTCATAACTGGCCGGGCAATGTTCGCGAGCTGAAGAACACCATCGAGCGCGGCATGATCCTGGAAGATGAGCCGTTCCTGCGGCCCGTGTATCTGCCGTTTTCCGTGGGCGAATCGGGCGGCCGCACTGTCTTTGAACGAACTTCACCCGCCGATGGTGGACAGACGTTGCCTAACGGCCGCAGCCTCCCCCGGCTTTACATGCCGGAAGGCGGGACGTCGCTGGAGGAAGTGGAGCACGCCATGGTCGAGTTGGCCATGCGCCAGGCCAACGGCAACCAGACCCACGCCGCCAAGTTGCTGGACATCAGCCGCGACGCTCTGCGTTACAAGCTCAAGAAATTTGGCCTGATTCGCGGAGATGACGAAGGCTCCCAGACTGGCTCCGCTGACGACCAGTGAGCTGCACGCGGGCGGCAAAACGCACGTAGGGACAGCCGCCCCCGGCTGTCCGGCGGGGCGAAGCCCCGCCCCGCTCTTGACTGCAAGGATGAACGACCGAAACCCCAAGCGAGCTGCGCTCGCCTGGACAGCCGGGGGGCGGCTGTCCCTACGTGGTCTTCGCTACGCCTTTCAGTGTTTGGTGCCGGCAATCGCCTGTTCGGCGGTTTTCAGGTGGAACAGCCGCTGCAATGCCGTGGTCATCTGTTCCTGCTCCACCTTCTCTGGAAGCTCCTTGAGTTCACGGGCCAGGGATCCTGCGATCCTCTGCGTCATCCGGGACATCATTGCATTTAACATCTCGTCCTGATCCTTGGAGAAAGGTCCGCTTTCTTGTCGGAAGGAATCCAGTTCTTGCCGGCAAAACTCGTCCAACCGCAGGCGCAGGGCCAAAACGGTCGGCAAAACGACGGTCGGCACAGCACGCTCCGCCATCAGCCTGTCACGGAAACCTTGCGCCTCGCCTTGCAGAATCTTTTGTGCCTCGGCGGCGGCAGCCTCACGCTCGCCCGCATTTTGGTCTGGCACGTTTTCCAGGTCGTCAAGGTCATAGAGGAAAACGCCCTTGACCTCGCGCACCCCGGAGTCAACGTCGCGGGGCATTGCGAGATCCGCGATCACCAGGGGCTGCCCCTCGCGCCCACGAACCATGAACTCAGTTTCCTGGCGGCTGAGAATCGTGTGCGGACAGGAAGTCGAGCTGATGATGATGTCGGCCTCCGCCATGTGCTGCCAGCGCTCCTCAAACGGGATCGCAACTCCACCGAGCTTCGCCGCCAACTCGGCCGCGTGCTCGGGTGTGCGATTAATGACGATGACGTTCACGCGGGCCGTGCCGGCGCCCTGTTTAAGCAACTCACGGGCTGCGAGCTCACTCATTTCGCCCGCGCCGAGCAGAAGCACTTTCTTGTTTTCCAGCGTGCCGAAAATCTGCCGTGCGAGTTCCACGGCGGCATAAGGTATCGAAACCGCCGCGTTACCGATGGCCGTCTCACTGCGCACGCGCTCCGAGACCGTGAGCGCCTTCTGCAACACTGCAGCGAGGAACTGGCCCGTTGCCCCCACCTTCTGCGCCTGCTGCCATGCCTCTTTCACCTGGGAAACCACTTGGGGCTCGCCGACCACCATGGAGTCCAGCCGCGATGCGACCCGGAAAATATGCAGCAGCGCCACTTCATCCAACAAGCGGTAGAAGTGCTTCCACTCGCACAGCTTCAGTCCATATTCGGCGCCCAGGAACCGCATCACCGAGTTGGCGGTCAGGGTCACATCGTTAGCCCACAGCCAAAACTCCGTGCGGTTACAGGTGGCCATTACAATGACTTCTTCGATGCCTTCCGCCCGTGACAACTGCACCAGGGCTTCGTAGCGCCGGTTTTCGCTGATCCAGAAACGCTCCCGCACTGCCATCGGGGCTGTGCGATAGTTCAGGCCAACCACCATGAGCGTGGGTTCCACGTCTCCATCTCCTGCCGACCACCCCCTACGAAAAGCACCTGGCGTGCCAAAGTATGGAACAGATAACAGCTTTAGTATCATATAGTTAGCGAAATCGCGGTGAGCAGGGAAGGGGGATTTATAAGGTTAGATTGCGGGATATCACGCTGCGCGGGTGTCTTTTGGCCCCCTAAAGGGCTCTTACCACAGAGACACGGAGACGGGGGAAGGCTTTCTGGAACGCACAATAAATTGTGCTTTCTCTGTGCCTCCGTGTCTCTGTGGTAACAGACCTTGTCGGCGGCAGGAAGCGTGCCGTTTAGCGTGCCACTTCCGCCGGCGTAATATCCTTCTCCTTTTTCAAACCCTTCGCCTGCGGTTCGTAAACGCAAAACGGTTCCTCATCGAGATAGTTGCCGGTGGCAGCGTAGGCACGTGCGCGGCAACCCATGCAGATGTTGCGGAACTCGCAGCAGCCGCACTTTCCCTCCAGGTTGTTGGTGTCGCGCAATTGATTGAACACCACCGCGTTCTCCCAGATTTCGGCGAACGGCTGCTTTCTCAAATCCCCTGCCAAGGCCGGTAAATATCCACAGGGATAGACCTCGCCCTGATGCGAGATGAAACACACCGCCGTTCCGGCCAGGCATCCCTTGGTCATGGCGTTCATCTCCGAAGGATGAGTTCCAGGGTGTCCCACTGGTTGTCCAACTTTAGTTTGTCCCACGCCATGAGGCTTCAGTTCGATGCCGGTGGAACCGGGCATCGCCATCTCTGTGGGGCCGATACTTGACGAATCCTGCGCTGCCTCAACTGCTGGCTGTGCCGCGTGAGCGGCCGCTGCCGCGGCGGAGGAACGATGCTCGGCAACGCGCCGTTGCCGAACCACGCGGAAGTAGTGTGGCGCACAAGTTGCCTTCAGCTCGATGCCACCTTCGAGCGAGCGATCGTAGAACCAGTTCAGCATCTGCTCGTACTCTTCCGGCGGAACCATCTGTTCGGCGGCGATGTCCACGCCGCATCCTACCGGCACCAACAGGAATGTGTGCAGCGCGTCCGCTCCCAGCGACTTCGCCAGTTCGAGCACCTGCGGAAGCTGATGGGCGTTGTGGCGCGCGATCGTCGTGTTGATCTGCACCGACATGCCCAGATTTTTCAGATTCCGGAAACCGGCAATGGCGGCCTCGAATGCGCCGGGAATGCCGCGAAAACTATCGTGGGTAAGCGCATCGGCGCCGTCCAGGCTAATGGCCACGCGCTGCACCCCGCTATCGACGATCATGCGCGCGACGTGCTTGGTCACCAGCGTGCCATTCGTGGCCAGCGCCACACGCAGGCCCTTGTCCGTGCCATAACGCGCCAACTGGAAAATATCCGAACGGAAGAGCGGTTCGCCACCGCTGAGCACCAGGATCGGTGTGGACACCGCGGCAATCTGATCGATGATATCGCGTGCGGCTTCAGTGGAGAGGTCGGAGGGAGCACTCAGTTCCGTAGCGCTGGCCCGGCAATGGATGCAGCGCAGATTACACCCTTTGGTCAACTCCCAGAAAATCAATCGCGGCTTGTTCGCATGCGCGTGATTGGAATGTTTCCCGTTGCCGTTTGCCGAAGCCATGTGCGGTTTCCCTCCCTGCGTGAACCGGGATCTGTCACCCACCCCAGGCGCAACCATAAGTGAGAACGAACCATCCAGCGGTGACTATCATCACCCGAAGTTGTGATCCCGGTCACGAAACTCAAATCTTTTCCAATGTTGGGCATTGGGCCGGGGTCGTCGTTTTCACAACTGTGTCGCAGGCATGCCTTTACTCCTGCGCTCATGCCAGCCATTGGCGCGGAAGGCGCGCCTAGTTGTGGTTTGCGATCTCGCGCAGCGCCGCCGTGTTGCGAATCACCAGAGTCGAGCCTTTCGACTGCAAGATCGAACGCTTCTTCAGCTCCGCAAACAGCCGGGTCACCGTCTCTCGCGATGTTCCGATCATTTGCGCGATTTCCTCGTGGGTGAGTCTCAGCTTCAACCGGGGCTCCGTTTTGGCGGACTCTCCGTTCTTGGCGCCCCATTCCAGAAGCAACTTCGCCAGTTTCTCGGCGGCGGAGTGTGACAGTCCGAGCGCGCCCGCTTCCTTGCAGGCATTGTGATACTTTTCGCTCAACTGCTCGGCCACTTTGAAGCAGGCCTCCACATCGTCTTTCAGGAAATGAAGAAAATCGTCGCGCTTGACGAAATTCACCTGGCAGGGATCGATCGTCTCCGCCGTCACCTCGTAAGGTTTGCCGGAAATCGTGGCGCTCAACCCCAGCACCTCCCCGGGCTCGGCAAGTTTCATAATCACCGTTCTGCCGCCAGGGGAGTTAATCGAGAGCTTGACACTGCCCTTGCAGAGCACAAAGATGCCGCGCGGCATCTGACCTTCGACAAACAGCACAGCCCCCTGCGGATACGCCGTCGCGTACTTGATGTTTTCAAAAGCCTGCAGCGCGGCAGGTGGCAGATCGCAGAAGATGCGATCCGTGCGCATCTTGCATGTAATGCAACTTTCGACAATCTCCATTCCGTATGGCGAGAGCATGAACTAGCCTCCTGGAACAACCTCGGGGCCGGCTCGCTTGCCTGGGTCGCATCTTGCGCAGTCCACGGCCAGTTGAGCGGAACCTCGTCTCAAATCAGTTTCCGTCCGGAGGAAACGCTTGGCTGTGCTGCCAGACACACGCTAATGTGATGTCCATCACATGCTGCTCCAGCACCCTTGCTTTGGATTTCGAGACCAATCGCAGCAAACAAAAGCTTCGGATCGGGTGCTTCCCAGCGCAGCCGTACCGCAGTGAGCCTCCATACCCTGGCGATCATTCCAGAGCTTTCCTGTGATGCAGATCACATATATCTATGACCTGCCTTGCTGCGCCCGTGTCCGGCATTCTCCATACTTACGCAGTCAAGTGAGAACTGGGAACAAGGAAATTACGGACACTTATTCCTTGCATTTCGTCAACGGCTTCAGTACCTCTCGCAAAGTGAACAAGATCGACAAGGCTCACGGCAGACGATATGCGCGCGCTCATCACCATGGATCGCATGTTCGCGCACATTACTTTCGCGACGACTAAACCGAAGCGTCACGCTGACCGGCGACACTCACTGTAGTGGGTGAGCGCCATCACAGCATGATTCGTGACCAAGGAGCGATAATTGCCCGTTAATCGTAAAGAGAGCCGCGAAAATCAGGACCCTGGCAAGCTGCTGAAAAACTCAGGGTTCGTATCCGGGCATCGCTTGAGCGATGCTGTACTTTCTTCGAAATCATACGCCCCTTTAGGGGCTGGACATCGAAAACCGGCCTGTTCCGCAGGTCGCTAAGAATCAGGGAGGAGCATATATGCCAGTTACCAAACAACAAGCGCTCGACTACCACTCCGGCACACACCCGGGAAAGATTGAAGTAACTCCCACCAAGCCTTGCCGCACGCAACACGATCTAAGCTTGGCTTACACCCCCGGCGTGGCAATTCCGTGCCTGGAGATCCATAAGAACCCGCACGATGCCTTCAAGTACACGGGGCGCGGAAATTTAGTCGCCGTGGTGACCAACGGAACCGCCGTTCTCGGACTGGGCGACATCGGCGCCCTCGCCGGCAAGCCCGTCATGGAGGGCAAGGCTGTCCTCTTTAAACGCTTCGCTGACGTGAATGTCTTTGATCTCGAGGTCAACAGCCACAATCCCGACGATGTCATTAAGCTCTGCCAACTTCTCGAGCCTACCTTCGGCGGAATCAACCTCGAAGACATCAAGGCCCCAGAGTGTTTCTACATCGAAGAGACTTTGAAAAAGACGATGAAGATTCCGGTCTTCCACGACGACCAACATGGCACCGCCATTATTTCCGGGGCGGCGTTATTGAACGCTCTGGAAGTGGCGGGCAAGGACATCGGCAAAATCCGTCTCGTCGTCAACGGCGCCGGCGCCTCGGCCATCGCCACAGCCGAGCACTACATTCGCTTGGGCATGAAGCGGGAGAACATCATTCTGTGCGACACCAAGGGAGTGGTTTACAAGGGCCGTACGGAAGGCATGAATCCCTACAAGGAGCGCTTCGCGCAAGATACCAAGCTGCGTACGCTGGCGGAGGCTATGGTGGGCGCCGATATGTTCCTCGGACTCTCCGTCGGTGG
>Ga0074046_10002787_pt1 | contig 14916 bp, 12 predicted proteins | sample BogForMeECP23OM3_FD_94441 | JGI IMG/M metagenome (GOLD analysis project Ga0074046, IMG submission 94441) | Bog forest soil microbial communities from Calvert Island, British Columbia, Canada - Bog Forest MetaG ECP23OM3 | ecosystem: Environmental > Terrestrial > Soil > Wetlands ...
CGCGCAGAGAGCGATAAGGACGAGACTCAGCAACAGAGAAGACATGGGGCGACCGCCATAAGCTCGCGGTCCGAACGCGGCCACAAATAGGATAACCATCGCAAGACAGACAAGGATCGAGGTGGCACGCACCCAATCCGGGCGGACGCTCTCACGACGGAATGAGGCAGGTGTTTTCATGACGTTCCCGCCTGGGGGAATGACGACTTTCTGGCCGTGGCTGGGCCTGTGCGTAATGGGCGGTGGAGGTTAGTTACGTCTTAATACCTTCACCGTTTAGGGAGGATGCTACGCCCTAATCCTGCGAGGAGTCAATACATCTACGATGGATCAAGCATGAAGTCGGGGTACTTGCTGGGTACATTTCTGGATGCAATAATGCCTCATGATTATTGGTGACCGCCTCCGCGAAATGCGTGAGGAAAAGAAACTCTCCCAGGGCGACATTGAAAAGCGTACCGGGTTGCTTCGTTGTTATATCTCTCGCGTAGAAAATGGCCATACAGTCCCGGCCGTCGAAACGCTGGAAAAACTGGCTCGCGCGCTCGAATGCCCACTCTATCAACTTTTCTACGAGGGCAAAGAACCGCCCAAGCTGCCGAATCTGCTAAAGCGGAAGTCGGCCGACGACATCGCTTGGGGCAGCACCGGCAAGGAAGCCCGTTATCTCAATAAACTGTGGCGCCTGCTAGGCAAGACTGAAGAAGGCGACCGCAAGCTTCTTCTCCACATGGCACAGAAAATGGCCAGCAGGTAGCTTCTAGGCTTGTTTTTGCTAGCGCTCGGCTCTCATCTGAGCTTTTTCTTCGGCGGTTGAGAACCTGATCGAAGGCGTTTGGTCATGCCTGCAGTGCTCGGTGTTGTCTTAGTTAGTGCGCACATGCCACCCACACAGGACACTTTTGGGGACACGCTCAAGATCGTCCAGATCGCATTTTATGCCGTTGGCGCGACGATCGCGATTTTGACCTATCGGGCTGCGAAACGAGGCCTGCTGAACAGCGTAAACACCGAGTACCAGAAGCGGGTTATGGACCGACTGCAGAAGTTATCGGAAGATTTGTACAGCGAGTTCGATCCCTCGTCACCTGTGCACTGGGCCAGCAGGCAGCCGGTGCATGATGCCATCCGGACAATTAATGAGGTGTTCCGAAATAACAAGAAAGAGATTCTGGCCGAAAGGAAGTACCACTACGGAACACCCTATACCGAGGATATGAAGCGACTCGACCACCTGCTTGCCCCTGTTGTCTCGGACCCCTTTATCCCCGATGATATCCGTACGGTCGTGGTTGACCTACTGCAGAATCGGCTACACGCATTGCACGGAATTTACATCCGCGAATTCGAGAAATATGCTGACAACTTGGCAAAAGGTAAGCAGTCACCGCTTACTGAACTCGATGACGTCAATGAGATCCACAACAAGATTGTAGATCAAATGAACAGGCAGGGTTGCGGCCTGACGCAGATCGAGGAGGAAGTTCACGAAATTCGTAGCCTGATTCAAGAGTATTTTGACTCGTTCAACCCAAATCGGCGATGGTGGAACCGGAGGAAACGAGCACGGAAGAAGGCTGAACTACCATTGTGAATGACCGCCAGGCCGCCTAATTGTAGATGGTCGGCGGCCTGACATTGTCGCCGGCGCACTTGGCTGAGATCCAGTAAACAGCCTGATGAGGACCGTGGGTCGTGCTCAGGTGGCTTTATACTTGGGACCTCTCCAGCTACAACCGTGCTGTCTAAGTCTCGAAGCGTGCAGCAGTGGTCTAGCGTGACAAGGAAGAAGCCCCTAGGTAAGCACTTTCGCGATTAACGGCAAAAGGAGCGATGGCATGGCACTGATCAGAAGCTATGCAGTATGGAACAACAAGGGTGGCGTCGGGAAAAGCACAATTTCCTTTCACTTGGCCGCCCGCCTTGCGGAAGCGCGTCCAAACATCAACGTGTTGGTAATTGACGCATGTCCGCAGGCAAATGCAAGTATGCTTCTTTTGGGTGGTGGAACGACTGGCGAGGCTAATGTTTTGTCTCTTTGCACACAGGCTTCCCCCCGCACCATTGTGGGATATTTGAGCCAAGTAATCGCTGCGGGCGCTGGCGCGCCACTGCCCGACCCCATGAGCTTCGTTACGCAAGTAACTCAGTTCAGCGCGAAATTGACCGACAATCTCTTCTTGCTCTGTGGTGACGGAAATATGGAACCAATGGCTCCAGCCATTTCAGGTGCAGCGGCTGCGCCAGCTCTAACCCCGCAATCGCAGCCGTGGCGCTGGATCCATCTGATTTTGCGCGAATTGATACACAACTTATGTCAAAACATCCCTGGTCGGGATTGGGTGGTTATACTCGACACGAATCCGAGTTTCAGCATCTACACTGAGCTAGCGATCTCGGCAGCAGACCGCTTGATTGTTCCCGTGAACGCGGACGATTCTTCGAGGGTAGCAACAAATGCGATGTTCATTCTGTTGCATGGACAAACGCCTCCGCATCCTGTCTATGGCTCGTGGACATTCGCCACACGCGCACAGACGTACAACATCACTGTCCCTCAGATACATGTTGTCGTCGGCAATCGTCTCACGCAGTACGAAGGAGCCGCGACGGCTTTCAGCGCACTGTCTGACGCTACCGCGGACACCCTGTTTGCCGCATACCAGAACCATCCACAATACTTCACCCCGCGTGCCCAACTTTCGGCAACAGTCACAGATTTTAGAGACAATTACTCCGTCCCGCTCCGAGATTTCAACACAGCCGGCGTTGTTGCCGCACATTTGGGACAAAGACTGTCGCAGATGGCGGGCGGCTACTACCCCGTCCACGGACAACAGGTGCAGATCAACAGCGCACGGGTCACCGAGTGCATCAAGGCGCTCGATGCGCTTCTCTCGATTGTAGATTGACCTTTTCGAACTGCGTTAATCTGACCGATGGCGGTACACCGGGAGGATGGAAGTAACGATCCCTGCCTCGTCGATCCGCAGATGGCGTTTTCGTCCGTTTCGTCCAGTAATGGAAAGTAGCTAAGGGGAGTGATTCATTCCAACTCGCTGCCCAATCGACTAATTGCTTCCATCGTTGTAGCCAAGATGGTTTTGGCCACCATCGGTGTGAGTGTACGACCGTGCAGGATATAATCACGGTACGGCTTGCTTACGAGTCTCAACATCTGAATCGTATCTTGGGACAACGGCGACGATTGGCTCATGCCATTGATGAGGTGGTCGAGGTTATCTGCTTTGAATCGCCAACCCTTCCCCTTGCGGACCTCTCTCAGCAACTTCTCCGTCAACCGCAGAAGTTCGGCACAGGCTGGGTCATAAGTCGTGAGCCGCGGATCACGAAGTTGAGAGAGAACTTGCTGGATTTCAGCCCGGATAGGCTTTAACGCGGGGCTAGGCAAGGCAGAGATGAGATGCGAGAGGGCCTCATCAATAGAGGCCCACGCTGTTCGAAAGCGAACCTGTGCTCCCAATTTGTCTGCGTAGTCATAGAACGCATTCCTGTTCACTTTCATTCCGGAAAGTCGATACTTATAACCAAGAAACGCAAAATCAAACGACACTCTCTCCTGGTCGACGCTGTCAATCGTAAGTTCGTACGAAAAGTGCCTTGCTGGCAGGCGGTACTTCCTGTCGTACTCGTCCGCGCCCTCATCGTTCAATAGGATCTTGTGGCCGGCATCCAACGTCTTCTTGATCTCAGCCCAACTCGATTCGTGGAAAAAGGGGTCTTCGCCTTTTTGCGTCTTGATGACCTCTCCCACGACGTGGCGCTTGATCAGGTCTAGGAACATTTCCAAGGCGCATACGTAATCTGTAAACAACGGCTCCTCGGGGAAACGATGTCCTGAAGCTCCGAGTCTTATGCACGAAACGGCGGACCAGTAAACGTGGGTGTCCGCACGCCAAACTGACGCTTTCCACCAGGCCGCGATGTCCAGTTCGTTAAGCATCAATAGACTCCATCATTTCCATTCGCATGAGTCAACTTACGGATGAATTATTCGGACGAGGATCTGCCAATGGTCAAGAAGATCTGGAGAAGAAATTCGGTTACTTGGAATATTTTTCGAGGCTTACCAAGATAAGTCTGTAGATTTTCCTGAGTTGCGCAGCGTCCTGAGAGGTTAGCAGCCTTGAAATGCTTTCGCGCAACTGGTCTGCATTTTCGTCCAGTCCTTCGCTGAAGAACAGTTCAACTGCTTCAACGTCAAGTTCTCGGGCGATTTGATCCATCACCTCGAATGGTGGGGTCTCAATGCCGCCTGTTTCGATACGACTGATGTAACCGCCTTCTGTTTCGAGTTTACCAATCCTCTTCTCAAGTTCCTGTTGAGTCAGGTTTTTAGCCTTACGCAACAAGGCCAGTCTCGCCCGAAACGAATCGCCCGCTCCCAAGGTCATGATTAGTACACAGTACGAAGAAAGGCTCGAAGGTTATAGGTCGTAAAATGTTGAATTATAATTGCTAATTTCAACATTTAATGTAGATTGTAGGGACAAGTAGGCTCGGAAGTTGACCGAGCGGTGATCCGCTGTCGCTGTCAGCTGAGCCTTGGAGTGCGATTTGACCTGTCAGAATAGCTCGGACTCCTCGATCTGCTTCGCCAATTGTGAGAACGGCAGCCTCAACAATCTGCACAAACGGACCATTGTTCTCAGAGTTGGGCTAAGCAGACCCCGCTCCATCAAGCTGATCGTCGTGCGGTCAAAGCCGGTCTCAAACGCTAACTGTTCTTGGGAAAGTCCGACTGTCTTTCGCCTAGATCGCAAAATATCCCCAAAAGCCCTTTCGGGACCTGAGCGAGGCTGAACTTGTTTCTTCTTTGCCCGCATTACGCAGGCTATCGTGACGGGATGACGAGTATGTTCCTACGGAGGATACTCGTCATTTCTGCCAGACGGCTGGCGGGATCAGACGAAGGAAAATCTCTGTGAGTTCCTCCGCAACAGCCCGATTTCCAGTGGTCCCACTCGCGGCGGAAGCGGCGAGTAGTAATTCACTTCCGGCTCAGCAGACTTTTGTTGAAGTAGTCTCCGACGAGGCCTTGCTAACTCGTTTTAATGAGGGAGATGGACAGGCGCTTGGATGTTTGTTTCAGCGGTATGGGCGGCTTCTACGCAGCATAGCGGCACGGATTCTGGGCGATGGCACGGAGGCCGAAGACCTCGTCCAGGACTTGTTCCTATTCATCCATCGGAAATCCGTGATCTTCGATGGTTCAAAGAGTTCGGGGCGTTCATGGATCGTGCAGATGGCGTATCACAGAGCGATTTCACGACGCCGGTACCTATCCACTCGCCAGTTCTATAAGCATGCGGAGGTTGGAGGCATTACCGAGCAGGTGGTCGGTGCTCCGACCACCGAGAATGATTATTCCGCAGAGGCGGTTTTTGGGCGTAATGGTTTAGAGAAGCTGATCGAATCTCTGTCGGAGGATCAACGGGAAACGTTGCGCCTACATTTTTTTGAAGGATACACGCTCGTGGAGATCAGCAACAAATTGGGCCAACCCCTCGGAAACGTCAGGAATCATTACTATCGGGGACTAGCCCAGTTGCGAAAGCGGATGTTTGGAAGTACTGTGCGGGTCGCGGAACGGTATGGTAAATAACGATGGAGAAAGAGGAGCCGGGGAGAGGTTGGAAATGGGGCCGCATGACGAATTCCTCGAGCTTTGCGCGATCTCGACCTCGGGCGACCTGACCGAGGAAGAACAGAAAAAACTACAGGTACACCTCGCCGTGTGTCCCGAGTGTCGGCAGGCCTTGAAAGAGTTCGAGGCTGCCGTCGACATCGGCGTGCCGTTGCTTGCCTCCAAGTTGTCCTCTGTTCCCACCGAAGGTGCCGCATCGTCCCAAAACGAATTGGCCAGACCCGTAGGGCTGAAAAGTGCGCCCTCGGAGGCACCGCAGAAAGAAGCTGCCAATTCGACAGGTGAGGAGGCGAGGGGTTTTGCGTTCGCTCAGAGACGAGGCCATCAGCGCACCCAAGTAAATTGGAACTATGTGTGGATGCCGTTTGCCGCTTGCGTCCTGCTCACGGCTGCCTTGGGAATTTATGCGTACCGCGTCGGCAAGGGGCATAGCACCGAAGTTGCTCAGGTGGCTTCCGGCGCCGACGATACGCGAATTGAGGCCCTGGAACAGCAGATAAGCGACGTGGGACACGAGCGCGAAGTTTTGAGAGGGCAACTTGCGCAGCGCGATGAGGTCATTGCGGAGTTGCGCCGCCAAACGGAGGCTGACTCGAAGGCGCTAAATGGGATGAAGAGCGCTCAGGCGAGTTTGGAAAGTTCCCTGCAGACCAACGACGCTGAGAAGCAGCGAGTCGCTGATGAACGGTCCTCCATTGCGCATAAATATGATGCAGCGCAGGCATCCCTGCAAAAGATGCAATCGGAACTTGATTCGGCGAGGCGACAGCAGGCACAGGGCGAGGTCCAGGACGCTAGCCTCCAGAGCCAGATCAAAGAACTTTCCAACCAGCTTCGTGAGGAGGGACTGACCGTTGACAAACAGCGCGAGCTTCTTTCACATGACCGCGACATACGAGAGTTGATGGGTGCGCGGGACCTGTATGTGGCCGACGTTTACGATGTTGCGCGAGATGGCACCACCGAAAAGTCTTATGGACGCTTGTTCTATACGAAGGGTAAATCGCTCATTTTTTATGCCTATGACTTGGACCAAACGCCCGGAGTCAGGAATGCCAGCACGTTTCAAGCCTGGGGCCGGCGCGGACCTGACAGAGAACAGAGCCTGAACCTCGGAATCTTCTTTGAAGATAACGCGGCGAAAAAACGGTGGGTGCTCAAATTCAATAACCCGAAGGCGCTTGAGCAGATTGATGCAGTGTTCGTCACCGTGGAACCGAAGGGCGGAAGCCCCAAGCCCAGCGGCAAGCCGCTCCTCTATGCTTACCTGAAGATCGACCCAAATCACCCGTAGTTTTCTTCTCTCTGATATCGTCAATTTGTTCTTCGACGGCGTCGGATTGATACAACCATGGATTCTCCCGCGTAGACCGAGAGAGTGTGGCCAAATCCGTCTGCCAGAGGTGATGTCGCGTGCGATTTCGTCAATTCATTGTCGTTTCATTCGTAACTGCTCTTTTCATCTGCGCGGCGCACGCGCAATCTCCCAATGGGACCATCAGTGGAACCGTATTCGATCCATTGGGCAAGGTGATCGTGGGCGCGGAGATCGTTGTTGTGAATGATGCGACGCGCGTTCAGAATCTCACGAAGACGAACAGCGATGGCGTTTACGTCATACCGAATCTCCTGCCTGGGTCATATCGTGTCCAGGTGGCGAAACTTGGCTTCAAGACGCTCATCAAGCCGGATATAACTCTGAACGTACAAGACGCCTTGGTGATTAACTTCACTTTGCCAATTGGAGCGGTGTCCGAAATCGTGACGGTGGAGGGGGGCGCGCCCCTCATAAACACGACATCAGGATCAGTGAGCACCGTAATCGATCAGACGTTCGTGCAGAACCTGCCTTTAAACGGACGAAGTTTTAACACCCTGCTGCAGTTGACACCGGGAGTAGTGATCACACCGTCGAATTCCAGTAGCCAAGGCCAGTTCAGTATTGCTGGCCAACGAACCAGCTCGAATAATTTCCTGGTTGATGGCGTGTCAGCAAATTTTGGTGTTTCTCAGTACTTCGGGCTGGGGACCTCTGGAACAGGGTCCGCACAGGCGTTTAGCGCTCTCGGTGGGACGAGCAGCTTGGTTTCGGTGGAGGCGCTACAGGAGTTTCGAGTTGAAACGTCGTCATTCGCACCCGAATTTGGACGTACCCCAGGTGGCCAAGTGGTGCTAACGACACGTTCGGGGACCGATGATCTGCACGGTGGGATCTACGAATACTTTCGAAACGACGCATTGGATGCAAACGATTGGTTCGCGAACCAAGCAGGGTTACCACGTTCCCCCGAACGCCACAACGATTTCGGTGGGTTTTTAGGAGGACCAATCAAGCGTGATAGGACCTTCTTTTTTCTCTCCTACGAGGGTGCACGCTTGAGACAGCCTAACACCGGGATTATCCAAGTGCCATCCGAATACTCTCGAACGGTGGCCACGGCGGGAATCGCTCCCTTTCTCAACGGATATCCTCAGCCCGACGACCGGACAGTGGCGCCGGGCGTCTACGTCGGGAACTTCACGGGCAATTATTCCAACCCGTCGACTCTGAACGCTGGCAGCCTTCGAATCGACCACACGTTCAACAGCAGATTAACGATTTTCGGCCGTTACAACGAAGCACCATCTGAAACAGCCAGTCGCACCGATAGCCTAAACGAAGTAGATACCACTCACATTGGGACAAGAACTCTGACAGTTGGCGTCACGGCTTCTGTGAATCCAAGAATCTCAAACAGCTTTCGTGGAAATTACTCGGTGCAAGATGCTGGCCTTGTGGCCACCCTTGATTCGTTTGGAGGTGCAGTTCCTCCAAGTCTAATCACTCTTGCTCCGAACCTGCCGAATGCGGGGAACTCTTACGTAGACTTCTTTACGTTTGATACCTCACTGTATGCGATTGGACCTTCGGCGAAGAATCGCAGCACGCAGCTCAATTTCGCTGATGATTTGACCGTCATTCGCGGCGGTCACCAGCTTAAATTCGGTGCGGATTATCGCGCCATTTACCTCGATGTGCGGCCCTTCCAGTCGTCGCTCGAATACGCGATATCCGACCTTCCCACTTTCTTGTCAACCGCGGAAGCTTCCATTGACACATCGAGCACGCGTGCATCTGAGTTCGTCGTGCGGTCCACTTCGCTCTACGTTCAGGACGCCTGGAAGGTGACACCGAGGTTAACACTCACTTACGGACTACGGTGGGAGCTGGACCCTGCGCCGTCGGCCCGAGGAGGCACGACGCTGGCCTCTTGGGAGAATGTCGATCGGCCCGCCGATCTCACACTCGCACCTTTTGGGACTCCCCTCTGGAGGACGACCTACACTGATTTTGCTCCGCGACTCGGAGCGGCCTATGGATTGACGCCGAAAGGGGATTTCGTACTACGAGGTGGCTTGGGAATATTCTACGATATGGGCGCGGATGCTTCCGGATATCTCGCATCTTCTTTCCCAAATGACGCTGCGTACTGCTGCGCCAATGTGTCCCTCCCTCTCAACGATGCATCGGCCTATCTTCCGGCAATTTCGACGCAACCCCCGTATGGTGGTATCGTCCGTGGCTTTTCGCCGGATTTGAAATTGCCCCGGTCCTACCAGTGGAACGTCGCTATTGAGAAGTCATTCGCGGGACAACAGGCGCTCTCCCTGTCCTACCTCGGGCAAGCGGGGAGAAACCTTCTCAGGCGAGAAGGAATAGCACGACCCAACAGCAATTTCGCCGGTACGTTTATCCTGACCGAAAATGAAGCTCGCTCGAATTACGACGCTCTACAGGTGCAGTATCGGAAGCCTGTTTCCAGCCGACTTCAAGCTCTCCTGAACTACACGTGGTCGCATTCTCTCGATAGCGCATCCAATGACATCGTAAATGCCGTTTCGAATAGCGTGATTTCGGCCGCGAATGACTATGCATCTTCGGCTTTTGATGTTCGACACAGTTTTTCCGGTGCTTTGACCTACGCGTTTCCTGGCGCATCAAAGGGAAAGATTCTTGAACAGCTGACCAGAAATTGGTCGATGGAGACACAGATCGTTGCCCGCAGTGGATTCCCGTTCAATGGGATTGTATTGACCGAAAACATCGGCGGAGCCTATCCGCGTCCGAACTTGGTCCCTGGGCAGCCGATTTGGATTCCCAATTCACAAGCTGGCGGCGGCAAGAGTTTGAATCCAAGTGCGTTCACTCCGCCCGCGAGTGGGGCTCAAGGAACGGAAGGTCGAAATGACATTCGCGGTTTCGGATTGACGGAGGTTGATTTCTCGTTTGGAAGGAAATTCGCACTCACCGACCGCCTTAACCTTCAATTCCGCACTGACGCTTTCAACCTCTTTAACCACCCGAACTTCGCTAACCCCCTGGCCTACATTGGGGTGGGATCAACGTACCTCAGTTCCACTTCGATGTTGAATCAGGGGCTTGGGGGGCAGAATCCACTCTTCCAGGAGGGTGGCCCCCGCTCACTGCAACTATCACTCAAATTGAGTTTCTAACGGCGCACGGACGACCTGCGTGTGTGGCACTCAGAGGAGATCTCATGGTAACTGCGTTCCGACGCTATCCCTGCGCTTGTTTATGGTTTATTGGGTTTTCCTTCATTGCAGGCACGCCAGGTGGGTCCGGGAAAAATCTTCAATCGGAGAATAAAACGGTCACGGCATCCGACGCGATCCGGATGACGACGTGGGCTGATAGCGAATACTTTCTCGGTGGATCACCCAATGATCGTGTGGGATTGTTCTCGCCAGATGGTGAGCAGTTCATCGTAGTCGTGCGACGGGGAAACTTGGAAGACAATACGAATGAATATTCTCTCCTGCTGTTTCAAACCAAGGATGTCTTCAACAATCCGAAGGGGGATGTTCTTTTTACGATGTCCTCTTCATCAAATCATGAGGCCATCGAGAACGTGAGATGGCTGAATGACAATGAGACGATCGTATTTCTGGGGGAGAACGTGGGAGAAACCTCCCAAGTCTACACTCTGAACATAAGAACAAGGCACCTTGAAAAGCTTACCCATCATCCAACACCCATTGTGGCCTATGACACTAGCCCATATGGCGACCACATTGCGTATGAGGCCGTTCCGCAAAGGCCCAACGCACCGCTTGTGGAAACGATGAGAAGAGATGGAGTCGTAATCTCAACTCAGAGCCCGTCTGACCTCTTCCTGAGTGTGTGCAACAGTTCTCAGGAACTCGACCGGGCTGACAAAGAGCTATTCCTACAAGAAGGCCGTGGCGCGGCAAAGAAGGTGTTGCTCGCCGATCAATTGTCAGGGTACCTGCCGCTCTCGGTATCACCGGATGGCCGATATGCCGTGATCATGGGGTATGTGTCTGACATACCATCCTCTTGGTCCGCATATCAGGACCCGCTTCTACATCCCTACATCATCGAGCCAAAGATGGAGGGTAGGCGCTCGAACGTGACGCGTTACTTGTTGCTCGACATGAGCAGCGGCAAAATTAGTCCGCTGCTCAACGCTCCAATTTCCTGGTTCAACAACGGGCTAATTTGGGCGAAGGATGGGGGCTCTCTGATGTTGTCCGGCATATATCTTCCTTTGGATGTTGCCGACCCTGCGGAGCGCGAAGCTCGCGAGAAACACACTTTCGTCGCGGAAATAGAGCTCGCTGACATGTCGGTCGTGAAAATCACGAATCAGGCGCTGAAGGTTTCCCACTGGAACCAGCGCACTGGCATCCTGCTCTTAAGGCCCGAGGATGGGAAGAATACTGCGCCGGAGGCTTTTATTAAAACAGGCGCGTCGTGGATGGCGGTTCCCCTGACGGCACAGAACGTGGAGCCCGGTATTCCCGTTGAAGTTTCCCTTGAGGAGGATTGCAACACACCACCCAAGATCTATGCAACGTCGCGGGAGAGTCATCGGAAGGCTCTTCTCTTTGATTTAAACCCTCAGTTTTCACACCTCAGATTTGGAAAGGTCGAGGCGATAAGGTGGAAGGCGACGGATGGACATGAGGTCGTGGGCGGACTCTATTTGCCGCCAGACTACGAGGAAGGAAAGCGATATCCGCTTGTCATCCAGACGCATGGTTTCCAGGAAGACAGGTTTTGGATCGATGGTCCGTGGAGCAGCGCATTCGCGGCGCAACCCCTCGCTGCAAGAGATATTGTCGTATTGCAAGTCGGCTCATCGTCTAATCCGAGCGAGAATAGAAAATACACGAATACCCCCGGCGAAGCCCCTCGGCAAATGGCTGGGTATGAGGGTGCAATCGACTATCTCGATGAAAGAGGATTGATCGATCGCAATCATGTGGGCATCATCGGTTTCAGCCGAACCGTTTCCTACGTCTCCTATACTTTGACCCACTCGAAGTATCAATTCACTGCGGCGACCCTCGCGGACGGCTTCGATGCCGGGTACGTAAATTTCATGTTTTGGGGCGGTTCGGATTACGTCGCTGTGAATGGGGGCTTGCCGTTTGGCTCTTCGTTGGCTTCTTGGGTGCAGAATTCTCCCGGCTTCAATCTGGACAAAGTCAGTGCGGCAGTCCGCCTTGAGTACTATGGTTGGGATGGGTTTCTCGGAGGGTGGCAATCATTCTCCGGCCTTTCGCTTCTCAAGAAACCTGTTGATTTTGTGTGGCTCCCTTACGGGACACATTTATTGGTAAAGCCGTGGGAGCGTCTAGTTTCACAGCAAGGAAATGTGGATTGGTTTGTTTTCTGGCTCAAAGGGCTCGAAGATTCCGATCCCGCGCAAAAGGCAAAATATGAACGATGGAAACGATTGCGCGGGCTAGCGAGTCCGAGCGCGAATTGAGCCTCCCTGCACAAGGCACTCGCGATTCCGACACCCTTGCTAACAAGCAACCGCTCGTCTGTGTTTTTCGATTCGGATGCCGTTGATTGCGTGACTGACCTAATCCCGCGAAGTAAGAGAATCAGGGCGCTGGGCCCAGATGGCGCCCTGGCAGTCAGTTACTCATCGGCTTGGTAGGCCGCGATCGACGGGCGTTGGCTGGTCGGTTGCGCATTGTCGACGGTCCCCGAAAGCTTCGACATCTGGACAACGGAAATGGCTTTGTCCAAAACGACGACTTCAGGTTTTGTGTATTTCATGAGTTTCACCTCCTTTCTTTCTTCGATTCATCCTCAGCTGAGAAAACTCTTTATTTGGAAGCAACGGTCGATTCCTTTCCAATTCGCCTCGTTTCGACCTTCTTTGGTTGATCCGGTCCTGTTTGCAGGCGGCCCTCGCGGACCATATTTCTTAACCAAGTTTCCATTGAGATCGCGCGCAATAGTGGAATAAGGGGAATTTCACGGCCACAGCGGACATTCTCCAGAGCGGCGGCAAACTCCTTGGCATTAACAATCCCAAAGGAACTGCTGGCCATTTGGTGAGTCAAATCCACTACGTCAGCCCACTGAGTTGAGATGGCTGTTGCTGGGCCACGGGCAACATAAGCCTTCCTCGTTCTGTTCAGGATTTCGGGCGGGACAATTCCGGTGAGTGCCCGGCGCATTAAGGAACGGCGTTGACCCGGCCGGACGAGTTGTTCGCGTGGGATTGCATAAAGAAACTCCAGAAGGTCGCGGTCGAGATATGGATAGCGCCTTTCGTTAAGCGGCTCGGACGGCAAAACAGAGCATGCCAACTGCCTTCGTAACATCTCTAATGCGAAGTGGTTTTCCTGAAAGCTTGGGGAAGGACCGAAGATTCTCAACCTGGGCCGATAGCCAGTCAGGGCGGCGCGATGATTTCGCGCGAAGAGAGGGTCGAGCCATCGTGCAGGGCGGCCATTCTCCGGCACGCCGATGACTGCCGAGGGGAAGAAACCGCGAGCGGCTTCAAAGAGCAGGTAAAACCATGGACGCCTCTTGTTCAAAGCCCAGAGCTTCAATTGATGCCCCAAGACCCTAAAATGTGCCGTTACGAGGAGGTCCGCGAGTTCAGGCGTCGGGGTCGGGACACCGCCGGTCACCTCGTCCCCTCCGATCCCCGAAAGCACGACCCGATTGCCTTGCGAGGCGAGGCATTCTGCGAACTGCCGGCTGGCCTGGTTGGGGCGGCCCCCGGAGGCCGGTGTAGAAACGCACCGGTCAGTGCAAAGTGCGAACTCAAATGCCGGTTGCGAGCCGACATCAATGTGGCAACCGACGCGGCCGCGCTTTTCTTCCACCTTTGTGAAATACGGGTATTCGTTCCAGCATGGTTCGGCGTCGTCGTAATAAGAGAGTGTGTCGAGACGAGGTGTATCGGCGGCTCCACGGGCGATTACGGTGTCAGCCATGCACACAATCGAGGAGGAATCCATTCCCCCACTCAACTCCGCAAGGATGGGCTCCGGGGAACGAAGCCGGCGACGCACGGCCTCCCCGAAGACAGCACGAAAGTGATCTTCATATTCGGCATCGGTTTTATAACGGACTCGCTTTCCGGGATCGAAATCCCAATACTTGGCAAGGGTCTGCCTCTTGTCTTGGAAGCGCACGAAGGACGATGGCGGTACGGACTGAATGCCGACAAATGGCGTCAAATGAACTGCAGGAAGAAACGATAACCAGCCGGCAATGTATTCTTCGTCGAGGTCGAAGGTTTCTCCGGAGCGCAGGGCAAGAGGATCGAGCACCGTGCTCCAAGTGAGACTATCCTTGCCGAGCGAGTAGTGGAGCTGTTGCGGTCCAATGGGATCTTTGGCGAGAATCAATGAGCGGTCTCTTTGGTTCCAGATAGATAGAGCCCAATCACCGATGAGCCTCTCAAAACATTTGGTCCCCAATCGTTCGTACGCTGCTGCCACGATGCATTCGTCCTCAGAGTCAGGCGGAAGTGGCTCTCTCGATTGGTCGATTAGTTCCTTGCGATTGTCGAGGCGGCCGTCCCAGGCGAAAACTATGCCTGATCCTGTGACGAGCGGCTGTGTTCCCCTGTGAGACTCTCTTGTGGTGTGAAACGCATGATAAACGATGCTTACGCCTTCCTTGGAATAGGAATGGCAACCGTCTGGACCGTAAGGAGCAAGACTGGTGTTCACTCTATCCAAATAATCCGGAGACGGAGTCCGGCCATCAAAATTCCATCTCCCAAATATCACACTCATAACGCGGCCCTCAGTTCTAGGTCTCGATGCCTTCCTAAAGTCTGTCCAGCACTGCGTACATTTCCTGCGTATAGGGCTTGTCGTTAACGACGCGCCCATCCACCTCGACCCAAGCGTGAGCTTTGAACGGAATCTGTTGCGCGCCGATGACCATCTGAGCGGGTACG
>Ga0074046_10002789_pt1 | contig 14912 bp, 7 predicted proteins | sample BogForMeECP23OM3_FD_94441 | JGI IMG/M metagenome (GOLD analysis project Ga0074046, IMG submission 94441) | Bog forest soil microbial communities from Calvert Island, British Columbia, Canada - Bog Forest MetaG ECP23OM3 | ecosystem: Environmental > Terrestrial > Soil > Wetlands ...
GATACAGATGACAGACTGAATGTTACAAACGCAGTCGGATCATAGGCTGGAAGGTTGGCTGGGCCTGCATTAATCCAGATCCATTCCACGCTACTTGTCGGTGGATTGTTGGAAATAGCCTGCCATGTCACACCACCGACGTTTGTATTCCAACCGCCGAGGGTATAAGTAGGACCAGCAGTTACCTCAATCAAATCAGTTACTAATATAGCTGGTATGTTAGCTGGAAGATAAGGACTGATTAGCTCAGGGCCTGTCTGCGTAGTAGAGCAGATTTGCAGGTTGCCGTTACTATCAATCACCTTTGCACCTGGGGCCGCGAGACCAGCAACCCACGCAGGGTACGAAGAAGCCTGCAGACCAGTTTGGATTAGAGCAGAGATTGCTCTGGTATCAACACTGACAGCAGCAGGAACACGAGGATCATGTATGCGCGCGTCAGTAGTACCAACAGCCAAACCTGTAGTATCAGTTAACGCTACTAGTCCAGCCTGATTAGGATTTCCTTGAGCATAGGGAAGTACACCGTTGATATAAGCGACTGTCACATTTGGCGTGGCACTCATATTAAAGATAGCAAGAACGATTGCCGAGGAGTTCTTTGCGAACTGAGTTGGACTCGGGGAGCCGTGAGTATCTGCCCAGTCCACATCCAGATTCAACTGGCCAGCCTGAATAGTAGGCTCACCTGTAATACCATCAATGAACGACGGGTCATCTGAACTTGTCTTCTGATCCCATGACCAGTTCAAATAGAGATTCACTGTGCCAGAACCTGGTTGCGGGCCGGCGATTGTCACTGTATTGCCTAGAGACTCAAAGCGATCATTTACCAATACATAGATTGGGAAGCTGGCATTGGAGTGCGTCATTACGATCGTAGAGCCAGTGATATTGAACACGCAGTTGAGCAGTGTACCTTGCGCAAATAGCTGTGCCATACCAGTGATTCCATTGATCGCGGTAACCGAGCGACCCTCGAGTATGGTCTGCAGCAACGTCACGTTAGTGGCGTCAAGAATGTTGCCGCCTATGAAGTCAATGTAGCGATAGAGAGATGGGTTAAAAGACATGTTTTATTCCTTATGGAGTGACGATCCCCAATCTATTTTGGTTGAGCACGCTGTCTGAGAGCGGCGTTGGATAGTACGGTGGACCTAGGGTCTGGGCTGTACTTAGTACGATATACGGATTATTGATGAGTTGGTTCGGCGGTTGCATCTGCAACATGATTGAGTTGCTATAGATGTTGGTACCTACCACCTGCATCTGGATGATCTCTCTTTCCAGGAACTGGAATAGATAAGCTTGTACGAAGCCTTGAGATGGATTTGGCAGTGTCTGATTGAATACAACCTGCACGGCATCACCATTGAATCCTTGTGAGGTATCATTCAACGTACCAGAATGCTGAACTGTAGAAGCAAGGATCGCAGCATTTGTTTGGTAAGTAAGAGTGGTGTAACCAGCCGATGGGGTACTTGTAGATACAGTCAAAACCTTCCACGAACCATCAAGACTTGAGGATGTTGCATTGTAAACATTGACGATGTCATTTACAGCGATCGTAACAGCGTTATGTCCTTGTATTACTTCAACTGTTGCTAGACCTGTGCCATCGATCTGAGCATTACCAAACAAACTAAAGATATTATCGAAGTAATCGTTTCCATCCTTATCATAGATATGGATAGGAACAGCTGTACTCGGGCCTGGTACACCTCGATTCGACCAAGTAACAGTATTGTCCGTCGTTGGCTGATTGAAAAGAGTACCCCATGTTGGAGCAGAGCTACCAGATATTCCACCACCACCAGTATTGACCTTCTGGATATATCCATTAGGATCCAGGATCACATCTCCATCCTGATAGGCGTAGCTAGGCACCCAAGGAATAAGACTCTTGGTCCATTCAGTGATGACACCATTCGTAACGAAGTTGCTATATGTTAATGTAGCTCCTGCTTCAGATTCAGAGCCTGTACCTGCAGTAGTTGTAGGCGTGCTAACTACATTGCCGATGACCGACAGGACATTCTGGAAGCCATTCAATGTCGAAGTTGTACATCCCTTGATCTGAACGTTCTGTCCATCCTCAAGATTAGTTGGAGGTGTAGACAATGTATACTGAGCGACATTGCCCGTCCAAGTGACGCTGAGAATAGTCTCGGCGCCATTCACTGTACCGTCTGTTACGAAAGGTACAGCTCCGGTAGCCAGCAAACTACCAGCTACTTGTGCTGTAGAAGCTAATGATCCGGCTTGAACCCATTGTAAAGTCCACACGCCAGCAGACAGAACAGCAGATGTCAGAGTCCACGAGCCATCCAACACAGCTGATGTAGCATTGGAGATAGTGACAGGGTTACCTGCCGCCAGAGCGATAGGAGGATCATTTACTACGTGCGCTGTTGCATAGCCTGCAAGTGTAACACCTATATCTGCGTTACCCGTAAGATCCAAAGCACTTAGACCAAACAGAGGCTGATTACTAAGAACAGGATATACATAATCCAGCCAACCTTCATTCGACGGAGGTGCGGACCAGAGCTGGCTAATAGCTATTGGAATAGGCAAAACTGTTGTATCTGTTGGCCCCGCCACCCCAACTATCGTCGCTGGCCCGGGATCATTTGGCATATTGAGGGTCAATATTTGAGTAACAGAATCAGTTGTTAATATCTGCCAATCCCCATTCCAAGCAGTAGGTGTAAACCCAGTCAATCTAAGATTACCACCAACAACATATTCGTGGGATAATGGAGGGTTTAGAGTAATAGTAACATGTGCTAGTATTGCTGGAGGACCAACAACTGCTGCTGTCCAAGTTGGAGTCCCAACTGGAGATTCTGTAAAGCTTGATGTTATCCACGGCGAGGTAGTGGGAATATAGAAACCAAAATCGTTGTCAGGTTGATATACAAGATTTGCGATCCCGTCACCACCAGTTACAACAATCACTGGAGTGGTATTAGGATCTACACCATTGATCAAGCCACGGAAAGGATAGCTTTGTAATGGCTGGCCGTTCAGTGGATTATAGCCACCAGGCACGACTTGGAGCTGGGCGCCAGGTATCACTTCATTTGGCAAGCTTCCGATGGCTGTAGCTGTCAGCAGTGCATGATCGCCATTGTAATAGACTGGACCATAGGCTATTAAGCCTATAATCGAATCGAGCGTCGGAGGGATGGCAATCTGGGGCTTGTCAGCCGACAGAGTCACAGCCACTGGACGAAGAACGCGATGCTGCAGGAACACATAACCGCTTGACAAGCCAGAGAATGCAGGATTTACATCTGGAGGTAGAAGGCGTGTATTTTTCAGGAGATCCTGTTCATCTGGGATGTTCGTATTCTGAATCTCAGTCTCATCAGGGACATCATATTCGTACTCAACTGCTATGGCTGGATTTACCAGAGCAAAGAGCGGCTGCCCAGCAGCAGTACCACTAGCCTTTGGGAATGTGATGAACCCCTGCTCACGATTGAACGTGTAGGCAGGGATATTGACGTCTGGCCCAGTAACGTATAGCTTAATCACACTATCAACTGGATAGTATGGCAGATCAAAGTACTCGGTAACACCGCCTGACAACACACCTAGTAAGATAGTTGTCTGGGGACTCTGAACTGCAGGATTGATTGTCAATACCCCTGTTATACGATCAACGGTAAACTGTGGGTTTACTGTATCCGTAGGATTGAAGTTCGGTCCGAAAGTATAGCGAGCATTCAGATTGTACTCATAGAAGCCCTGGCCATCCAAGCGCCAGTTACCAACAAAGACTGATGTTTGTTCACGTGGAGGAGCAATGAGTTGATAGGTCAGTGATCCCCCAACAACTGAAGGTAGAAACTCTAGGTTCCAGTTATCCGATGGAAAGAAGTAGCGCTTAACACCTGTGAAGTACTGTCCATGGAGCGCGCGCAAGTAAATAGAACTGTCGACTTCTTCCAGTTTTATAGGCTCCAGGTCGTTTGTCTCACCAATACTTCCTACACCACCAATAAAGTCTTGTGTGATTAGACTAGTATCTGTATCCCACTTTGTCGGCACGATCGCAACTGAGTTCTCAGTTGTATTGTCGCGCCAGCGATACTGCCCCCAAGTAAAGCCAGGCAGGTCTGCACTAACTTGGCGGTTCGCTGGCAGCAAACGCATCCTTTGAACCAGACCTTGGTCACGCTGCTGAACATACAAAAGGCACGAAGGCTGAACAATGTAGTGAGACACATCATTCACATCAGCAGGATGATACATAGATGTGGGTATGATGGAAAGGTTTTTGTACTGTGCCTCTGCTCCCGCCGGCGCTGTAAACTGCAGCCTGATCTGGATTGCTCCAGATATACCTGAAACCACATTACTTACTGGAAGCAGGAGTGGTACACCAGGAGGTCCAAAGATTCCCAACGCGGTAGCTAAACCCAAACCAATAGGCCCAGCTGTCATTCCATTAACCAAAATCGTGATGTTGCCGCCAGACACACTATTGTATGTAGTCTGTGGATAAACAATCGTACCTACCAGATGTCCAGCAGCTGTGGTGCTATCAGCACCGCGGGTGCATCCACTAATATGTGGAGATGGAGTTTTGGAAGCCGCAGTATATGTTATAACTTCCGCGTCAATAGTAACCGTACCACCCGATGGAGAAAACTCATCTACCTGGGTCAAGTAAATCGTTGTTGCGGAGGGCGACACAACCTGAGAGACAATAGATGTGTAAGCATCACCAAGATACACGGATGTAATCTTGATGGTACCCTTCGTCGGAACAGACGTCCACTTAGGTGTGAAGTTTGTGATAGGCAGGGTCAAGCCTGCGTCTTTGAAGAACTGTAGCATTAGGTCGCCCAATAACTCTGATCTTGCTGCATGATAGCTTCAACAGCTTCTTGAATCTGATACACCATAGTACCCGCAGGACCTTGTGCCATCTGACCGACGGCCGGATCCAGCAACGAATAGAGAGAAACATCCCCACCAATAATATTGTATGGCCACACCAAACGCTTGTAGGTTATTTGTGTGCCTGATGGTACCGGTGCATTGAAGACAAACGTGCCAGCCACGTAGTTGGCCGTGTAGGTGGGAACAGGGACATTAAAGAGTTCTGATCCAGGGATGACATTAGGATACCCAACACTAACATTCTGACCAGTAATCGGCTGCGCGATGACTGTGAGGAGGTTTGACTGCCTCGAGATTTTTATAGTTGGCCCGTCCGCGACCAATAGCGTAGCCGTTGCAACCGTGCCCGCGTTGATCGCCCCCACAACGTCAGATAGCAAGTACCAAGTCCAAGCATCATCGATGTCCACCAGGACTACCGGAATGGTTTGGGTAGTCAAGAGTATTGTATCAGTAAGGACTATACCATTCAAAGCTATATCCACCTGCAGCGGATTACCAGACACACTAGCTAAGGAGATCACATTGCCTATAGTCAGACCCAGCTGAAGAGTAAGCTCATTCAGCAAGCCTACATAGTCCTGACTAGTATCGATGCGGGTAGCGTTATTCAGGCGCTTGACATACGCTTCAGACGTCTCGCCAGGCAGGCGGCTAAGACCTATCAGCACTCCTACTTCATCAGCATAAGTAGTGCTGTTGGTCTGCGTAATCGTTGTGATTGTTGTAGGTGCCATTAGCTTATGATTACCGACGAGTAGTTGTCTGTTGTATAGATCGTTCTAGTGCTAGGATCCCACACATAAGCATCGTAGGAGATCTTTAGCGGGATTGCGAACTGTCCGGTCCAGGCCCAGAGCTTGTCGTAGGCATCAAACGCAATACCTTGTATGCTAGGAACCACAGAGGCCAGACTGACAATAGTTTTGATTTGCGCGGTAAAGTTCCCGAACGGGAAGGTGTCGGCTGTTTTGACATTGTTTGTCCCTAATGTTTCCAGGGAGATTAGCCAAGTACCAATGACCGTCAGTGGAAACGCAACAGGTGTAGGATAGCCGTAATTCCAGCCTCCTGTACCCGAGTACTGCTGAAGAATACCACTCGGCAAAAGCACATACAGAACACCATTCGGATCCTCAATGATGTAACGCCATTGCGTCACTGTTGAGGCTTGTGCCATTGCTATTGGGGAGATATAAGCATACTTCGTATCCCCAGGCTTATTATAATCATACCACACATTGGTAGTGTAGGCTGGCTCCGATGTGTGTCCAGTCTCAAGCAGGTTGGCTGGCATCGGTGTTCTACGATCGGCGTAGATAAGGTTAGCACCATCAGTCAGAAACATACCATTGGTATTCGGTTCTACCGCACAATCAATCATCGTAGATGTCAATAGATAAGTCTGGTAGGTTTCATACCCAGCAAATCTATTACGCTGGTAGACTTCCTTTAGCGTTACATCATCCAGCTGCCAGAAGCGAGGGAAAGTAATACCGCGGTAGGCAAAGTGTGTGAACGGACGATCGATATCCTGCTCGGCGGGGAGCTGAACTCCCAGCACATAACCCACCAACTGACAACCCGCAGGCAATCCTGTCACACTGATACTGCTAATCGAATACCAGACGGAGTCTGTCTGATAGAAGCCATCATCCGAGATAACCAGGACCTCGTTACGACTATTAATGTCTTGAGGCCATACCGCAGGAGGATTCAAGTATCCTGTAATCGAGATGCTGAAAGCCGTGGTTACCGAGCCCATCCCTTTTACTGTGAACAAGATAGAGTTCGGCAAAGGCAGAACGCCAGGACTAAGATTAAAAGGTGTAACCCCATCTCCAGTCACATTAATGAGCTGAGGGTTCGACAAAGCCACAGCTGGGATATCAGGGTCTTGATAGATACGCGTAGGCACGGGTAATGTATCATCATAAACCGCCAGCGTAACTAAAGGTCCTCCAACTATCTGACCCTTTATAGTTGTCGGCGGCAGGAGATTGCCTTGGGCATCATAAGGCAGACTGAACGACAATGGAACCAGAGCTCCATAATAGACGCCGCTATTGTCTATATTCATCGGGACATCTGATAGGTTCAGCGCGCGCAGTTCCCGTTGGATCTGCATGTTCTGAAGCTCCATCGGATTAGCAATAGAGTTCAACAGCTGAGCAACAATCGTGACAGGATTCTCTCGAACACGGATATCCGTATCAGGATAATAGTTCAGCGCCACCTGGGTCAGGTGCGAGTAGATTGTTGGCGATGTGCTCATTAGGATGCTGGGATCAAGTTGATCGGATTAGAGATCGAGTACTCAGTTACAATGCGTTCGCCCAAAGCTGGCGTGTAATCTTGTACCAAGAAGCGGCTGTATCTTGTATTATCTGCGCGGCTGCGCCAGATGAAGATACTGTTTATAGGATCATCGGGAGTCCCGATGTCAAGAATGTTCTGATCAGCGTTTATAATCTGGGCTGCGAGCTCGTTGATGATCAAAGGACTCCCAATGCTTAAGTTGTTGATATAGTTCTGTGCGGCTGCCACGGCATTTTGAATGATACTGGCTTGATTCGCCGAAGACACGCCAGCAACAAAGGTGATTGTTGTCTCAAGGCTAATACCTACAAGGTTCGGCGCCACAGCCAACCCTGTCAAAGGATAGGCTGCTGTATTGTTGATCGCTGTTTGAACCAATTGAAGAAGACTTGGTGGTACTTGCGGCGCAATGCCGTATACATAACACGTGAACGTCCCTGCCTGAGGCTGGAAAACAACATTCTGCACACCAGGGACTTGTAGAATAGCGAACTGTAAAGCCGCTTGATTGGCTCCAGCTCTGGAAGTGATCTTGAGGTTGATTCTGTATCTGTAATCATTATCACCTTCCGCATCCGATCCGCCCACCACACCAAAGTTATTCGTGACGAGTAGAGTGCCATACTGCGACTGCGCGTAGTTCTGGAAGTTGCAAGTATCAATGACACCTGCAGCAATATTACCCGCCGAACCAGGTGTCTGGCTAGCTGCTGCAAAGTAAGCCAAGCTATTCGCAGCCACCAAAGTCACAGGTTGCGTAAGAACGAATACAGGTCCACCAGGACTGCTAGAACTGACTGTGGTGCCTACAGGCACTATAATATTCTGACCGTTATTGATTGTACCAAAGGTTCCAGAACGGACGTAGAACTCGAAGTTACTGTCATCTGGAATAACTGTAGTATTCGTCTGAGCCAGACGCGTCACACCAAAGATATCTCCAATCAAATCCAAGGAACTGCCAGTAGCATAAGGCAGTAGACTCTGCGACACCATATTGAAACAATCTGTTTCTGTGGTGCCTAGCATATCTCCAACGATATCCGCCAGCGCGCGTGCCTTACCACCAGGCGATAGCTGCGTAATAGCTGTAGACGCCAGAGCGCTGAGGATCTGATTTTGGAAAGTAGTCGCTGAGGTGGGTTGTTGTATGGGCATTAGGAAACCGTCGATGTCCCTGTCAATGGATTCAGCGTTGCTGTTGCGATCAAGGACTGATTGAGATAAACGTAGATTGTAATAGTCCCGTTATCCTGAATACTTTGGACACTAAAGGAGCCACGGGGAAGGAACTGATTCGTCAGAGAGTTATTTACCTGCCGGCGCAAGGTGATGTTAAGCTCCTGATTAATAGTATCACCGAGTCTGGCTTGCAGGTCAGCCCCGATTGGATATAGCTGCCAGCCATTGAGCGCCGCCTTCAATCGGGTACGTGTCATATCCTGGATACTTGCCAGGGTGTTAGGAGTAGTCGTAGCAATATCACCGCCAGCAAGGATAAGATCGCCTTGCGACATCCATTGGAAGTCTACGAAGCCGCCCGGGATTGTAGGTGAGGTTGCCATTAGCTTGGGAAACTAGGATCGGCTGCTTGTAGATTGCTAACCGAATTGGAGACAGTAGCAGCCGAGGACAAAAGACGAGGAGTATCATTTACTAGAGTCGGCACAGGAACAGCAGCACTCGACCCTACACTTGAAAGCTGGACTGGATTAAGAGTCCAATAACCACAACCAAAATGGATGTTCTCCAAAGACTCGGAAAACGACGTAGGACCACTGAGGGCAATACCAAAGATATTGTCTACCAAGACACCGAGTCCCAACTTGCTGTACATAGCTGCGGACGCGTCATCAATGAAGACATAAGGCTGGCCAACCCAATCAGTACCCGCGTGTATAAGCTTTGGTACTTGCGTGCCTGGCGGGGCAAACAGAGGGAGTTGCTGATTGTTTACGATCGCATTGGCGGGAGTAGACATTAAGTACCACCAACTATCCCATGGTCATCTGGGTTGACAGTATTAAAGGCATAGGCAAAGGACGCCTTTGAAACAGTGCCAGCAACAGGTGTCTCCTGATACTGAACACTAGTAGAGGTGAAAGGAGTCGTCATAGGAGGAATACGATGTGATTCCGCCACGACGTGATCCATCTCCTGGAATGGACCTAAGGTGCGAAGGACATCATGATGCTGTTCCGATACATACGGGAGAAGTCGGCATTTGATGTAGGTATTATCGAACTTGCTATCGAGGATCCCTGGAGTCACAACATTCCCCTGGTCATCCACCACGCCTGGGTTATCTTCTACCGCGGCAATCCAGACCAAGTAGTTACCAGTATTCTGATCCACGACAGGATTCGCAAGTTTGTTAGGGTCAGTTGTACCAGAGAGATATAGAACGGGGTCGGGCCCCTGACCGTTATCAGGATCGGCATTTGCCTGTTGTTGAATCCAGATGCGCCGTGGACAGGAGGTACGGTATGGATCGGAAGAAGTATCGCCAGCCTTGGTGAAGTTCTGACAGTGCGAGCAAGGACTGACTACTGCCAACTCTTTCTGAGCAGCTGACTTAGTAGAATCCGATGTGCTAGCAATCCTAAGACCTAGCTCGGCGTTACGTTGATCCTTTGCCACACTCCCTCCTGATTAGTATACCATACTAGGTGTTAAATAAGACCCATATTGCGAGCCGTACGGAACGAATACATAAGAGGCTCGATTTCGTCTTCCTTGAAGTACTGCCACTTTGTATTCAAAGTACCCAGGACGTCATCAACCTTCCAGCCTTCCAGGCCTGAAACCCACGGTCTCTGGAAGCGAGTAAGAGGTACCAATCCCATTGGATTGAGACGATTAACAACCTTGCCAGTCCAGAAGATAGCCACTCCTCCTGCTAGCGCGGCCGGCACAGCAATCCACGGACTAAGCGCCAAACCTGCCGCCACCGCAGCAATACCCAACTCGGCTTCAACGACAGGCAATTTGCTTGGATTGATTAAGGTACTGTTCATAGTCCAGCCTTCAATCTGACTCTGCATTCTCGTCAGCATATCCCACACCGCCTGGTGTATAGGCATGCTCAACTTGTCGTTGATCACAATCATCGCGCGCGGCCGCACGATTGTAATATAGCCAGTCTCCTGATTGAATGAATGGATCACACTATCAACTTCAACAGGACCCGAGATGCCAGTAGAAGGATCCAGCATCATCAAGATATCGAAAGGCTCTATCTCTGGATTGCCGATAAGTACAAGCTCGCCACGATAAGCCTTAGCCAACTCATCACGTAGGAAGCTTTGCATATAAGCATTCGTATAAGGTGTGTCACCCTTGATGTTTTTCTTATCCACAATGAACGGATCAGCGAGTAACATACGGCGATAGTGCGACGGGATAGATTCATTAGCTGCGAGAGTCTGATTTACCAGTCGAACTGTATTGTAGAAGTTCTCGTTCAGATTGATACCATTGTGAACGATGTTATCGCCGTTCACTAGATGCCAACGACGAACAGGCTTCATACGACCATTCACAGCCAGATTGCTCCCTCCAGGCTGGGTTTGTTGATTAAGCCAGCTATAGTAGTTCTGAACCATCTGTTGCAGACCCTGTTCTGCTTGAAATGGAGAGATAGTTCTACCAGGACTAGTGCCCATAACCAAACCAAAAGAAGAGACATTACTTGCCAGTTGCTGTGCAAACATATTCGTGATAGTGAAGAAGACTCCAGGCCCGCCGCCATTGATATAACCTATCATCTTATCAGCAGCTGTCCCAGGATCTGTAAGAGTCAGACCCACAGCATCCACATAGAAAGTGTAATACTCTGCTCCTTCTGTGGCATGCCCAGGTCCTGTTGTGTATTCATACTGATTCATCACACCAGCAGCCCACTGCGAACCGAGGCCAGTACAAAAAGCTTTGAACTGTGCTTGCCCGCTAGTTGTACCATTCGCCCACCATTGATTGAACTGTGTAGCATCAGAAACTGCCTGCTGCTGCATTTCAACTTCATTAGGAACTGGTGTACGCGAGGAATAGAAATCATGCGGGTTAGCGAACACAAGAGTAGCATCAGCAGTATATGGAAAACCATATTGCTTGACAGCAAGGATGAACTCTGGATAACGACGTGCGATGTCCTGGATATATGTCCAGGGAGTCATGATTGAGTCCTTGGGGATATAATATTCAGGTGAGCCATAACCACCAGGCTTCTCATACCACCACGTACGCAGACCACCATCAGCATCCGCAACAGCCGTACCATTCGGCCCAAAGATATGTGTTGTCAGAATGTTCTCAAAGCTACGATCATAACCTGATTCTAGACCAGTTGCTCCTACGTTGAGAGGAGAGCTGCCAGCAAGAATCAGAACCGAACCCAACAGTGTATTCCAGTTGTGACCCTTGATATAGTGGTCTGTTGGGGAGCCGAGCTGCCAACGGCCAAAGTGCTTAGCTGTACTTACACTCAGCATAGCAGCCATCACGTCAACTGCTGTACCACCTGGTGAGTTTAGGCCAGGGATTTTATAACCCCCAACAGTGGCATTGCCTCCGAAGGCTGGAGTATTACCAAAAATACCGCCCAGCAAATCCCCAATAGCTGGGATAACGTGGAAAGATCCAAAGTCACGCACACTCTTGACCAAAGCATTGGTCAGCTTATTGAGTCGGCCATCAATCGTGAATCCATCTGTACGAATCTCATCCTGGGCTGGTGTAACCAGCTCAATCATATAGCTCTGGCATACGACAGAGAGTATTTCGTCACCTTCGATTTGTGTTACCTCGCCAGTAAAGACAGGGATAAGCAAATCAGGATTGTTTGAGAAGCCCATGCGAACCTGTACCTTAGTACCAGTCTGCAAAGCAAAGAAGCGAAGTGGAAACTTGTTATCTATCTGGCGACTTGATGTAGTAGGATCGATAGAATGATGAGCGGCAATCTGTGGGAACCTATTGTCCAAGGTCCAAGCATCAGCAGTCGGCTCATTGATATCCATACTAGCCACACCACCAGCAGGGACTGCAAGCTGTTGATTGGCTGGTATATTGGTAGTTACAGGAGCATGCAATCTTGCTTCTTGGCGGCCTTGTGGCGTACCATCAAACATATGCTGATCCAGCAAATGCAGAAGGTTGGAGATTTGTATGACCGCGGTATCAGGCTTGTCACGATAACGGATGATCTCCATATCGAGAACTGTCGCATACGAGTAGAAGTTATCATAAGCGTAGAATGGTTTCTGCGCGTTATCTTCCATCAAAAACAACTTGAACGTAGGGAATGCCTTGGCCATTGTATAGCTAGAAGGCTTAACATTGGAGATGATGGCTTGAGCATTACCTGTAAAAGACTCTGTACTTGTTTGAATCAGCTTGGATGAGTCCACAGCCTTATCTGAGTACGGAGTGGCATTTTCAAAGCTTGTGACTGAAGTCATTGTCTGTGAAACAATCGAGCTAACCTGCGCAGTCATGGAAGCAACGATATCAGCATTGTCATCATGGAAGTACATGGCTGGGTTGTTATCGCGTCCAACATATGTAACATCCGTCAGACCCATATCGAGGTAGCATGAGTGCCCTGGAAGTTGTGCATTACCAGGTGTTGTAAGAGTTTGTGTATTCACAAACAATGGCTTTAACTGTGGAGAAGCTTGTGCACGCTGCATCTGATCACGAATCAACTGATAGTTATTGGCATAAGCGAAACCAACAAACTGATCCCATAGCTGATTGATCGGCGATTCTGCTGAAGGATTGGCAGCCAAAGCTGCCTCGATACGCTTATTTATATTGGCTGCGTAGGTTTGGAACAGCTGATAGTCAGGCAACTCAGATAGAGTTGGCCAGTTGCTAATCAAGAAGAAATCCGAGTAGTTTAGCTGACCGCCATGATTCTTGATACGGTTAGCAATATCTGGGAAGTCTTCAGTGAATGTGTTGTCTCTCAAACCTGTAAGACTGCTAGGATACTCATCCAGCAGCTTTACCATAAGTAGCTGTTCCTGCTGTTCAAAGGGAGCAGGAGACAATACATTATAAGCATCGATAGAAACAGGAGGCGGGGTTGAGTAGTATTGAAGGATACTCTGTGGTTTCTGGACTAACCACTGCCACAGGAACTGAGTTGCATTTGTACCAGCAGCCGCATCCCCAGTTGCCGAAGACGTCATCATCTTTGCCAGGTTCACCAAGGCAGCCAATGACGCATCACCAGCGAAATCCTTAACGATAGTACCATCACGCAGGATCTTCAGCCAAATCTGAGAGAATCCAAACGGTGTAGTGTTCACTGTATATGGATTTGGTCCGTCCAGATAATAGATGTTCTCATACTGGATAGCATTGTATTGTGCAGTCACTTCCGTCGGAGACTCAGGCACAGTTTCGGTTGTCAGTTCTTTTGTGAGCAGGCCACGAATACCCAGCATATTCAGAACTTGGTTCTGGACCGCGATCGATTGCATACGGTGAATCGAGTTCACACGGCGCCATTCATTACGCAAGCTCTGGAACTGGTCTTCCAGCATCTTGGTCATGTTAGACAGCAGGCTTAGTCCTGTGTGTTCTGGCTCGTCATACTTATCTGTGGCTTCCATTATCTCAGCATTGGACAGCAAGCCAATAGACACCAGTGTAGATCCAGGACCGAGATGTTGATAGGTAGGGTATTGATATCCAGCCAATGGAATCTGCGAGATATTATTGACGAATGTGACAGAGATCTGCATCGGATAGATGAAGTGCTGAGCATCTATATCTTCGATGTCCGAACTAGCAGGCTGGTCATCATTCTCCAGAGCTGTCATCTTAAGATAATGTTCCTTATACAGGAATGCAGCAGACTCTGTAGCATAATCATACGTGTAGTTGTTATTCAGCAAGTAGCGAATCTGTGTTGTCATCGGCGGCGGAGTTGTCGCAGTCGGTGGAGGATTCGAGGAGTCAGAGATATTCGGCGGTGTGTTGGTGTTTGTGCCACTTGACACTGGTGTTGTGCCTGTTGCAGGTGCAGGACTGCCAGCAGGAGTTGTTGTTCCTTCCTGAGGAGTGAAAGCATTCTGATCACTCGATAGCGTACGATAAGTATTGGTTGCTTTCGTAAACCAGTTATTATCCTTACTTGGATTGCCCTGGCCATTATTCACAATACCCTGACCAAAACGATGAGCCTCCCAAGCTGACAATGCAGAACCATTATTTGCACGCAGCTTCAGGATAGCCCAACCCGTAGCCATGTTGTTCTGAAGTGTTGCCTGACCACCTGTAACTGGTGGGCTCAGCATCCAGGAGATATAAGTAGCTAACACAGGATCTGTGGATTGCGGATTTGGAATCGACTTGGATGCCCAGTTGTATCCATTATTAGTACGGCTAACAACCAGATAACCACTCTGTACAGCTGTGGAGGTGTAACGCGTACCAAGGTATTTATCAGATGCCTTCATAGCATCAATGGCCGCCGCGCGCACCCACTGCAAGAGACCAACCGCAGCCGAAGGCTTGCCAGTATTGGTCACTGTCGACTTGTTGATCGCCGAATAGTTATTATTGGATTCTGGGAAGGCAGCAGATTTTACCCACCATTGGATGGCGGGGTTTGTGGTATCAGTTGTATCAATGATGATGTTATCTACGAACTTACCTGCATTAGC
>Ga0074046_10002790_pt1 | contig 14907 bp, 13 predicted proteins | sample BogForMeECP23OM3_FD_94441 | JGI IMG/M metagenome (GOLD analysis project Ga0074046, IMG submission 94441) | Bog forest soil microbial communities from Calvert Island, British Columbia, Canada - Bog Forest MetaG ECP23OM3 | ecosystem: Environmental > Terrestrial > Soil > Wetlands ...
CATCTAGAGCAAACACAGAGTTGCTGTAGCACAGGATTGGAATGGTAGTGCGGCGCTTCAGCGCCGCGTTAGCGGTACGCTTTTTGGATTTGAGCCGGGTTTCAACCCGGCGGCACTTCCGGCTCCTGCGGATACTGCAACGTTGGTTTTGCTTTAGCCCTCGAGGGAAATCGGATTCCCTCAGGGACCTGATTTATGAAACAAGCTGGCTCTGTTGACATCCTGTCGTCAGGCTTTGCGGCTGCGGTATTAAGGAAGAAAATATGAGCTGCGATGAATGAGTCCCGCAATGCGGGACGGCTCAGTGTAGCCCAGGACGAAGTCCTGGGTAGCCTGCCCCCAAAGTTCCGAGCCCCGGCAGGGGCGACAGCTCAGGGATGTCAACAGAGCCAGCTTGTTTCATAAATCCGATTTGAAAGGGCACGGCTTCAGCCGTGCCGCTCCGGGCGTCGTGAACAAAGGGCTTTAGCCCCCGAGGGAAATCGAATTCCCTCAGGCACCTGATTTATGAAACGACTTCTAGTGAATCAGTTATCGGTCAGCCCGGCTTTGGCGGCAGAGTGGGAACCCGAATCTGCTTATCACCGCACCATTCCTGCATCTAAAATCTTACGTGAATCAGTTTCGATGAGGTCTCTGTGAAAACATCCCGACTCGCCATCGCCGCGGGTTGTGCGTTCCTCGCACTTGCCGCAGCACTAGCCCAGACACCACCGTCCGACGCAAACCTCACCGCGAATCCCGTTTACCAGAAGAACTGCAAGAAGTGTCATGGGGAGAATGCAGAGGGCCGCCATTTCGGCGGACCATCGCTCGTTTCCGAGAAAACAGCTGCCTTATCAAACGACGACCTGCGCAACCTCATCACTAACGGCAAAGGCCACATGCCCAAGTACGGCGGCAAGTTGACGCCAGAAGAAATCGACACGCTGGTGCAGCAGATAGAAGCGCTGAACAAGAAATGAAGCGAGGGCGCCCCATCCTTTCTCAACTTTGGGGAAAGGGGGAACAAGAATCTGCAAAGCTACCCGAGCGCCTCATCCAGTGGAGCGTTTGGCGTCACCAGATACTGCTTCGCTTTCTCCTGAAGCTCTGCCGTCAGCGGCACGCTCTTACCCGTCTCCAGGCTGGCACGCACAGCGACGCTGTCGCAGGTGGCGATCATGCGTCCGCTCTCGGAGTCGAACATCTGGTGCAGAAAGCGAAAGTATTTTTCACCCACCGCCAGGAAGCCGCTTTTGATCTCGACCAGCTCTCCGCCGCGCAGCTCTTCGAGAAACTGGTAGTTCTGCCGTACGATGGCGATGCGCAGGTTTTGCTGCTTGATCGACGCTGGCGTTACGCCTACGGCGCGCAGTAGAAACCACGTTGCCTGGTCGAAGCGCGACACGTACATCTGCGAGTTCATGTGGCTGGTGAAGTCGTACTCCGAAGCCAGCACCGCGCCTTTAAAGGTGTGCACCCATTCCGCCATGTGTGCCTTTCGCTCTTCGCTCTTGGCTGTCAGCTGTCAGCTCTCAGCCGTCAGCTTTCAGTCCTCAAAATCAGATCCGTGTTATCCGTGGTGATCCGGCGGCCTGTCTTTGATTTTCGCCATCCGGATTGTTCGCGTGCGCAGAATCGGCTTCGACCATCTCCGCCCAATGCACGACCCATTGTGCGGCTACTTCCTCGGGCAGCGTACCCGAGCTGGCGTCGTGCTTGAGGAGTTCGGCAGTCCGTCGCGCGCCCAACTCGATCAACAGTTGGTCAAAGCGTATGCCGCCCTCGCAGAAAGTGTCTTTATAGGTCCGGTCGCCGAGCGCAATCAGGCCGTAGGTGACGCCGGTTAGATCGGGGCGCTCGCGCTCCAGGCCGGCAAAAAATTCCTGCGCGTTGTCAGGCACGTCGCCTTGCCCGTAAGTAGACGTGCAAATCAAAAACGTCCCGCCAGCCTGAAATACGCCGGCGTCCAGATCGTCCATCATGCGAATCGTTACTGCGTGCCCCGCCGCTTCGAGCACAGTCTGCACCTCCTGCGCGACCATCTCGGCCGTGCCGGTCATCGTTCCCACAAGAATAGTGAGACTCAACGCCACGATACCCTGCTCCGGCGTCCCGTCTCTGCGACTTTAAACCAGCGCATCACACTCGCTCCTGCTTTGGTCGAATCATGTAGCTGTGGAAGTATAATGCATGTACTATAGCGGCAAGCGGCGATGCTATGCCTCCGATGTCCAGCCCTCCTGACACTCCGATGGGCGATTCTGGCCGTTATAACGAAAGTTATAACAATGCCCATAATAATAGCGACGACGGCTTCCTCAGAATACTCGGTAACCGCGTCCGTGAGGCCCGCGCGAGCCGCGGCATGACGCGCAAAATCCTGGCGAACGACTCCGGCGTTTCCGAGCGCTACCTCGCGCAATTAGAGTCGGGGCAGGGCAATGTTTCGATTCTGCTGCTACGCGACGTCGCCCGTGCGCTCGACATGCCGATCGAGGCACTGATTCTCGAAGGTTCCGACCCGTCGATGGACCTCATGCATACTGTGGAGTTTCTGCGCCGCCTGCCCTCGTCGGAACTGCTGGAGGCGCGGCAGATGCTGCTGTTTCGCTTCGGCGGCACCGATACCGCGACGCGTTGCGGCCGCATCGCATTGATCGGCCTGCGCGGCGCGGGCAAGTCCACGCTGGGTGCGCATCTCGCCGAGGCCAGCGCCCTGCCTTTTTTTGAGCTCGACAAGCTGATCGAGCAGCAAGCCGGCATTCCGCTGAGCTCCATCTTTGATCTTTACGGGCAAAGCGGTTTTCGTCGCCTCGAGCGCCGCTGCCTGGATGAGTTGCTGGAGGGCTACCCCAATTTCGTGGTTGCCACCGGTGGCAGCCTGGTTTCCGAGACGGCGACATTTGAGCGGCTGCTGACCTCGTGCTTCACGGTGTGGCTGCACGCCGCCCCCGAGTTTCACATGCAGCGCGTGATCGAGCAGGGCGACATGCGGCCCATGGCGGAAAATCGCGAGGCGATGACCGACTTGCTGCGAATCCTCGAAGTGCGCGAGCCGCTCTATCGCCGGGCCGATATTAACCTCGATACAGGGCTAAATTCGGTGGAAGAGTGCGTCCGCGAGATACAAGTTGCGGTGGCTAAGAAGATGATTCCATGGGCTGCGAGGCCGGATTAGGCGTTTTGGCCAGAGTTGGTCACAAATTCCGGCGGCTGTTATCGCAATTTGCGGTGTGATCGAAGAATTGCACCTTAGTCCATCGCAAATCCAGACTTTGAACGCTGTGTATGAACTATAATGCATACATCGTATGTGGGGATGGGACCCCGGTTGACCTCGCACTTCGCGCGCCCTCCTGACTGACTTTCGCGCGGTTTCGAGCGGTGACAACCCATCGATGGAGGAGCAGACAACGCAATGCTGAAAACTGATGACGCAGCCAGCGTCCGTTTCGACGTGAGCGGTGAGTACCGTCACTGGCGGCTCACCTTCGACGGCCGCGTCGCGACGCTGGCCATGAGTGTGGACGAGGATGGCGGCCTGCGGCCGGGCTATAAGCTCAAGCTGAACTCCTACGACCTCGGCGTGGACATCGAGCTGCACGACATCCTGCAACGCATTCGCTTCGAGCATCCGGAGGTGGCGTGCGTGGTGCTGACCAGCGCGCGCGAGAGGATGTTCTGCGCTGGCGCCAACATTTACATGCTGGGCTCGTCGTCGCACGCGTGGAAGGTCAATTTCTGCAAGTTTACCAACGAGACACGCAATGGAATGGAAGACTCGAGCCGGCACGACGGCCTCAAGTTTCTTGCCGCCATCAACGGGACGTGCGCTGGTGGGGGCTATGAAGTCGCGCTGGCATGCGACGAAATTGTTTTGGTCGATGACCGCTCCAGTGCGGTGAGCCTGCCAGAGGTTCCTCTGCTCGGTGTGTTGCCCGGCACCGGCGGCCTCACGCGATTGGTGGACAAGCGCAAAGTCCGCCGCGACCTGGCCGACATGTTCTGCACCAATCCTGACGGCGTAAAGGGCGAGCGCGCCAAACAGTGGGGCCTGGTGGACGAGATCGCGCCTCCGGCGAAGTTTGCCGAACTGGTGCGTTCGCGGGCGGAGAAATTTGTGGCCGGTTCGTCGCGTGCGTCGGACGCAAAAGGGATCAAGCTGAATCCTCTGCAGCGGAGCATTGATGACAACGGCTACCACTACCGGTACGTCGATGTTGCGTTCGATCGCAGTGCGCGAATCGCGACACTGACGGTTCGCGCTCCCGAAGGAAACCAACCAGCGACGAAAGAAGAGATTCACACCGCAGGCGACCAATGGTGGCCGCTGGCCATGGCGCGGGAGTTGGATGACTCCATCCTGATGCTGCGAGTCAACGAGCTGGAGCTCGGTCTAGTGCTGATCAAAACTGCCGGCGACATCGACGCCGTGCTGTCCAGCGATCGCGTCATGCTGGAGCATCGCTCAGATTGGCTGGTGCGTGAGACTATTGGTCTGTTGCGTCGCACGTTCGCACGGCTCGACGTGTCGTCACGCACGATGTACGCCATCCTGGAGACGGGTTCCTGCTTCGCCGGGTTGCTGTTCGAACTCGCGCTCGCTGCCGACCGCAGCTACATGCTAGCGTCAGCCGACGAAAGTGAATCGCCTAGAATCGCACTCAATGAATTCAACCTTGGTCTGCTGCCGGAAGTGAACGGACGCAGCCGGATTGCTACCCGCTTCAGCAGCGACGAAACAAAGTTGACGGAGGTCGCAGACCACCAGGACAAGCCGCTGGGTCCGGAACAGGCGCTCGATCTCGGGTTGATCACCGTCGCTCCCGACGATCTCGACTGGGAGGACGAGGTTCGCATCGCGATCGAAGAGCGGGCCTCGCTGTCGCCGGACGCGCTGACCGGATTGGAAGCCAGCCTGCGCTTCCCCGGGTCCGAGACGCTTGAAACCAAAATCTTCGGGCGCCTCTCGGCATGGCAAAACTGGGTGTTTATCCGGCCCAATTCCACCGGCGAACACGGCGCGCTCAAGTTGTTCGGATCAGGCTCGAAGGCCCGATTTGACTGGGAGAGGGTGTAATGAGCATCAATTACCAGGACCGCATTCCAAACAATGTCGATCTGGGCTCGAACCGCACGCTGCAGCGCGCGCTGGAGCACTGGCAGCCGGAATTCTTGAAGTGGTGGGAAGATCTCGGCCCCAAAGATTTCCAGGTGGCCGACGTGTACCTGCGCACCGCGACCTCGGTGGACGCCAAGGGCTGGGCAACGTACGGCTACGTGCGCATGCCGGAGTATCGCTGGGGCATCTTTCTGAATGAGCGCGACCCCAACCGGCGCATCGGTTTCGGCGACAACTATGGGCAGGAAGTGTGGCAACAGATTCCCGGCGCGTACCGGGCAACGCTGCGGCGGCTGATCGTGACCCAGGGCGACACCGAACCTGCGTCGGTCGAGCAGCAGCGCATGCTGGGGCATACCGCGCCGTCACTATATGACTTGCGTAACTTATTTCAAGTGAATGTAGAGGAAGGACGCCACCTGTGGGCGATGGTGTATCTCCTGCACGCCTATTTTGGGCGCGACGGCCGCGAAGAAGCCGAAGAGTTGTTGGAGCGGCACTCGGGCGACGCCAACAAACCGCGCATCCTGGGCACCTTCAATGAGCCCATCCGCGACTGGCTCAGCTTTTTCATGTTCACGTACTTCACCGACCGCGACGGCAAATTCCAGCTTAAGTCGCTGGCCGAGTCGAGCTTCGATCCGCTGGCCCGCACCTGCCAATTCATGCTCACCGAAGAAGCGCACCACATGTTCGTGGGTGACACCGGCATCAACCGCGTTGTGAAGCGGTCGCTGGAGGTGATGAAGGAGTTGAACTCCGACGACTCACAGGTCATCCGCAATGCCGGTGCTATTGATTTGCTGACAGTGCAGCGCTATCTCAACTTCTGGTTCACCTCGTCGCTCGACCTGTTCGGGTCGGAGACGTCGTCGAACGCAGCCTCGTACTTTGCCAACGGATTGAAGGGGCGGCCGGACGAAGCGCAGTATGAGGACCACGTCGCGATTGAGCAGTCGTACCAGCTCGACTTGCCCGACGGAAGCGGTGGCACGAAGAGTGAACAGATCCCCATGCGCAATGCGATGAATGAGGTGACGCGCACTTCGTACGTGCGCGATTGCGAGATCGGAGTGAAGCGCTGGAACCGTCTGATCGAGAAGGCGGGGCATCCGTTCCGCCTGAACCTGCCCAGCACGCGCTTTCGGCGAAGCATCGGTAACTGGGCCGGAGTGCCGACGACACCCGAGGGCGCCCCAATCAGCGCCGAGCAATTTGCCGCGCACAAACCGCAGTGGCTGCCAACCGAGAGCGACCAGGCCTTCATCCTCAGCCTGATGCACGGGGTGCACCAGCCGGGCAAGATGGCGGCGTGGATCGCACCTCCGGACCGCGGCATCAACAACAATCCAGTGGATTACGAGTACGTAAAGCTGCCGTAGCACACGTCCATACAGCCGCCTTGCAGTCGCCTGCGTCCAAATCCGCGTAGGCAGGTGCCGCTTTTCGGGTTAGACTGACGTGCATCGGGCGCGTACCTCTGAGGGGCGAGCTACGGCTACTTCGAAAATGAGCAACTCCCGCAATGTCGGAGCGCGAGCCGGACTCCGGAATCACCGCCGCGGACTGCGGACCGTAGCCGCTATCGAAGCTACCAAGGGAGTGCTGGTTCTGCTGGCGGCCTTTGGCTTCGTGGAGATTATCCACCACAACGTTGACCTCGAAGACGCCGCGCAAAACCTGCTGTACTATCTTCACATCGATCCCGACCGTCGCGTCTCGCATGCCCTGTTGCATGCGGCGGGGCGGATGATGGACGCCAACTTGCTGACGGTACTGGCGATCGCGACTGTCTATTCCAGCTTGCGATTTATCGAATCGTATGGTCTGTGGCGGCAGCGGGTCTGGGCCGAGTGGCTGGCTATTGTTTCGGGCGCGGTGTATCTGCCTTTCGAGATCTACAACCTCATCCGGCGGCCCACGATGGTCCACTGGGTGATTCTGCTGATCAACATCGCCGTGGTGCTGTACATCGCCTGGGTACGATGGGACGACGTCATGGGACGAAGACGCCGACAACACGCTGCGCCGCCGCGGTTCGTCGAACACGGCGATTGATCCTCGGAAATCCCCACGACTGGGCCAATTATTCAAGCAGCACTTGCGACAAAACGCGCGCGACGTTCTCGCCCATGATGAGGCGGATATCGTGTTCGGAAACGCCTTGCTGCATCAGTGCTTCTGTGATCAGCGCAAGGCCGCTGGAGTCGAAGGGTTCGGTCACAGCGCCGTCGAAATCGGAGCCGAGTGCAACGTGCTCTGCGCCGACCACTCCGACGGTGCAACGGATGGCCGTTGCGATCGCTTTAGCGTCGGTGCCACAGGTGGCGACATCCCAGAATCCGACGCCGATAACCCCGCCGGTTGCGGCCACGGCGCGAAGCTGGTCGTCGTCGAGATTGCGATTGTTGTTGCAGACGCCTTTGACTCCGGTGTGGGAGACGACGACCGGCTTGGTGGCGAGCGAGGTCACGTCGTGCAGGGTGGCAGCCGAGGCGTGCGAAACATCGATCAGCATGCCGTGCGCTTCCATCTGCTTCACCCATTCACGGCCCAAAGGAGTGAGCCCGCCTTTGCCGACGCCGGCGGCCGAGCCACCGACAGCGGTGTCGGTAAAGTGCGCGGGCGACATCATGCGGAAACCCGCGGCGTAAAGCGCGTCGAGGTTGGCGAGATTGCCTTCGAGCGGCTGCGCGCCCTCGGTGCCGAGAAGCGCAGCGACCACGTGCGATCCCGATTTCCGCTGCGCGAGGAAGTTCGCCAGATCGCCGCGCGTCCGCAGCAAGACAAGCCCGCCGTTGGACTGGTCGACGAATTTCTGCAGTCGACTCGCCTGGTAGAGTGCAACCCGTTTCGGACTGCCCAGCGTCTTAAGTGGCCAGCCTTGCAGGATTCCGATGTAGGGCACGAGGTCCGTCGTGTCGTCGTTGCGGTCGATGTTGAGGTTGCGCGGGATGGTGGAGAACACGGTGAACGCCTGGATGCCGACGTTGCCCTCGACTAGACGAGGCAGATCGATGTGACCGGCCTTGCTGGGCGCGAGAATGTTGCGTCCCCAGAGCAGAGTGTCAGCGTGAAGATCGGCGACCAGCAGGGTGCGGTGCAGCGCCTCGGCTTCGGCGGAGACGCGGTAAGGACCGGGCTGCAGCGTGTGGTTTTGCGATCGCTCCAGAATGGACGGCCCCACCAGGCGCGCCAGAATCAGCAAGCAACCGAGTACGACGGCGACGACCAGCAGCTTTTTCATGGCCGCCAGCCTAACACCTGGGCGGGGGAATGCAGCAATTTCAACGACGTTGACGAGACTTATACGATGTGTCCTGGCCGAACGGACTGAAGTCCGCGCGGAAGATCTAAAGATAGAGGGCTTATCGGCACCCTTCGACTCCGCTCAGGGCAGGCTTCGAAGTCGTGCCCTGACACAAACCCGCGCCCAAATGCATTTTTCCGCAAGCTGTAAAGGCGCTGCAGGAGCAGTTAGCGGAGGAGCGGCAGTTGGTGGGGTAGGGGCGCGATCGCTATTCCGGCAGGCCCATTCGGCGCAACATAGCAGCAAATCTAGGATCGGAGCGCATGTTTTTGTAGGCGGGTTCGCATTTCAAAAGGGAGATACTCTGCCCCTCTCGTTCCTCATAGGCTTTGTCCAACCACTCAAAAGCCTTGTCTTTGTCGCCCACGAGTGCATACGCCCCGGCCACCTCGCTGGCAGTAACTGATCGGGGAGCTCGCTCGCGGGCCTGCAGGGTCTCTTCCAGAAGACGATGCCAGAATCCTGCTTCTCCTCCAGTCCTGAATGCTTTGAGCATCGCGGCTGCTTCGGCAGCCGCTTCGTCCGGGCTGGAACCACGCAGCAACTGTGCTTTCTGGTTCTCTTGGATCGCCTCCTCGTATCTTCCCATAAAAGCCAATAACCCAGAAAAATAGTCGTGCGCGAGCGGGAAGCTGGGGTCCATTTCGATCGTGTGCTGGAATTGCCTGTAGGACTGTGCGTAGTCCCCCGCGTAAAAGTAGGTCATGGCCATGAAGTTGTTGATAGGCAGCGAGAGGGGATCCAGTTCCAGCGCCTTCTTATTTTCGGAGATGGCTTCTTGCACTCGACCCACGGGCAGCAGATAGCAATTTCCATAGAACAAATGGGCGTAGGCAGAATTCGGATTAAGTTCAAGTGCCTTCAGGAATTCCTTTTCTGCTCCCGGGAAGTCAAACTCGTAGTGCGCTTTCTCCATGCCTAGAGCGGCGTGTGCTTCCGCCAGCGAAGGGTCCAAATTAATCGCCTTTATCGCCGCGTCCCTCGCTTCAGGTGAGCTCTTCTTCGACGGGTAAAGGCCAATAATGTTGCTCAAGTTGTAGGCATCGGCGAGTCCGGCGTAGGCCAGGGCGAAATCGGGGTCTTTCGCCGTTGCTTGCTGAAAGTAACCAATGCTCTCCTTAATTCCCGCAGGGTTTCTCTGGTTCCAGTAATAGCGGCCCTTCAGGTACAGGTCATAAGCTTCCGGGTCCACCGTCCGCATTTTGGAGAGCTCCATCTGTCGTTGCGGGGTGAGATTCACCTGCACTTGTTGCGCGATGGTCGTTCCCAGTTCGTTCTCGATTCCGAGCAGATCATGCATCTCGCGGTCATAATTGCGTGCCCAGAGGTGGGTCTGGTCGCTTACGCGAATCAACTGCGCACTCACCCGGGCCTTTTCGCCTTCTCTCCGTACGCTGCCTTCCAGGATGTAATCGACACCCAGCTCCCGCCCAATCTGGTTAACGGTTTTGTCCGTGTGCTTATAGGCCATGGACGAGGTGCGGGCGATAACGCCCAATTCCGCGGGGCTCAACTGGCCCAGGTCGGTGATCGTCTCTTCGGTCAGGCCGTCAGCAACATACTCCTGGCCCGGGTCGCCGCTTATGTTTTGGAACGGCAGGACGAGGAGCATCGTCTTCTTGCCTGGAGCTTTCGGCACTTGGTGGAATCTCGGCCACAAGAGAACCGCAGCCACGGCGACTACTCCCGCGGCAATCGCCAGCAGGAGCCATCCGCGTTTGGGGTGCCGGGGTAATTCGGTGGTCTCCGCAGGCTCCGCTGACGCAGTCAGCACTGAGGAAGAGGGCTGAACTGGGGCGGGTTCCGCCGGGACTTCACGCGGCGGTTGTTCCAGCGATCCGATAAAGCGGTAGCCTTTACCCGAAACGGTCTGCAAGAAGCGTGGCTTGTCGGGATCGTCTCTCAGGGCCTGACGGGCTTTGCTGACAGCTACATTGACCGCAGTGTTGGTATCGATGAAGACTTCGCTGCCCCATAGCTTGTCCACGATCTCGGCCCTGGTCACCAGCTCGCCGCGGCGCGAAACCAGCAGAAGCAGCAGCTCCATCGGAATTCGCTCTATGCGCACAGGGCGTCCGAGCCGGCGCAGCTCGTAGGCGGAGGGGTCCAGCTCGAACTCACCAAATTTTAGTGGGTAGGAGGCCATGGCGACGACCCGGCACTCTAGTGAGAATTGTATCCCAAATTGCTCCAGCCCCACTAAGTCATTGTGGCGGCGGGGCTTCGCGCGCAAGGAAATCTATACAAAAGCTCTACTGCCGCTCTATTGCCCAATTCGGGCTTCGCGCTCATTGTCGCTCACACTGGCAGCCGGAAAGACGGCACCAAATCGAAGGAGCCAATGAATATGAACAACGTGCGACGAATCCTGATCCTGACAGCATGGATCGTATCCCTAGCCATGACCTCTGTGGCCCAAGACGCTTCGCCATCTAACTGCACCAACCGAACCCTGACCGGCGGTTACGCCTTCCGGGTTTCCGGTGAGGTCTTCACTCCCAATGGCATTGTCAATCGTGACGGTGTAGCCATGACTCGCTTCGACGGAAACGGCGGGCTCACTCAGGTTGATTGGGTCGTGGCCAACGGAGTGCCGGTTCCTGGTCCGCAGAACCAATACGGATTCCACGATATGGAAACGGGTTCGTATACCGTGAATCCGGATTGCACGGGCCAAGCCCAGATCAATTTCCCCATACCGCCCCACGGCACCAGCGGCGCGGTCATCCAGTTGATGTTCGTCATCGGAGACGGAGGGCGCACGCTGCACACTATCGTGAGCAGCCTTACGCCTCCCAACACGACGACACCGGTACCGGCGAACATTCACAGTGACGCAGTGAAAGTGAGCCCATTCTGATCAGCTCGATAGGAACACGGGCGGTACGTGTGCCGCCCCATTTCCCACAGCACCGGCCGAGCAGCATTCCGATTGCATTTCTTGCGCTCCGCGCCTAACATTCGCGGCATGGGGTGCGCCATGACTCCTTTCGGCCCAGTTCAGAGAAACCTCCTCAAGATTGCAGTTGGTTTTCTCGCCATTTCCGCGTTTGCCCAGGCCCCACCGAAATACGACCCTGCGACCGAGACCAAGCTCAAGGGGGTCGTCGAAGAGCTGAAGTTCGTTCCGCCCAGTGGCGGAAAGCCCGCGGCTTATCTTGTCGTGAAGAGCGGCTCGGATAGCGTCCAGGTCTTTCTTTGTCCCAAGAGCTTTCTCGACGATATGGGAGCGACCTTCAAGCCGGAAGACAAAGTCGAAGTCACCGGCTCCAAGGTCAAGCAGGACAGTGCAGACCTGATTCTGGCGCGCGAGGTGGTGAAGGGCGACGACACCCTGACACTGCGCTTCAAGGACGGCAAGCCCGCCTGGTGAGAGAGTGAAGTCGTTCTCGGCAATGTTCAGTCGGGCAGAACTTTTCCTCGCGTCTCCACGGCGAAGGGGATCACCAGCAGCCCTATTCCAAAGCCGATTGCGGTGACCGCGACCGGCTTACCCAGAGTGCCCATTTGGCTTACGAGTGCGCCAATCGCGAAGTTGGCTCCAGCGGCGATGAAGCGGCCGAACGATGTGGTAAATGCAAAGGCGGTAGCGCGGACCGAGGTGTCATACTGTTCCGGCAGCCATAGACTGAAGACGGCAAAGTTGCCGCCAAAGAAGCCCAGCACAAACAGCACAACAATGAAGGGCTTCAGTCCCTGCGGCAGATAGAACGCCCAGCCGAAACTAAGCAGAATGCACGCCGCCATCCCCGCAAAATAGATTGCCAGGGTGCGCTTTCGTCCTATGAGCTCGGCCAGCGGGGGCACGGCAAGACATCCGAGGATGGTTCCCACCGACAGCAATCCCATGCCGAAGGAAGCCACGCGCACGGCTTCCGCCTGTACCATTCCGGCCTTCTTCGCAAGAGCGATGATCGCGGTGGGTGCATAAACCGCGCCAGCCCACAAGCCACAAATGGCCGACGCCAGCAAAACCGTGTTGATGAGCGTGCGGCGCAGATACACGCCGCTGAAGATGGTTCGCACCGAAGAGCGTTTGCCGACCGCTGCGACCTTGGCCTTTTTCTCCCAGCGCTCGGGCTCTTTCACCCGTCGCAGGATGATAAAGGCGACGACAACCGGCGTCAGACCACACCAGAACATGGCACGCCAGCCGAAGTGCGCGCCAACCGTGTAGTTCAGAGCGGAAGCCAGGAAGAACCCCGCGTAATATCCGGTTTGCAGGTAGCCGGCGCCCATCTTGCGCCGGTCTTCGGGCCAGGCTTCGGCGACGTAAGTTCCGGCCAGCGCCCACTCGCCGCCAATACCGATTCCCGCCAGCAATCGGAACAGGGCCAACTGCCAAACAGTCTGGGACAGCGCCGCCGCTCCGGTAAATATGGCGTACACGAAGATCGTGGCAGCCAGCACGCGAGTGCGGCCGAAACGGTCAGCAATCGGGCCCCAGATCAGCGACAGTCCCCATCCGATCAGGAACAGCGCGAAAAGGACCGACCCGGCATAACCGATGTTTGCCGGCGTGGCTTTGACGCCCGACTTCGGCAACAACTCAGTCAGCGCAGGGCTCAGCACCAATGCGTAGATGACGGAATCCATGCCGTCGAGGGTCCAGCCTGCCCATGCCGCCCAGAAGCCGGTGATCTGCGAGCGGTTGAGTTTGGTTCGGGTGGCAGCTCCCGAATATGGGACCGCGATATCTGACATGGTGCTTCCTCCACACAGGGTACACACCCCAGGACGGAAACAATTTGTCGGGCAGCATACCACAACGGGTCGAACGCAATCGGCAAGGCAACCTGATCTACGGCTACTCGCGGTCTTGAAACAGGGCGCGAACGGCAGGCTTCGTTACTTTGCCCATGGCATTTCGCGGCAGAGCGTCTAACAGCAGAAGACGCGATGGGACTTTGTGTACGGCCATCCGCTCTTTTGCCCAAGCGCGTAGTTGCTCGAGATCGGGTGCCTCTCCGTTCTTGAGTACCAGCGCCGCCGCCACGCGCTCGCCCCACTCGTCGTCGGGGACACCGACGACGGCGCATTCGAGGACTGCCGGATGCTGGCGCAGCGTCTCCTCAATTTCCAGGGCGGAGACTTTGTGCCCACCGGTCTTCAGGATGTCGATATTGGTGCGGCCCAGAATGCGATAGACACTATTCTCGACGACAGCGGTATCGCCCGTGCGAAACCATGCATCACGGAACGCCTCGCGGGTGGCCTCCGGCTTGCCCCAGTATTCGGTAAAGACATTCGCTCCACGCACCTCAATGCCGCCCGGCGTGCCCGCGGTCACTTCCTCGCCGCTATCGCTCACCAGCCGCACGTCCACTCCCGGCAACGGCGTCCCGACAGATCCAGGCACGCGCTCACCGCGGTAAGGATTCGACAAGGCCATCCCGATCTCCGTCATGCCATAACGCTCCAGCAAGGTGTGGCCGGTGATTTCGCGCCAACGCTCCAGTGTGCTCACCGGCAATGCCGCTGAGCCTGACACCATCAAGCGTAATTGCGCGGCACCGCGGCTCAGGATCGCACGCTTCTGCGGAGATGACGCCTCCCAGGCGGCGATGAGCTTGACGTAAATTGTGGGGACAGCCATGAACACTGTCACGTTTCCCGCGGAAATCCGTTCCCATACCGCGTTCGCCTCGAAGCGCGGCAGCAACTCGCAAACTGCGCCCGACCACAACGCGCAAGAGACCACGTTGATGATCCCGTGGACGTGGTGCAGCGGCAAGCACAACAAGATGCGGTCGTCGGCAGACCACTCCCAAGCGTCGATCAGGCTGGTGATCTGCGCGGTAATGTTTGCGTGCGTAGTGACCACGCCCTTAGGACGGCTGGTCGTGCCGCTGGTGTAAAGAATCATGGCCCGGCGATGGCTGGCGATACCGGGCAGCGTGGTCGGCGTGCGTGCAATTATTTCGTCGTACGCACGCACACCGAGGTTGCGCATGGCGCCTGCGCGGGCGAGAACTTCCCGGTTGGCATCATCGGCGATCAATACTGCTGACTGGGTGTCACTCAGGAAATATTCGAGTTCAGCAGGCGGTGAGCCGAGAGGCAGCGGAACTGCAATTCCGCCCGTGCACCAAATGCCCCACTGTACCGCAATCCACGGAAACCCGGGCGTCAGCAGGAAGGCTACGCGCTCTTCGCGAAGATCGTCGAGTCCGGCGAGCAGGGCAGCCGCGACACGGCCCGAAGCTTCCAGCAGATCGTCGTAGGTGTGGGAACCACCGGAATCAACGATGGCAGTGCGTCCGCCGTAGCTCCGCGCACGAGCGATCAGGGGCAGCATCGTGGGGTCGGACATACCGCACACTTTATGCCGTGCGGTTCAGTTTGTCATCCCGAAGGCTGCGTGCGACAGGGCAAACGCATCTTAATGTCTGAGGAGTTGAAGTAGGTAGTCATTGTCCCAACCGGCCTTGAGGCGTTTTCCGTGGATTCCGCGTTTGCTGGTTTTGTCCTGTTTGAGCAGGTTGAGGGC
>Ga0074046_10002791_pt1 | contig 14902 bp, 12 predicted proteins | sample BogForMeECP23OM3_FD_94441 | JGI IMG/M metagenome (GOLD analysis project Ga0074046, IMG submission 94441) | Bog forest soil microbial communities from Calvert Island, British Columbia, Canada - Bog Forest MetaG ECP23OM3 | ecosystem: Environmental > Terrestrial > Soil > Wetlands ...
CGCGCGCCTCCTGGGCGTGCTCGACGCGCACTGCCGCCAGGTCGGCCGCGAACCGAAGGAGATCCGGCGCACGCGGCTTGGAAGCCTGTTCCTCTGCGACACGGAGGCCCAGGCAGAGGGACTCCGGCGCATGCTTGCAGGCGACGGGGATCCGAATCGACCTGGGGCGATCGAGCAGTTCACGATCGGCACACCCGACCGCGTGCTCGAGGAGGTGCGGGCGCTGGTTCGCGCGGGTCTCGACGACGTGATCTTCAACCTGCCTGGGCTGCGAGACCTCGCCCAGCTCACGCGGGTGGCGGCGCTACTCCGGGAGGCCTGCCGATAGGAGGAACGGCTGCTGGCCGAGCCGATCAACAAAGGCTGTCGATTTCGAAATTCTCGTCAGACCTGTAAACGTTGATGTTTTCGGCGGGCTGGATCAACCGGCGGGCGATGCGCCCGACGGACTCCCTGAGCTACGCCACCCAAGCCCAAGACGGACGACGGAAGCGGATCGTGACCGAGTCTCCCATCGGCCAAATCGCCCCCCCGATTTGAACCCCCGTACTCGCCGCCTCTGACCTAGGCTGGGGTTCCCGTGGCACCCAGGCCCCTCCTAGACTCGGCTCGCCCGTGCCCAAGTCGTACCCGGCGAGCTAGCGGAGGGTTGCCGGGCAATTGCGGCTGAGTACCAAAGCGGAAGTGCGGCCATCGCGCCGACGTTCCCTGATGGCCACCAGTTCCGCATGCGAGACCCTGGGGGCCACCTGTGGACAATCGGCACTTTCCAACCACGTGTTCCTGTCAATGGCCAGGCGCGAGACTGTGAAATCCGGCCGTGGCGAGGCGATCAGATGACAGCCCCGCCCCGCATACTCGGTGGTCGCTTCGATCGTACTCCTGGGCGCAATTCTCGCGCCCGGGCGCCGGCGATCCAAGTCGGCCCGACGGGCAACGTCAGTCGTGTGTAGGCGACGGATAGCGACGTCTGGCCTAGCGGTTGCAGGCCGGTGCAGCCCCTTGCAGGACCCTGCCGAGCAACGTGGTGCAAGTGGGCGTCATTCCTAGGGCTTCTTTCGTCCTGGCAGTCTTGGGGTCGGGGGTTCGATTCCCCCCAGCTCCACCAACGAATCCGAGGGGTTGGCGTCGCGCGCCAATCCCTCTTTCTTTCCCAAAGCCGGATAGAGCCGTTCTGCGCCGTCAGAGAACGGTGTCATGCTCAGCGCTCCGCTGAAGTCGGCGAACGAAAGGTCTGCATTTTCCTGCGGCATCACGTGGGCGTAAGGCTTTGGGGGCGCTGATCGTTGCTGCCGATATTCTCGATTATGGTGGGCAGCCCGGCCACCAGCTCGCGGAAGCGTGCGCCCCAACCATTCCGCGGAACCGAAGCATCGCCTTCCAGGTGCCACGTCTGCCAGCGCGGGCACCGGGCGTCGGTTTACGGGTTGAGCGCGATCCAACACCGGCTGGGCGAGAGAAGCCGCGAAATGTCGCATATACGACTCAAAGCGCCATGCGCAGCGTGGGAGGATGCCTACCGGAAAGGTTAACGCTCATCTCAACAGAGGAGAAACACATTATGATAAAAACTCTGACGAGCCTCGTGGCATTGACTTTGGCATCCGTAGCCTTCGCCGCTGATACAGCCAAAATTCCAGACTCTTGCAAGCAGATTGAGCAGGCTTGCCGCAATGCCGGCTTCATCTATGGCGCTGTGAAAAAGGGAGACGGTTTGTGGGCTGACTGTATTGATCCAATTATGCACGGTACGACCACTGTTCCCGGAGCCACTAAACCCCTTCCAGCAATTGAAGGCGTCCAAGGCCTTGTTGCTGATTGCCATGCTAAAGCTCCTAAATGGGGTGAGGGCGAAGTCGGTTCGTCGAAGTAGGTAAATGCGGAGCCAACTAGTTCCTGTTGACGGTCCACCTCCGAATTGCTCAATAGTCCCGAGCCTTCTCGCTCAAGGCTGGTAGCGTCCGGTTTGCTTGGTCTCGTGGTTCACGGTTCGCGGAGGAAAGCTACGGCCCGATGACCCCTGCAGTGGGCGAGGGGGCGCAAACAAATGTGACCCCCGGGCGTGCCAGGAGTTCGACGCGCCCCGGCTTCGGTCGGGGCGTTGTCGTTTTTGCGGCAGGCATGGCGGCCTCGCCGTCCGACGCCGCCACGGGCGAGACGCCGCGCCGGGGTAGGCGCCCTCGTGCGGAGAGCGCGCCCAGCCAGCGCCTGCGGGCTCCCTGGGGAAGACTCCGCTTGACGGTCCGGCGTCCGCCGGTCGACAATCGCGGTGACGCAAGCCGGCCGCAGCTAAGCGTCCACGCCGTTACCTCTCCTATCGCACCTACTCAGACGTCTTAAATCAACGCCTCCGAAGGCCGACATGGATCAGGAATGAGGGGTGAACGGAGAGTTATAAGCTCAGTCGTTGTGTTGGCATCTCTGCTGGCTTGCAGTCACTTGAGGCGTCCGGCACGGCTGCAAGACGAGGTCAAGCGACGGGGTGCTCAGGCGGTGGTTGCAGATCTCTATGTGCACGAAGACCGCTGGGAGGAATTCCTCCGCGGAGTCGCCTCAGGTGCTCCTGAGTGGCTTGAACTCGCCGTAGTGCTCGCGCCTGGGACGGACGCGGGCGCCACCAACCAGCTAGGAATTGCTCTTTTCTTGGCGCTCGGGCCTGCACCGGAGCGACCCTCCACCTCTTTATTCCCGAAAACCGGTTCGAGAGCGCTAGAGGGACGGCCTTCGATCTCGAAACGGTGTGCGGGCGCGGTGATGTCTATATCGACTACGAGCCAACACAGGCTAGAGCGCTTATTCGGGAGCGAATGGCAGCGCTCCGCAGCGTGACGTCGGCGGGGCTGGTCATCGCCCGCGACCAGTGCGAGCAGTCTCTCAGGGAGGCACTCTCCCTCCCTATTCATCGAAAAACCCCCACCGCCGCTTTCAGGGCCCCCTCTACCCTTTGAAACATCTGCAACGGTGCAGGGCTTCTAACACCTACATCGATGCCCCATTTGCGGGTTCGAGAACCGTAGACGTTTTGGCGGTCCCCTCGTGGGGTTTATGGAGTCCCATTACGAAAGCCACCCACTTCAAGTATGAGGTTCCGGTCATCGGCGTTAACCCGTGTACCGACTGTCGTGCGGTGGTCCTCCCATAGGACAGTTCGTCCTACGGAGGGCGATCTCAGGCTGCAGCAGCAAAGGTGACGGTCCTCGGCATGACGGTTCGGACATGTCCGCGCTGCTTTTGAGCCGACGCGTCCGAACCAGGATTCACCCAGATCCTGATACGCTCCGGCCATGGGCCGATGGCCGTGGGCAGCGCTCTGTGCGGTCGCGCAACTGACGTGCGCCAGCCTGACGCCCCCTGCCGACATTCCGGTCACGGAGACGTCCCTCGGCCAGGCCGCGGCCGTAGTCCGGGAGGTGGCCACCCAGGACCCGAACTTCCAGCTCGTCGAAGGAGGAATCTCCGTCGAGGCCTACCAGTGGAGCTGGCGCGATCGCATCGTGGTGGAACCCGATACAGGGGCCGCGCCGATGGTGGCGGGCCCGATCGTCATACTTGGGGCGCCGCGCGTGGTCCGCGAACGGGTGCTGGTGGGTCCCGCGCGCCATTCTTTTGCATTCCAGGAACTGGCGGGCGTCGCCGTGCGACGTTGGACGATTGGGGTGGGCATCGAGCTCTCCCTCGACGGTACGGCCGAGCCAATCTTCGTGGAGATGAACGATGTGCAGACCGCGCAGCGCCTCGCCGACGCACTGGATCTCCTCCGCCGCGCACGGCACGGCAAGACACCGGAGGAGACGCCTCCGCCGCTGCCGTCTGCGGGCGAGTAACCGGGCTCTCCCGACCTGGGTCCCCGCTGCGGGCGCCGAGGCGCAACCGGAGCGGAGCGGCGGTCCTTGCTGCGTGAATCAGCGCAGATGCCGCGACGAGAGCTCGACCTCCAACAGAGGTGTATGGCTGAAAAAGGAGGTCCGCTGCCAGCCTACTGACGAGTCCGACGCCGTACGGCGATTGCGAGGCCCACTCCACCTACCCCGAGGAGGCCGAGTGTTGCGGACTCGGGCACGGGCAAGATCTGCCCGCGGATCTCACCGTTGGTAAAATTCAGCGTGTGCACGTTGAGGTAAAGGAGTCCGCTCTCGAGCTCCGTAATCTCTGCGGGCGTAATTGAGAAGCTCTACTCGGGAATCGAGCCCGAGGTCGCATTGGGGACGCCTGTGAACGGGAAGAGGATCGGGGCGTTCACCCGGGAGCCCCGGGCCCGTCAGTTGCACAGCAGGGCAGTTCGATCGGGCGACTCGGATATCTTCAGCGGTAATACTCGTCGAAGCGGAGATTGGGAGGCAGCAGGCGAGACGATCAGAAGCAGGGCTACGCCCTCAAACACCCCTCGTTTCCTCTGTGCGAGAGCCCAACGAGACGCGATCTCCCGGAATACCGGTCGTCCCTCGCCCCGCCGTAACTCGTCCTTCGCCTTCGAGCGCCGATGCTCCCGTGGTCAAGTCGGTTCTCAGAACAGGAAGGGCACTAGCCGCCAGGACTTTGCGCTGTAGGTCGCGTACTCGCTGCCGAGGTTCTTGAGAAGCATCCTTTCTTCGATCCGGATTCGATGTGTATAGACGGGGACGAGCAGCAAGAGCTCGATCAGCGGAGGGAGAAGAAAACCGAAGCCGGCTGCCGCACCCACCCAGATGAACAATGCGGACAGATACCCGGGGTGCCGGATGTAGCGATACGGTCCACGCTGCACGACATCCTGCCCGGCCACGGTCACGAGCGTCCGCGTGTAGTACGCCCCGAGTGTCCGAAATGCGATGATTCTTAGGACGATGCCCGCGCTCGCAATCGCGATGCCAAGCCACTGCGCCCACGTCGGGAGCTTCGGACCGACGCCGGCTGTGAAGAGAGCAGCGATCGCGGGAATCCAGATTGCGAGCATGAGCCGCGTACTGCCGCCATCGTCCTCGTTGGCTGAAAAGCTCCTGGCGACCCCCCCTTGGCGCATGACGAGTTCGATAGCGCCGAAGAGCACGAGCAGGACGTTGCCGAGAATCATCGGATACGACATATGGGTTTTGCTGCGGCTCGCAATTTTGTAAGCGAACTAGGGTAGCATCAGGCGCGACCCTCGAGGGCGTCCTCGATCCGCCGGTCGCGCAGCCTCAGGCTCGGTCCCGCGGGCACCTGGAGCGGCGCCTCAGAGTGTGGAGTCAGGAGCTCTCCAAGTCGGTGGCGCGGCTTCTGAGCGCGAGCACACTACGCAGTGCAGCCGCCAGCTCCTCAGGTTCGAAGGGCTTTTGCAAGAAGCTGCAACGCGCGTCGTCTCGGATTCGCGTGGCGGCATACCGCTTACTGAATCCGCTCATCAACACGATTGGCATCTCCGGGTGGGTGTGGCGCACTGCGGCAAGGACCTCGTCTCCGCTCAGCTCCGGCATCGTCATGTCGAGGACGACCGCGGCGATCTTGTCGCTGCCAGCCCGGAACTCTTCGATGGCCTGGCGTCCATCTGCCGCCGTCGTAACAGCGAAACCGAGATCGCGGAGCATGTGTTCCGCCACCTCGCGCACGTCGGGATCGTCATCCACCAGTAGGATCGTATCGCTGCGGCCCCAAGGTTCATGCACCGGACGCACTGGCGCACCGCCGGTCCCGTCTGGCTCTGCGGCAACAGGACCCGGAATGTGCTCCCGAGACCCGGCTGACTGTGAACGCAGATCGCGCCCCCGTGACCACGCACGATGCCGAGCACTGTGGCCATGCCAAGCCCTCGCCCGGTGAACTTCGTGCTGAAGAAGGGATCGAAGATCCTGGAGCGAGTCGCCTCGTCCATCCCAATGCCCGTGTCGTTCACCTCGAGGAAGACATAGGGACCTTCGGGCAGATTCTCTCCCAGGCACGACTGCAAGAGATCAGCGCGCGTGCAGTCCGTTTGACCGGTTCGAATGACGATCCTGCCACTCCCATTCCCGAGTGCCTCGGAGGCGTTCGTCACGAGGTTCAGCAGTACCTGGCTCAGCTGGCTTGGGTCGCCTTCCACGGTGCTGATGCGCTCCGCGAGGTCCAATTGGAGGGCCGCCTTCTTGGATATCGATACCGTCAGCAGCTCCGTCATTCCTCGGATCAGCTCCGACAGATTGATGGGTTCCAAGGTGGGGGGAACATGGCCCGCGTAAGCGAGAAGGAGTGCCGTGAGATCCGCCGCCCGGCGCGCTGTATCGCGGATCCGCTTCAAGTTGGCATGCGCCGCAGAAGCGGGCGGGATCGCTTTGGCCGCGAGGTGCGCGCCACCCAAGATCGTCATCAGGAGGTTGTTGAAATCGTGGGCGATGCCTCCCGCCAGCACGCCAAGACTTTCGAGCTTCTGCGCTTGCCGCAGTTGCGTCTCCAGCCGGACCCGCTCCTCCTCGGCACGCACACGCTCGGTGACGTCGGTCGCTACGCCAAGGACGCCTTCAACCTCTCCTTCGCGATCCCGAATCGAGGTGTAGCGAGTCTCGAACACCCGTCCCCGATACGGCACCGTGTCCGAGAAACTGTCACCCCTCAGTGCACGAAGCACATTGTCCCGGATTCGGAGAGAGTCCTCGAACACCTGACTCGCAGGGCGCCCAATGATTGCCCTCGGATTGAGACCGGCAGCTTCCAGGCCTTTCCCTTCGCAGCGCGTCACAACGCCGCTGCGCTCAAGGGCAAAGAGCACGACAGGCGCATTGGTGACCAGGCTCAGCAGGTGCGCTTGTGCCAGCGCCAGTGACTCCTCGACGCGTTTGAGCTCGCTGATGTCAACGATCGCGCCGCGGCAGCTGACAGGCCGCCCACCCTCGGAGACCACCCGGACGAGGTCTCGCGCCCAGACGATGCGCTCGTCCTTTGCGATCAGGCGGTACTCGAGTTGGTGGTCCTGCCCCTCTGCGGTGAGCCGCTGGCGCAAAGCCAGGACACGATCGTGGTCCTCTGGGTGGAGCCGCTCGGAAAAGAATCTCGGCTGCTCGAGCCAGGTTTGGACGGGGAACCCGAGAAGCCGCTCAGCTGCCTCGCTGACGAAGCGGAACTGGAAGGTTTCCGGGTCACCCTCCCAGATCACGCAATCGATGCTCGCCAAGAGATCTTCGTAGTCTATCTTGGGTAGTCGAGATGAGGTCCGCGACGCTACCCGCGCATCCTCTCCGGTCCGCTTCGGCAAGTTGGAACCCACCCCCCCAAAAAATTGTGATCCGGAAGGGTACCGCCTGATCCCTGCTTTCTCCAGCGCAATGCGAGGTTGGGCAAGCCCCACCCGTCGCCTCCACCTAATTAGAGGCTCGACCAAGGGCTTTCGGAAGCCAACCCGTCCACCACCCTTGGCTCTGATCGTGACCCTGCCGAGGCAAAAAGCGGCTTCTCCGACAAGCCCGGCCGTCGCTTCCAGACCTAAGGAAGGCCTAAGGTCCTCCGCTCGGTGCGCGCGCCTCCATGCAGGGCGGTGCCTCGGCAAGGCGGAACAAGGCCCCTCTCGCTTCGCGCGGAGGGCATCGTCCTCGCGGATCTCACGACGATCCTGGGACCCCGGGGAAGGGTCCGAGGGATTGCTCGATTAGGTGGTTTCGTCATCGGTGCGTAACGCTCATCCCAGCGCCCTCGCGCCCAGTCTCATGGCGATGGGCCAGAAGGCCGACGATGCCTGCGCTGGATTTTCTCCGTCGCCCTTTCGGCCGCAGGGTCCGGTTTGAAATGGACGGGACGCAAGGGCTCGGGCGGGTCCGCCGAGCCCTCGAAAGCACAAGAGGACCATCTCGATGCGCCTGACACCTTTCGTTTTTCAGCTCCACTTAGCAGTTATCGGTGGAGTGGATGTTTGGCACGATGGGGCGAACCTCCGCGGTTCTCGGGAGTTCCTGCAGATGCCTTCCCACGCGTTTGCCAGGCTGAGGGGGAAATCGCTCCTCGGGATCGTCGCCCTCTGCGTGGCACTCGCCTCGCGGGGGGAAGACGCCCCAGCCGCCACCCTTGTCGGGGCAACTTTCGGGGACTCGGGTGGGGCTGTCTTGTACAGCGTGAATCCCGCCGCCGATACCACGAGCAATCCGCGAAATACGGGACTCTCAGATCTGGCGGGTATCGCGTTTTCTCCCGACGGAACACTCTTTGGGCTCACCACATTCGCATCGCTGCCTGTCCCCAACGCGCTGTACAAGATCGATCCGACCAGCGGAACACCAACCCTGGTAGGAACGACCGGGCTCCAAAGCATCTTTGAAGGCGACCTCGCGTTCGATCCCATCACAGGCAACCTCTACGGCGTCCAATCCGTGCCGAGCTTAGGGTCGCCGGTGCGCGATCTCTTCGAGCTCAACACAGCGACCGGCCAGGCAACGACGATCGGTTCGGTGAGTACGTCCGGCGGCGATCTCTCCGCGATGGCTTTCGACAACTCCGGAAACTTGTTCATCGTGGATACCAGCTCAGCCACTCTATTGAAGGTGGACAAGAGTACCGCCGCAATCCTTGGGAGTGTCGACCTGAGCGTCCGCTCTCTTGGGGAACTCGCAGGAATGGCCTTCGATCCTCAAACTGGCACGGCCTATTTCGCAAATGGCAACATCGTGAATAACGTCAGCACGTCTGGCAGCCTGTACACCCTCGACACCTCTACGGGCAACTTGGTCCTGCTGGGGCCGACCGTCGCTTTGGCTGGACTGTCATTCACTCCCGTCCCGGAACCGGCGACCCTCGTCCTCTTGGGCTTCGGTCTTGCGGGAATCTGCGGCACGAGGCTTGCCATCGCCTGGAGTCCCTGGTCACGAGCGGGGGCCGTACCGAGCGTGGGATCTCCCGCTGAGGACTCCTCGATCGAGGCCAAGGGCTCGGCGTCCCCGCCGTTTGCCACAGCTCAAAGAGAAGCCTCGGCAGTGGACAGCGGAGATTCTCCCGCCGCGTTGTACGTACTCACCTTGACGTAGCCCGAGGGTACCGGCCCCACGAGTCCGATCTTGACGGTGATCCCGTCGGGATTTGCCGGGTCCGGCTGTGCCATGAGCATGGTCACCTGCTGCTGGCCGCTCGAATCCGATAGGGTCTGCCATTCACCGGTCCGAGAACCGGTTGTGGGCGGAGCCACGACCTGAGCAGAGACCGGCACCTGCAAGTCGTGCGCAAACGTACCGGTCGCTCCTGAAGAGAGCCAAATCCAAACTCCCTGGACTTGCTTCGATTGGAAGTCGGGGATCATGACATTCACCCAGGTGACATCGCAGCCCGCGAGTGCGAGCGCAAGGCCAGACACCGCGCAACAGACCGCTCCTCGCCTCCATCGTTTCATTCTCTGGACCTCCATGTGAGTTCCAGATCGACAGGCGCCGCCGTGAACCGTGTGAGGCTGGGCACCGAAAGAACGGGCAGAACTCGAATGTGACCGGCGACACGGCTGAGATGCCGATTCCTGCCTCGCCGCAGGACGGCAAGTCCGCGTATGGGCTTCTGGGCGATCCATCACTCGGGGGATAACGTCGCCGTCCCCTGTCTTCGTTCCCTCATCATGTCGTGGGCTCGATCCGCTCCACGCTGACGTGAAGCATCGGCGCCAAGGTTCCGGCAATAGGGCGTGACTCTCGCAAGGGGATACACGGTTTTCTGGCGGACACGGGCCATGCTGCGGCCTCTGTCGCGAGCGAGCAGCGCTTCGGGGGCTTTTTCACGCGTTTCGGGGCGTCGCGAGGGCCCCAAGCAGAACGTGCCGCTTGGGGGGAAAGCGGGTTTTGCCGCGAAGTCGCGGCGCTCACCCACCCACCCGGGGAAAGTGGGGAATGTGTCGGGAAGGGCCGCGCGAGGCGTCGCTGCTCTCGCTAGCATTGAGAGAGGAGATTGAAGATTGGAGGTCACACCATGGCGAAGTGGGCGATCGGGATCCTGCTGTTCATCGCCATTCTGTTTTGCGGCTACACGTGGGTTGTCCTTCATTGGAGCTACTCAAAGGGTGAGCGCGCCGGCTTCGTCCAAAAGCTCTCGAAGAAGGGCTGGATCTGCAAAACCTGGGAGGGGGAGATGGCCCTCGTGTCGATGCCGGGAACGGTTGCGGAGAAATTCACCTTCACCGTGCCGACCGATGCCATCGCTCAGGAGATCTATCGGAGTATGGGCAGGCGCGTGTCCCTATCGTACGAACAGCACATCGGGATACCGACCACCTGTTTCGCGGACACCCAGTACTTCGTGAGCCACGTCACGGTGGTGGATAACGGCCAAACATCCCCAGTCATGCCTGATAGCGGGGCTGGGAGCGGAGCCACTCCGTAAGACACCCACTCGCGACGCCCTGACGCCCCCTCCTGAACCTCAGATTCACCTTCAGGCGGAAGGCGAATCGCGAGAAGCGCTCGCTCGCGGAACAGACTCGCACAAGCTTCCTCTCGAAGCCGAGGGCGGGATCCCCCTTCGAACTCCCGAGGCAACACAGCCCTAGCGAGGCTTGGGTTTCGGTCTTTGATACGCGAGCGGGGAGAGCACCAGTCCTTCGGGCGGCGGATCGTTGCGAAACTCGCCGAAGAGCTCGTTCTTCCGGTAGAAGCGATCGAGGAAGGCGCCCATCACGTCGACCTGTGTCTTGTAAACGTGGAGTACGTGGAGCTTGTCTGCGGACTCTGTGGGTGTCAGGGGAAAGGATACCCAGTTGATCGGGGCCTCCGACAGGTCGACGGGCGGAGTGAGCGGTAGGGGGGGCTCGCCCGATGGTCCAGGCCAGCCGGGCCAGTGCACGAGATAGGTGAGAACGCGCGCGCTCGGGCGGCTCTCCTCCGCCTGGGCGTAGTCGTGAAACGCCTCGAGCGTGAATAGACCGGTTGCGCTGTGGTCTCCGTGTTGGTCCCGCGGATCTGGCAAGACGACTAGCGTCGGCTTGAGGTCATGAAGCAGCTGGCGCAGCAGGCCCTGCAGCTCGGTGCCCGAGTACGGCGCGCCGGGCTCGACGGAGTGGCGATAGGGGACGTGCGCGGCAGCCGTCGTATGAGATTCATAGGGATGCTGCTCTGAAAAGTGTCGCTCCCAGATCTCGCGAAGGCCTCCATCAGGAAATCCGAGGAAGTGCGCACGTTTCTCGGACAGTCGCAGCAGCGTCAAGACCGCAATGGATTCCCGGCGTCGCCACTCGCCGTATTCGACGAAGAGTTCCGGCTTCGGCTGCGACTGGCGAAGCTCAAAGACGACGCCCTCGACATAGCCGTCGCCTTCCGTGAAGTAGACGATGTCGACTTGTCCACCCTCGGCCAGTACACGGCGGATCAGACCGCCACAGCAGAGGATCTCGTCGTCGGGATGCGGCGCCATGACGACCAGACGTTCGGGGGAATGGAGCTCGAACTCCCGCAACCCGTCGCGGCCGGTGAGCCGCGGAAAGTGGAGGGAGCATCCCGAGAGAAAGCCAAGCAGGAGTGTGGCGGCAAGACGCTTCACGCGCGGGGCCAGACCAGGTAGGCCTCACCGGTCGCATCTTCAAGGACCGCGGGCGCCGACGACAGAGCCAGGCGGCGCCCCTCTGCGCTCTTCCCAGTGCGCAGGTCAAAGCGGTAGCCGTGCCAGGGGCAGACGATGCACCCGTCGGCATCGGGCATTGCATCCTCGAGAGGTCCTCCGAGGTGGGGACACACCGTGTTGTGGACGCGAAGCTGACCGCCGATCTCGACAATGCGGAGGCGTCCAACCACCGTATCAATCACCCGCGGGACATGCGCGCGGAGTGACGAGGCGGAACCGAGCGGAAGGGGTTTTGCGTCAGCGGTTCCGGGGGCGCTGCGGGCATCCAGCACCGCCTGACGGCGAATCATCATGCCTTCATCCTCATTCCAAAGACGCATGTAGAGCTGGGTATACATGGCGCCCACCTCACGAAGTCGCGAGCCTAGGATCGCTTTGACCCCAGGGAGATAAAACTCGACCGTGATGCGGGTCACACGATCAGCCACGGAATCGAGACGGGTCCATATCTCCGTGCCCTCGCCCAGACCCGCGAGGGTGCGGGTCACGTACTGCAGGCGCGCTCGATCGAGGCAGACCTCAATCCACGCCGGGCGCGGCTCTCCGGGCTGCGGCAGGAGGACACGCGCGCGCCAGCCCTCAGGCCCGGCATCCACCTCGCGGATCTCCAGGAACGAGTCGCGATGCAGCCAGGGCAGGTGCTCCCAGTCGAGCACGTTCTCCCAGATCCGCTCGAGGGAGGCCGCGACTTCGCGTTCGTATACCGCTGCCAGGGTGAGCCCGGCGCTTTCGATGGACACCTGCCTTCCCCGCTGCACGCACCCCCCCCGCGCGCGTCTCAGACCCTGGTCGGCCGGCAATGTACCTACCTGAAATGAGCTGCGGGAGGTCTGCATCCCGGGGGGCTCCGTTGTCCAAGGGAGAGAGTCTGCGGCGCCGAGACGCCTACACGCGAAGGCCTCGAGGGCCGCGATGGCTCTAGGGTGACGGCTTCACCCGATCTTAAGCTCCTCGACTCCGCAACATTCTCGGCTCCGCTAGGCGAGCTTCTCGGCCGGCCGCCCGCGACGCCTGATGACGCCGCCGGAAGGTCGGACAGAGGAGACGTCCAAGCTCATTTCAAAGTCGGCCTGGGATGGAAGAAGTGGTTCACGTGGATCGGCCGCTTCCCACGAGTCCTGGCTACGCTAGGGTGCCAACGGCGTTGAGCTCCGAATCGTGGATCCCAGGCGATGGTCGACTCTCATCGCAACCTCCTGCGAGGCCTTCGAATTGAGCGGGCCCGCGTCGCCGCAAGCGAGTTAGACGAGGTCTGACCCCATGGTGGACGCCCCGCTGGCGGTCGACCGAGAGCCCAAGCCGCCGTGCGGTGAGGCGATGCGCGAGTCGAATTCCCGTGATTGGGAAGCGCGCCGCCGCAGATATGCGTGGCGATCCCTCGGCGCCAGCTTGCTTGTCGCCCTCTATCTCCTTGTGGGCGTCTTCGACCACGAACTCTGGCCCCCCATCGAGCAGGCGGTCGCGGGTGTGACCTGGGAGATGTACACCCACGGCGAGATCGCCGTACCGAGGATCAATGGGATCCCGTACCTCGAAAAGCCTCCCCTCGCCTACGCGCTTTCGTTGCTCAGCTCCAAGATCGCCGGGCACCTAAGCGCAGGATTCGTACGCCTCCCGGCAGCGCTCTGCGGTCTCCTCTCCCTCGCGGTTCTGTTTTGGATTAGCCGCCGACTTTATGGCGAGAAGGTCGCGTGGATCTCCACCTACCTGTGCGCGACCACCTTCACCTTCTACGACATGATGCACCGGGCGTCCTCCGACAGCGTGGCCCTCTTCTTCATCATCCTCTGTTTCGCACTCTTCCTGCGCACGTTGGACGGGGAATCGAGCGCCGCGGCTCCTCCCGCGAACGACAACGCGCCGACGTCCGGATGCGCCGCCGACCTGACGCTTACCGCTCAGCGGCGTGGCGAGCGCCCGGGCGTCACTGAGGCACCGCCTCGCCCAAGAGGTCGCTGGCTTCAGGATCTCCCTTTCTGCCTCGCCCTCGCTGCCTCCTTCTACGCCAAGAATTTCTACACCTTTCTCATCGTCGTTCCCCCCGTCGCGGTCTTTCTTCTTATGACGCGACAGTTCCGACGACTGTTCAGGATCGGCGCCACCGCCGCAGTTGCCCTGGCCCTTCTGGTGGGACCTTGGTGCTACGCGCTCTACGCGAAAGGCGGCCTCGAGTATCTAAGAGTCGTGTTCTTTGACAATACTCTCGGGAGGTTCTTCACCTTCCGTGACACCGGCTCCTTACACATCGGAGAGTTGAATGACGCCTTCCGAACGGAAAAGAGTCGTCCGCCTTTCGGTGTCGCGCGCTGGGTCAGTGCCGACATGCTGCCCTGGCCCTTGATCTATCTGGGTGCGTTATGGAATCTTTTCTTCGGGCCTAAGGTTTGCCAGCGCCGCCTGTTCCTGAAGATTGCGTTCATTGCGATCATCGTCTCTTTGAGCCTTTCGTCCTCGAGGCAGATGACCTATTTCCTGCCCATTGTGTTTGTGCTGTGCCTCGTTTCCGCGGAGTTTTTCCACGACCTCTTCGCGCACGATGTGCGCTCGATTCGAAGAAGTCGCGCGCTCGTGGCGGCGAACCTCGCGGTCGTCGGGGTTGCCTTCGTGTTGGCGCCGCTCTGTGCCGGGCTCGTACTACACAATCGTCCACTGGTTTGGCTCTTTGTACCGAATCTTTTCGCGGCCGCCGCGATTGGTGTCCTGCTGAGGGGCCGCTGGCACGAAGACCTAGCGCTTTGGGTCTGTGGCGTCTTCCTCTCCAGCTCGGCGTTATTCACGCTCGCCTTTGCCATTCCTCCCATCGACGAGTTGCGGTCCTGGCGCCCGTTCTTCGATCAGGTGCGCACCGAAATCGATGGTAGGCGGATCTTGACCCCGCTCGTGAACGACCGACGCTTGCCCGCGATGAATTTCTACTGGGATCGAAGACTGGAGATCTTGAAGGATCCCGATCAGATCCCGCGACTCCTTGGCTCACCCGAAAAGGTCGGCATCGTGGTTTCCGTCGACGACTACAATGAGCAGAAAGATCGTCTCGCCAAGATTCCCCACCGCGCCCTTCGCGCGGCGAAGGGCGCGGATCTCTTTGTATTCCTCGAGAACCCCTGAGACTGTCGATACACCCGCGCTTCGAGATTCGCATCCGAAGCGCGAAACGCCCCGGGGCCAGGCGGCGGTAGCTCCCTATCCTTGGCAGGACTCCGGGCTCGAGGCTCACGACCGGCGAGGGGAAGATGGCGCCGCGTGCTCAGCGGTGGGCCTGCAGGGGGAACTATGGAGAAGCAGAAAAGTTTGCGCTCATTCATGAGCACTAACGGCCTAGCAGCGTGCTGAAAAACGCTGCCCGCCTGCTGCAATCGCATGATACAAGGCAGCGGGGGGTGAAAGATGCGGGGAAACG
>Ga0074046_10002797_pt1 | contig 14881 bp, 12 predicted proteins | sample BogForMeECP23OM3_FD_94441 | JGI IMG/M metagenome (GOLD analysis project Ga0074046, IMG submission 94441) | Bog forest soil microbial communities from Calvert Island, British Columbia, Canada - Bog Forest MetaG ECP23OM3 | ecosystem: Environmental > Terrestrial > Soil > Wetlands ...
CCGTGCGCTCGCTCGTTGCAACCGCCCGCAAGCGAGGCTGGAACATCCTCCAGACCCTAACCGACCGCCCTCTTTCCCTCATTCAGATCCTGTCCGGGTAACCCCCACCTTGGGAGTTACCTATCGAGGCGGAACCGGGTTCAAGAAACATCTTTTTCGGATCGTTGGCGACCTCGAACCCTCCGGCGAGGAATATGAGTGCGCGGTCTACATTGAGAGATCGCCGCTGGTTAAGGGATGGGTTCGGAACACTTTGCGTCAGCCCCACTCTTTTTGGTTCCAAACCTCGTCAGACAAGTTCTATCCGGATTTCGTCGCGCTGCTGGCCGACGGGAGATATCTCGTCGTCGAATACAAAGGATCGCATCTCATATCAGCCGCCGACGCCCGCGAGAAACAACTAATCGGCGACTTGTGGGCCGATCGATCAAAGGGAAATTGCATCTTTCTCATGATCGAGGACAAACAATTCGGCCGAATCGACAGGGCGGTCGCGAACGCCACCGGTTGATCGGCAGTAGCGCCAGAGCGCGGAGCCGGGCGCGTTTGCCGTCGTTACCTTTCCGTCGGATTGGGCTTGGCAGGCAAAGTCAGCTGTTGGGCGAGAAAGCCATGTTCGTAGCGATACTCTGGCCCAACTTCCGGCGTGGGCGACTGATTTTTCAGCCGGGCGACCTCGGAAGGACCGGAAGGACGGCTAAGTTATTGGAAGTGCATGAGGCGAGCGGAACGCGGCGCGCGTAGTTTCAATATAGTGACTAAAATAGTCGACTTGATCCTTGTATTTACGGCGCTTCTGAGATTATTAGTGGGTTATATACATTCGCAAGTCGATTCACCGCTTCCTCGGCCTCTCACCGACATCATGAAGCCACAATAGACATGGATCCCGGTCCATAGTGACTAATGAATGCCCTATCTCATTGAAAAAAAAGCACTCTGCTCAGAAAAGTGCGGAAGTTGGGCTAGCGAGCGCCCGAGGTCTCCAAAGTCCAGCCTTAAGACGACGCCCGCGCGGGCGTGTGCTCGTCAATCCGAATTCAGGGTGTTCAATGTTGAAATGGCTCCCCGTGATTGGTCTCGCGCTGACAATGATCGGAATTTTAAATGCGTTCTACCTTCCGACAGGAGGCGCTCGTTGGGCCGGTCCTTTGGCTGAAGAGGCCGAAGGACGGCTTCGGGGGAAGCGGACCGCGGTGGGCGCGGGCATGGTCATCGTTGGAACGGCGCTTCAGATGATTGCCGCTTGGCCGGGCTGAATCGGATTACGGTGACACGCCCGTCTTTACCGTTTTGCCTTGGAGCGCCTCCCGTCGGTCCTCGGTTTGCGTCCGCGCTTGCCGGGCCAGACGGCGCGGTTTAAGCGCCCGCCGATCGCGTCCTGGAACTCGGCGTCGCCGAGCGGGCGGCCGATCAATTCGCTTCGCCGCAGCGCCGCGAAGGCGGGGTCGTCCGCGTCGGTGTCGAGGAGGTCGGCGGAGCGCGGCGCCCGGTCGATGAGCGGCTGCACCCGCACGAGCCCGTCGTCGCGGCCGGCCAGATGCGCGCCGACGCTGGAATGGGGCCAATCCCAGGCGCGCTCGACCAGCCGCGCCCGCACCGGATTGAGCGCCACGCAGCGTGGCCGCCGCCATGAGATGGTCCTCGTCCATGGCGACCGAACCGAACCGGCCCTCCTGCCGCCGCACGCGGCGACAGGGGCACGCTTCCGGCAGGACCCCGTCCAACTGCGGGCGAGGGCGTGCGACTACGATGCGCCCTCGCCTTTACGCCGCGTCGAGCGAGCGTATCCGCCCTGGGGAGATTTCGAGCGGCGGGGGCGGATCCTCTGTCGGATCCGCCGGCCGGCCGGCTCGGGCTATCGGGGCGGGGAGCGCCTTGATCGGTCCCGGCAGGGCGGCGCGCTGGGCGCGCTCGTCATTGGCGGGCGCGAAGTCGAGGTTTTGCGGCAGGCGAGGCCGGGCCGCCGCCGCGCGGGCGAGCGCCCGCCCCTCCGCCCGTGCGGCCTCTGTGGCGAAGCGCCACAGGAGCGACAGGATCGGGGCGAGCGCGGGATCGCGCTCGGCCTCGCAGGCCGCAATGGTCGCCTCGACGAGCCGCGGCTTCAGTCCGGCGCCGCGCCCCGCGCCGTGGACCTCGATGGCGCCGAGCGCCGCGCGAAGCGCCGGCAGCGCATGACGGGGGAGGCCCGCCTTGCGCGCCAGCGCCGCGAAACCCTGTCCGTATGGATTGCGGGCGAAGGCGGCGGCCCGCGCATAAGTCTGGCCGGAGAGTTCGGCGAGCGCCGCCGAGGCGAGCTCGCGCTCGCCCTCGAGCAGCGACCGGAGGATGAGCGCCATGGTCAGCGCGCGGCGCTCGCGCAGCGTCCGGACCAGCTCGGCGCGTTCCTGCGCCTCGCAGTCCGCCGCGATCGAGGCGAGCGCCGCGTCGCGCGCCTCGCGCGCGATTTTTTCGGCGCGCTTCCTGTCCAGCCATCCGGTCGACGCGACAAAGACGGCCAAAGCCTTCGCCGTCGCGAGCGTGATGTTCGCCTTGAGGCTCGCCGGCAGGTTGGGGCGCGCGAGCAGGGCTTCCCGGATTTCCCCGTCGTCGCCAAGCCGGGCGAAAATCCGGCGCAGCGCGCCCGGCGTCAAGCCAGCCGTCGAATTGCCGATTAGCGCCAGCGCCGCCTCGCGCCGGCCGACTTCCGCCAGCGCCGCGGCGGGGCCGAGGGCGAGGCCGGGCCGGCGGGCGATCGCGCATTGCGCCACGACGCCCCCGGTCGCGACGCAGTCGACGAGTTCGGCGTCGGTCAGCAATGGAGAGCGGGCGAGAACAGGCGCGGCGATCTGCTCCTCGTCGTTCGCAAGGGCGGCGACGAGGTGACGCGGCGCGTTGCGCGCGCCGGAAATGGCCTCCGCCAGCGCGCGGCGCACTTCGGCGCAGGGATCATCGATCAGCGCAGATAGGCACTCCGCCGCCTCGTCTCTGAGCGGCGGATCGAGCTCGGAATGAAGAAAGGCGCGCGCGAGCGCGCTCGCCGCCTCGGCCCGCGTCTCGGCCCTGGCCCGTTGCGCCCAGACAAATAATCGGCGCAGGATGGCGCGCCCGCGGGCGGCGGACGACGGGGGCGCGCTCGCCACGACGAGGGCGTTTCGAGTTGGCGTTATAATCATGAATCGGAGATTGCGCCGTCATGGTTAGCGGAGGTTTAACTCTGCGGACGAGTTGGAGCGACCCATGACGACGCCCGTTCCTCACCCGCGCGGCGGGCTCTACTTCGAGGATTTTTCCGTCGGCCAGGTTTTCCGCCATCGGCTGACGCGAACGGTCACGCAGATGGACAACATGCTGTTCTCCAACATGACCCTCAATCCGCAGCCGCTGCATATCGACGCGCATTTCTGCGCGACCGAAACCGAATGGGGCCGTCCGCTGATGAACTCGCTGTTCACCCTCGGGCTGATGATCGGCATCTCGGTCAACGACACCACTGTCGGCACGACCATCGCCAATCTCGGAATGACCGACGTCGCCTTTCCGGCGGCGCTGTTCGAGGGCGACACGGTGCGCGCGGAGACGGAAGTGCTGTCGACGCGTGCGTCGAAGTCTCGGGCGGACGCGGGGCTGGTCGAGTTCCGCCACCGGGCGTTCAAGCAGGACGGGACGCTCGTCGCGGAATGCCGCCGCACCGCCTTCATGCGCCGGCGCGGGCCGGAGATCGTCTCGACCTGATGCGCTCCCTGCTCATCGCGCCGGGGGACGACGATGCCAAGCTCGCGGCGGCGCTGGCGAGCGAGGCTGACGCAATCGTCATCGACCTCGACGTCGCGGGGCGGGAGACGGCGCGGGCGAACGCCGCGAGTTTCCTGCAGGAAGCGGCGTCGCGTCCCCATGGACCGGCGCCGATGGCCAGGGTCGGTCCGCTGTCCGGGGGCGAGACCGATCGCGACCTCGACGCGGTCATGGCCGCCGCGCCTTGCGCGGTCCTGCTGCCAAAGGCGCGCGGCAGGGCGTGCCTGCAGCAGCTCTCGGTCAAGCTCGCCCTGCGCGAGGCCCTTTGCGGCCTCGACGATGGCGCGACAGGGATCATCGCAACCCTGGACACGGCCGAGGCGCTGCTGGAACTGGCGGGGTTCCGCGGGGCGAGCGCGCGCCTGATCGGCCTCGCCTGGGATGCCGAAGCCCTGCGGCTCGACGTCGGGGCGGAAACTGCGCGCGACGCGGGCGGCGCCTGCGCCGGCGCTTTGCGGTTCGCGCGTGAGATGACGCTCGTCGCCGCCGCCGCTTCGGGCGTCGCCGCGATCGATACGACCTTCGCCGAGGCCGGAGAAAGGTTCCGCGCCGAGGCGCTCGCCGCGAGGCGTGACGGCTTCGCCGTAAAGCTCGCGATCGATCCGACCCAGGCAAAAATCATCAATGCGGCGTTCGCCGCCGCAAAGGCCGAGTCCGGCTGAGGCGGCTGCGCTCTGTCTATTTCCCTGCTCGGGGCGACCCAGCTGCGCGCGGTCTCCAAATCACCGGTCCTTAAGCGTTTGGCGCTAGCTTTATGCGAACCGCGCGTCGCCTGACCGGCTCCGGAGGGGCAACGAGACATGTCGCGATGAGGCCCGTCGAAATGCTTTTCTCACCGCTGCGGCCGGTGGCGGCGACATTCCTCACGCCGTCGTCGATCTGCTCGATTTGGTCGCTCGGCGCGGCGCTCCTGATCGCCGTCGCTTGGCTCGCCTATCGGCGCAGACAGCGCGGAAGGCGGTTGAGCGCGAGCCTGATTGTCCGCGCCGTCTTCGCGCGGCGCGTGCTGCTTCACCGCTCGACCCTCGCCGATCTCGTCTATTGCGTCGCGAGCCTCATGACGTTCGGCGCGATCCTCGGCTGGGCGGTCGTCTCGACCTCATGGATCAACGACGGCGTCGTCGCCTTTCTGACGCGCCATTTCGGCGATCGGAGCCCCGAGGCGCCCGCCGTCGCGCTCGACGCGGCGCGAACGCTCGCGCTCTTCCTCGCCTATGACCTCGGCTTCTTCGTCGACCACACGCTCAAGCACCGCGTTCCGGCATTATGGGAGCTTCACAAGACGCATCATTCGGCCGAGGTTCTGACGCCGCTCGTCAACTTTCGCGTCCATCCGCTCGATTCGCTGATCCTCGCCAATACGCTGTCGCTCTTCATCGGCGTCATCGGCGGCGCGGCGGCCTATGGTCTCGGCAAGCAGGCGAATTCGTTTCTCATGTTCGACGACAACGTCCTGATGCTGCTCTACATCTATCTGACGGCGCAGCTTCAGCACACGCAGATCTGGATCCCCTTCACCGGCGCATGGGGACGCGTCTTCATGAGCCCGGCCCACCATCAGCTGCACCATTCCGCCGACCCGACGCACCACAACTGCAACATGGGCGCGAGTCTGGCGGTCTGGGATTGGCTCGCGGGCAGTCTATTCCTGCCGCCGGTGAAGTCGCCGCGGCTCAAGTACGGCGCCTCGGGCTTCGATCACGACCCGCACGGCGTGATGGGCCTCGTGTTCGAGCCAGCGTTCAAGTTTGTCGCGGCGTTGGCCGATTTCGCGCTTTTGGCGCTGCGCGTGGGGCGGCGGAAGACATCCGTCTATTAACGGCCTCCGGCGCAGCCGTCGATGGGACGGCCGCCCGCGATCCTGGAGACGGTCACTCCGCCGCGACCGGAATGTCCGGCGCCTTCCTCGCCTTCGGCAGAGTCGCAGGCTTCGGACGTTCGGGCGCGGGCTCCTCGTCCGGCTGCCCGAACAGGCGGCTGAACAGGCGCCACGAGAGCCGGCCGGCGTCGTCGAGCACGGTGAAGGCCGCCGGCACGAAGACGAGCGACAAGAGCGTCGACATGATGAGGCCGCCTGTCACCGCAATCGCCATCGGCGAGCGGAAGCCGCCGCCGTCGCCGAGGCCGAGCGCCGAGGGAAACATGCCCGCGGCCATCGCGATTGTGGTCATGACGATCGGGCGCGCGCGCTTGCGGCCGGCCTCGATCAGCGCCTCGAGTCGCGGCGTTCCGCGGCCCATCTCCTCGACCGCGAAGTCGACCAGCATGATCGCGTTCTTGGTGACGATGCCCATCAGCATCAGAATGCCGATGACCACCGGCATCGACATCGCCTTGTGGGTGACGAGGAGCGCGAGGATCGCTCCCCCGACCGAGAGCGGCAGGGAGACGAGAATCGTGACCGGCTGCAGAAAGCTGCCGAACAGCAGCACGAGAAGCCCGTACACGATCATCACACCCGCGCCCATCGCGGCGGCGAAGGAGGAGAACACCTCGCTCATCACCTCGACGTCGCCGGTCTCGCGGATTTCGACTCCCGGCGGCAGGTTCTTCGCGGTCGGCAGGGCGCGGATCGCATCGACCGCGTCGCCGAGCGCCGCGTCGCCGCGCAGATCGCCCTCGATCGTCACCCGCCGCGAGCGATCGTAGCGGTTGATCGCGGTCGGCCCGTGGCTGACGGAGAAATCCGCGACCACCGAAAGCGGCGTCGTTCCGCCGCCGCTCGTCGGGACGCGGAGGTCCTGCATGAGGCCGACATGCGAGCGCGCCGCCTCGTCGAGCTCGACTCGGATAGGAATCAGGCGGTCGCCGGCGTTGAACTTGGCGAGATTGGCGTCGATGTCGCCGAGCGTCGCCACCCGGATCGTCTCGGAAAGCGCCTCGGTCGAGACGCCGAGATCGGCGGCGACCTGCCGCTTCGGCACGACGCGCAGTTCCGGCCGCTCGAGCTCGGCCGTCGACATCGGATTCTCGATGATCGGGATCGAGCGCATTTCGCTCGCGATCTGGTTCGCCGTGTCGTTGATGACGTCGATGTCAAGGCCGGCGATGATGAGCTGGAGGTCGCGCTGCCCGTCATCCTTCATGAACCAGTACCGGATGTCCGGCTGATTGGCGAGCATCGCCGCGATTCTCGTCTGCAGCTCTTTCTGCGTCGCCTCGCGCTCGGACTTGTGCACGAAATTGATGACGATCGTCGCCTTGCGCGGCTCGGCGGCGCCGCCGAGGATCTGCCCGCCGAAGATCAGCGCCGAGCGCACTTCCGGCATTTTGCGCAGCTTCTCCGCCACCGCGCGGGTGACGCGGTCGGTGTCGTCGAGCCGCGAGCCCGGCGGCAGCTCGACCGCGAGCAGAACGCGCCCCACGTCGTCGACCGGAATGAAGCTCGACGGCAGAACCCGCGTCGACCACAGCGAGCCGGCGAAGACGAGCGTGCCTAGGAAGAGCGTGATCCAGCGGTGGCGCAGGGAGGCGCGCACGAGGCGGGTGTATCCCTGCATGACCGGCCCGTCGACATGGCTCTCGCCGCGCGGCGCGCGCAGGAAATAGGCGGCGAACACCGGCGTCACGAAGCGCGCGACGAGGAGCGAGAACAGGACCGCGATCGCCACCGTCAGGCCGAACTGGCGGAAGTACTGGCCCGCGATGCCGCCCATGAAGCTCACCGGCGAGAAGATCGCTGCGATCGACAGCGAAATGGCGATGACCGCGAGGCCGATCTCGTCGGCGGCCTCGAGCGAGGCGCGCCACGCCGACTTGCCCATGCGCATGTGGCGCACGATGTTTTCGATCTCGACGATCGCGTCGTCGACCAGGATGCCGGTGACGAGGGTGATGGCGAGCAGGCTCACGAGGTTGAGCGAGAAGCCGATCGCGTCCATCGCCCAGAAGGTCGGGATGATCGACAGCGGCAGGGCGACGGCCGTGACAATGGTCGCGCGCAGATCGCGCAGGAAAACGAACACGACGACGACCGCGAGCAGCGCGCCCTCGATCAGCGTCTCCATGGTCGAGCGATAGTTCCCGAGTTCGTTGTCGACCTGGGTGTCGACCTTGGTGAAGCTCACCTCCGGATGGTCGGCCTGGATCTCGGCGAGACGCTTGGCGATGCGCTCATTGACCGTAACGTCGCTCGCGCCCTTGGCGCGGGTGACGGCGAAGGCGACGATCGGCTGGTCGAACAGGCGGGTGAAGGCGCGCGGCTCGCCTGCGCCGTCGACCACCGTTCCGAGTTCGTCGAGCCTCACCTTGCGCCCGCCCGGCAGGGCGATCGGCAGCGCCCCGAGATCGGCGAGGCTGCGCGCGCCGGCGAGGGTGCGAATCGCCTGCTCCTGGCCGGCGATCTCGCCGCGGCCGCCGCCGAGATCGACGTTGTTGGCCCGCACCTGTTCGTTGACCGCCGCCGCGGTGACGCCGAGCGCCAGCAGCTTCTGCGGATCGAGCGAGACGCGAATCTCGCGCTCGACGCCGCCGAGGCGCTTCACTTCGCCGACCCCGCGGATGCTCTGCAGGTCGCGCGCCACCGAATCGTCGACGAACCACGACAATTGCTCGACCGACATGCCCGGGGCGGAGGCGGCGTAGGTGACGATCGGCAGTCCCTCGACGTCGATCCGGCTGACGATCGGCTCGTCGATGGTGTGTGGCAGATCGGAGCGAATCTTGGCGATTTGATCCTTCACGTCGTTGAGCGCGCGGTCGATGTCGACCGAGCCGACGTTGAACTGGATGACGGTCGAGGACGAGCCGTCGGTGATCTTCGAGTCGATGTGCCAGACGCCGTTGATGCTGGCGACCGCGTTCTCGACCTTCTTCGTCACCTGCGATTCGAGCTCGGCCGGCGCGGCGCCCGACTGGGTGATCAGCACCTGGACGATCGGAATGTCGATGTTGGGAAAACGGGTGATCGACATCGTCCGGAAGCTGACGAGGCCGAGAACGGTCAGCACGACGAAGGCCACGATCGCCGGGATGGGCCGCCGGATCGACCAGGCTGAAACGTTGAAGCGCATGGATTTCCGCTAGCCTCCGGCGGCGATCGTTTCGGGCATTGGCCGGACGCGGTCGCCGGGACGGAGGAAGGCGGCGGCGCGGGCGACGACGGTCTCTCCCTCGGCGAGCCCGTGCTTGATTTCGACCTCGTCGCCGTCGACGATGCCGGGCGTCACGCTCCGCTGCTCGACCCGGCCGTCGCGCACGACATCGAGGCGGGCTGTGTCGCCTTCGCGGCTGAGCGCCGCGGCCGGCGCGGCGACGCCGTCGTGCCGAACAAGCTCGACCTCGCCCGAGGCGAAGGCGCCGATGTGGGCGTGCGACACGTCGGAGAGCGCGATGCGCACCTTGCCGGTGCGGCTCGCCTTGTCGACCTCTTCCGAGATGAGCCGCACGCGACCCCGCACGGGATCGGCGACGCCGGGCAGATGCAAGGTCGCGGGCATGCCGTCGGCGAAGCGGGCGAGCGACTGCTCGGGCGCGTCGGCCTCGAGGTCGATTGCGCCGTCGACGATGATGCGAAACAGCGGCTCGCCGGAGCTCGAGGCGGTGGCGCCGAGCCGGGCCGAGCGTCGGCTGACGACACCCGATACGGGCGCCCTCACTTCCGTCCGCGAAATGCGCACGTTGAGTTCCTGCCGCTCCGCATCACGGCTCTTGCGGTCGGCCTCGGCGACGCTGAGCGCGTTGTTCGCGGCGGCGAGCTGGGCCTGCGCGGTCTTCAGCGCGATTTCGCGTTGTTCGACGGCCGAAGCGGACATCACGCCCCCGCCGAGCTTCTGCGCGCGGGCGAAATCGCTGCTCGCCCACTCCACTTGCGCCTGCTGCTGGGTGATCAGGCTGCGCGACTGGTCGATCGCCGCGTCGGCGCGCGTGATCGCCGCGTCGTTCTCGGCCAGCAACGCGTCGAGCTGGGTCCGGTCGAGACGGGCGAGAACTTGCCCCGCGGCCACGCGGTCGCCGTCCTCGGCGACGAGTTCGACGATCGTGAGCCCGTCGATGCGCGCGGCGACGTCAGCCTCCTCGCGCGGAACGAGGGTGCCCGAAACGAAGAGGCGCTCGACGAATTCGCGCCGCTCGGCCGGCGCGACGGCGACGGCCGGCGGCGCCGGCATCGAGGGTGCCGAGGCCGCGGCCGCGCACGCCGCGCAATCCGACGCGCCGACCGGCAATCCGAGCGCGCGCGCCCGCTCGGTCGGAGCCGAACAGGGATTGAGCGCGGCGTATCCAAAAGCGCCGCCGGCGAGGGCGACGGCGGCGGCGAGCGCATTCAGCATGCGGCTCATCGGGGAGCCTCCGTTCCGGGAGGCGCGAGCGCCCCATTGCATAACGATTTGAAAAGCGCGAGCGCCCGCTCAGCCTCGGCCTCGGCGTTGAAATCCGGCTCGAGGGCGAGGCGCTTGAGGATTCCGCCGACATAGGTGAAGACGAATCGGGCGGCCGAGGCCGCATCGACCGACGGCGCGGCTTCGCCTTTCGCCTTCGCCATCTCGATCATCCGCTCGATCTGGCCGAGAACGCCATCGTCGACGGCGCGCGACATCGCCGCCACTGCGGGATTGCGCTGCGCCTCGGCCCAAATTTCGACGATGAGCGACGCCTTCTGGCGCGTCCGCGAGGCGATGTAATCCTGCAGCGCCGCGCCGAAGGCGGCGAAGACGCTACCCGAGTAGGCGAGATGGGCGAAGTTGTCGATCCGCTCCTGCTGGTCGCGGGCGCAGAGGCCTTCGACGATCGCTTCCTTCGAGGGAAACGTGCGGTAGAGATTGCCGGCGCTCATTCCAGCGGCTTCGGCGACATCCTGCATCGTGGCGGCGTGGAAGCCATAGGCGGCGAAGGCGCGTTCGGCCGCTTCAAGGATCCGCTCGCGCCGCTCGTCGGCCGTTCGACGGACTGTGAATGGAGCGGCTGGTGACATGCGGAGCCTGGGAATGAATGTTCATTCTTGGAATGAATGTTCATTCATTGCTGCCGATCATGGCATCATTGCGGCCTTTTATTGTGCATCCAAAGGCCACATTTCTGTTTTGCGTTGACAGAGGCGCCGGCGGCCCTTCCACCATGCTTCGCATGGTCCCCCGCAAGCGAGGAGGATGGGCGCGCTCTACAAGGGCGCCGGCTCGGCGGCTGGCCGGGGGCTCGGCAGGAAGAGGGCGAAGACGCCGATCGCTGGCAGGAAGGCGCAGACCTGGTAGACGAACTTGAGGCTTGTATAGTCGGCCACCATGCCGAGCAGCGCCGCGCCGACGCCGCCCAGGCCGAACGAGAGCCCGAAGAAGAGGCCCGCCACCGCCCCGACATTGCCGGGCGTCAGCTCCTGCGCGCAGACGACGATCGCGGAGAAGGCCGAGGAGAGCACGAGGCCGATCGCGACCGAGCAGATCGCCGTGCCGACGAGCCCGAGATGCGGCAGGAGGAGGGTGAACGGCAGGACGCCGAAGATCGAGCCCCAGATGATGTTTTTCGCGCCCAGGCGGTCGGTCAGGGAGCCGCCGAGGAACGTCCCGACCGCGACAGCGGCGAGGAAGATGAACAGCATCACCTGCGCCGTCTGCAGCGACACCCCGAACTGGCCCATCAGGTAGAACGTGTAGTAGCTGCTGAGGCTCGACATGTAGAGCACTTTTGAGAACAGCAGCACGATCAGCGCGGTGATCGTCCAGACGATCTTGGCGCGCGAATGGCGCGGGTCCGCCGCGGCTTGAGCCTCCTTGCGCATAGCGCGCTGGCCCCTGTGCCAGCGGCTGACCCAGCTCAGAAGCGCGACCGCGATCCCGGCGAGCCCCGTGAAGGCGAGCACCGAAATCTGCCCGAAAGGAACGACGACGAAGGCGGCGAGCAGCGGCCCGGTCGACTGGCCGAAGTTGCCGCCGACCTGGAAGACGCTCTGCGCGAAGCCGTGCCGTCCTCCGGAGGCTGCGCGGGCGACGCGCGACGCCTCGGGGTGGAAGACCGCGCTGCCGATTCCGATCACCGCGACGGACGCGAGCAGCAGCGGATAGGTTCCGGCGAAAGCGAGTCCGACGAGGCCGATCAGCGTGAACGCCATGCCGGCCGGCAGCAAGAAATTCATCGGCCGCCGGTCGGCGACGAGGCCGATCAGCGGCTGCAGCAGCGAAGCGGAGATCTGGAAGACGAACGTGATGACGCCGGTCTGGAAGAAGGTCAGCGCCATCCTGTCGCGGAACACCGGATATAGCGCCGGCGCCAGCGACTGCATGGTGTCGTTGAGCAGGTGCGAGGTGCTGACCGCGAGCAGCACCCCGAGCGCCGTCGTTTCGGCCGCCTGGCGCCCGCTGTCGATCCGTCCCGCATAGGTTGGCGCTGTGGTCAAAATCCCGCCCTTTGGCGCCGCAGGCTGAAAAGGCCGCCGCCGCCAGGTCCCTGGCCGCGAAAAGCGGCTCGAAATTCAAATATCTCTACCTCGGCGCCAGAACCATTGTCATCTGGCGGCCTTCCATCGACGGCTCGGCTTCGACCTTGGCGATCGGCGCGGTCTCCGCCTTCACGCGCTGGAGAAGCTTGAAGCCGATGTCCTGGTGCGCCATCTCACGGCCGCGGAAGCGCAGCGTCACCTTCACCTTGTCGCCTTCGTCGAAGAAGCGGCGCACGGAGCGCATCTTCACTTCGTAGTCGTGGTCGTCGATGCCGGGCCTGAGCTTGATTTCCTTGATCTCGACCACCTTCTGGCGCTTGCGCGCCTCGGACGACTTCTTCTGCTCGAGGAAGCGATATTTGCCGAAGTCGAGGATCTTGCAGACGGGCGGGGTCGCGTTGGGAACGATTTCGACCAGATCGAGCGAGGCTTCTTCAGCGAGCTTCTGCGCGTCGGCAAGATTGACGACGCCCCGATTGTTTCCGTCGGCGTCGATGAGTTGAATCTGTACTGCACAGATGTCACGATTGACTCGCGGCCCGCCTTTCTCGGGCGCCGCGATTGCTTTCATAGGACGACGAATGGCCACTCTCCTCTGTTGATGTTGACGCCGCCTAGTGAGGGCGCACGCTGAAACCCCGCACAGAGCGTCGTGCCCGGCGGACCTGTAGAGATGGGTCAGAATCCCGGTTTAGTCAATTGGCGCCGAGGTTTTTGAATGCTCCTGGCCGCCGCTTTTCCAGCCGATCGATCCGGCTCAGGTCGCGCCCGATGATCAGGACGCCCTCGGCGATCAGAACGAGGCCGAGCGGCGGCCTCCACAGGCCGGGCACGGGGAGGATGGTGAGGAGGGGCGCATTCCACGGACCTTATCAGGGCCGCCCTTTGCCGTGAGGCAAAAGGCCCGAAGGATGCTCGCGCGCCCGCGCGCTCGCTCCGCCTGACTCACCCGTTGCGGAACGCGTAGGCGTAGCCGTTGAGGGCGGGCGCGCCGCCGAGATGCGCGAACAGCACCCTCGATCCTTTCGGGAAGAAGCCTTTCCTGACCAGGTGGATCATGCCCTGCATCGATTTGCCCTCGTAAACGGGGTCGGTAATCATGCCTTCGAGCCGCGCCGTGAGCCGGATCGCTTCCTTCGTCTCATGCGACGGCACGCCATACAGGGGATAGGCGTAGTCCTCGAGCAGCACGACGTCGTCGTCTTCGATCTCCTGGCCGAGCTCGACAAGTTCTGCGGTCTTCAGCGCGATATCGAGCACCTGCGCCTTGGTCTGCTTTGGCGTGGCCGACGCGTCGATCCCGATGATGTTGCGCTGGCGCCCGTCCTTGGCGAAGCCCACGACCATGCCAGCGTGGGTCGAGCCGGTGACCGTGCAGACGACGATATAATCGAACGCGAACCCGAGTTCGCGCTCCTGCGCGCGCACCTCCTCGGCGAATCCGACATAGCCGAGACCGCCGTATTTGTGCACCGAGGCGCCGGCCGGAATCGGGTAGGGCCGTCCGCCATGCGCCTCGACGTCCTTCAGCGCGTCCTCCCAGCTCTTGCGAATGCCGATGTCGAAACCGTCGTCGACGAGCCGAACGTCCGCGCCCATGATGCGGCTCAACATGATGTTGCCGACACGGTCATAAATCGCGTCCTCGTGAGGAACCCAGGCCTCCTGGACGAGGCGGCACTTCATGCCGATTTTCGCCGCGACCGCAGCGACTTGGCGCGTATGGTTCGACTGCACGCCGCCGATCGAAACCAGCGTGTCCGCGTTCGAAGCAATCGCGTCGGGGATGATGTATTCGAGCTTGCGCAGCTTGTTGCCGCCGAACGCGAGGCCCGAATTGCAGTCCTCGCGCTTGGCGTAGAGCTCGACCCGGCCGCCGAGATGCGCGCTCAGGCGGGCGAGCTTCTCGATCGGCGTCGGACCGAAGGTGAGCGGGTAGCGTTCGAATTTCTCCAGCATGCGAGCGGCCTTTCGGAGTGGAAGCGCGCCGGCGAGGCTAAAGGATCGAAGCGGCGTTTTCGAGCGTCCGCCGCGTGCCCTCGGTGTGGCTCCTAGATGACGTCCTCGATGCGGCTCGCGGGCAGCCCTCCCTCAAAGCCACCGCCGCACCCTGCGGCAGTAATCCGCGTAGGCCTCGCCGAATGTCTCGCGCAGGCGGGCCTCCTCGTATGGGATGACGATGAAGTTCGCCGCGGCCCAGGGTAGCGGCAGCAGAATCAGGCTCCATACCTGACCGAGGGCGAGCGCGGCGCCCGCGTAGATGACGGTCAGGCAGACGTACATCGGATTGCGCGACCACGCGTAGGCGCCGCTCGAGACGAGCTGGGCCGGCCGCCCGGCCGGATTGACCGTCGTGCGCCGCGAGACGAACAGCCGGACGCAGGCGGCCGCCACGACGGCGCCCCCAACGAGGAGCGCGAGCCCCACCTGGTGCGCAGCCGCGGTTCTGATCCAGGCGGGACTTTACCCATCCAGGCGATCGACGGCCCATCTGGCAAGAAACGTAGTGGCGAAGACCACGGGCGGCGGAATGACCGCCAGCAAGGGTGGGCGGCGCAGCTCCATGACACAACCCCGGACGAAACGCAGCCCCTGCGCACGGACCGAACCTAGTTCACCGATCCTATGCGTAGGATTCACTTTCCGTGACCTCGCTTGTAGCCTTTCCGGTTGATTCGGAAGCGAGGATGAAAGATGGCGGGTCTGCGGCGTGCGATCGGACTGGCGATGGGCGAGGAG
>Ga0074046_10002798_pt1 | contig 14881 bp, 15 predicted proteins | sample BogForMeECP23OM3_FD_94441 | JGI IMG/M metagenome (GOLD analysis project Ga0074046, IMG submission 94441) | Bog forest soil microbial communities from Calvert Island, British Columbia, Canada - Bog Forest MetaG ECP23OM3 | ecosystem: Environmental > Terrestrial > Soil > Wetlands ...
TCGAGCGACGCCGCTGGCCTTGACGAGTTGCACCGCGGCGAGACCGAGGCGGCGACCCATTTTCTTGCCGCAGGGTCAGCGCTGGCCCGCGAGGGACGCTACCAGGAAGCGATCGAAAAATACGAGATGGGTCTGCTTGCACAGCCTGCGAATGCCGAACTGCAGCAGGCGCGGCAAACGTCGATGGGCCGCAAGGAGTTGGCGCGCCTTTATACCGAAGGGCAGCGCGCAAAGGCGGTCGGCAATTTCGATCTCGCCGAAACGCTCTACCAGAGGGCGGCGAGTTTCGACGGCCAAAGCGAGGGCCTGAAAAAGGAGCTTACGGATCTCGACCGCTTGAAGAAAGGCGAGGACCAGCGCTTTGTGCTGGCGGCCTTTCGCTCGCAAAATCCGGTCGCGCTCAACTTCCGCGACGCGAAGCTCAAAGACGCGCTGCAGGTGGTCTGCGAGCCCTACAATTTGAATTTCGTGTTCGACAAGAACACCGACAATCTCGACGTGAGCGTCAGCGCCAAAAACGTCAATTTCGAGCAGGCCTTCAACATGATCCTGCAGGCGGCCAACGCCGGCTATAAGGTCTTGGGCCCGAACTCGATCTTCATCTACGAAGACACGCCGGAAAAGAAAAAGCAGTACGCGGATCTCTATTTCAAGACGTTCCACCTGTCGACCTTGAAGGCGGAGCGCATGGCCGAGATTTTGAAGTCGTCCATGGAGATCAAGACGCTCGTCGCCAACAACGACCTCGGCACCATCCAGGTGCGCGATACGCGCGATACGCTCGATGTGGTGGAAAAGGTGGTCGCCGCCAACGATAGGAAGCCCGCGGAGGTCATGCTCAACGTCGAGATCCTGGAGATCGACCGCAACAAGTCCGATCAGCTGGGCATCGACTGGGGCAGCCAGATCAGCATTACGCCGCAGGGAGTCGTAAACGATGCCACCGCGACCGCGACCGCGGCTGCGACGGGGGGCACGTCCACGGCCGCCACTTCGGTCGCGGGGGTGACGCTGCAAGCTTTGGCGGAAGGCTCGCCGCTCCTGAAGCAGAGCACGGTCACCCTGCCCACCATGACCTTGAACTATTTGAAAAACGTGGTCGACGCGCGCACGCTCTCTAATCCGCGGATCCGCACCGTCGACGGGCAGGCGGCGAAAATCCATGTTGGCGACCGCGTGCCGTTGCAATCGGCCTCCATCCAGGACGCGACCGGGCAAAGCCGCACGCTTTACGAATATCACGACATCGGCATCGCGCTCGACGTGATCCCGAAATATCACCTCGACGATTCGATCTTTGTCGACCTCAATGTGGAGGTGAGTTCGCTGGGCCAAAACCTGGGCACGGCGGCGGCGCCGGCCTACGCCATCGGCACGCGCAACGTGCACACCACCATGATCTTGCGCGAGAGCGAAACCGCGGTGCTGGGCGGGCTTATCTCCGAGACCGAGCAGCACAGCCTGAACGGGCTTCCCTGGGTCGATCCCAATGGCGTTTTGGGACATCTGTTCTCCAACCACGGCGATACCGCGCAGCGGACGGAGCTGATCTTGACCATCACGCCCTATCTCGTGCGGTCGCAATCGCTGCCCAGGCGCAACAACACCGACTTCTACAGCGGCACGGAGAAGGACTATTCGACCCGGACGAGCTATGATTACTTGAACAGAACGCCGTCCGCCAAACAGCCGCCACGATACATCCTTACGCCCGACAACAAGAAACCGGTGGACGAAGCCGCCAGCAAAAGCCCAACCCCGGCCGCGGGCGGGTGGCAAACAACCGGCTTTGCAAGGTGACGCCGAGATCGGCCCGCCTCAATCGATAATTTCGACGCAGTTGCGGGGGCGCCCAAGATGCGCGGGTCAAGCGGGAATTCTCTCATGGAGATGGTGGTTGTCCTGGCCATTCTCTCGCTTCTCGCCACCATGGCGGCACCGTATGCAACGAAGAGTTTCAAGCGGGACAAGGAGATCCAGCTTCGGGAGACCTTGCGGAATGTCAGAACGGCGATTGATCACTTTCACGCCGATATGGAAAGCGTGCCTGCCGACAAGAAGAGCGCATCCAACAGCAGCGCGAACGGATATCCTGTATCGCTTAAGGTCCTTGTCGACGGAATCGAGAAAAGTGCCGAGAGTGGCGAACGCAAACGGAAACGCTATCTGCGTTCTCTTCCGGTGAATCCTTTTGCGGCGCCCGGCGCGCCTTTGGAAACACAATGGACATTTGTCAGCTCTCAGAGCGAAGCGCCGGTCGTTGCCACGTCATCCTATGGGACGACGTTAGCCGAAGCCCAGACGAGCAAGAAAGACATTTATGATCTCCATCCCAAAGCTGCCGGGACTGGTCTTGACGGGACACGGTATGCGGATTGGTAGACGCGGCCGGCTCGCTTTCCCCATTCTCGTTTCGAGGAAGCGCGGAAGTCCGGGCTTCACTCTCATGGAGATGGTCATCGTGATGGCGATCATTGGCATCCTCGCCTCGATCGTAGCGCCGATGGTGATGACAGCCCTGACGAGGGCTCGGGAGGCAACGCTTCAGCAAGACCTGAAGACCATGCGCAAGCTCATCGACGACTACTACGGCGACAAGGGCGTTTTCCCCCCTTCGCTCCAAGTGCTTGTAACGCAGGGTTACCTCCGGGCCATCCCCCGCGATCCGGTCAACGGCAACAAGGCGGAGTGGAAAACGATTTTCGCAAAGGAGGGCGGCATTTCAGATCTGCACTCTCTTTCGAATGAGCGCAGTACAAATGGGAGCCCTTACGCCGATTGGTGACAACATCTTCGGTCCACTCTTATTTCCATCAATTCGGCGGCTGTCGCAGGCCTGTTTTTCGTCGCGCGCCGGTCTATCGTGGTGGCCATCGACGCCAGCAGATGAGCCAATCTGCTCCGATCGAGACCGCAGGACGACGGGAAGCGCCTTGCGAAAACTTTAAACGACTTGCCCGCGGATCAGTGGCCCCAGGAGCTCCTCGGCCTGGCTTGTTGAGACCTCGCCATGTTCGCGCATTGGCTTTGATTGAGTCCGAGCCTTAATTCTTATCCTTCCAGATTCAGACCGAAGAGCGCCAATACGAATAGTATTGCTGAGCCCCTCCGCAAGACGATCCTCGAAAAAATTTATCTCTTCGCGTTTGGGAGGAAGCTCTAGGTCTCGATCAAGAAGTTGCACAACAACCTCGATAGAGGTGATACTGATTTTCTTGTTACTTAGGTCCTTTGCAAGCGCCTGGGTCACTGCGTCCACCGCAATTTTCGTCGCAGTGTAGTTCGAATTTCGCAGGCTGAAATCACTCACTACGCAGTCGATATGGAATATGCTGCCGCCCTCTGGGCCAAAGAGATTTATTGCTTCTTGGGTTGTCAACAACAGCCCCAACGCGTTTAGCTTAAAATATCGATGAAGATCCTCTTCCATTGTCCGATCAAAGGGTGATAGAGCAAAGATGCTGGAGTTATTCACCAGAATGTCCAGCTGACCAAACGTTTGTTTGGTCTCAGCGAATATTCTTTCTACATCAGCTGCCTTTTCAATGTCACCTTCAACATTAATAGCTTTGCCGCCTTTCGATCTGATTTCCGAGACAAGGCGACTAGCCCACTCCTCCTTGTTGGAGGCACAATTGATCACTACCGCCGCGCCATCGGCCGCAAGTACTTTGGCTATTCCAGCGCCTATACCGCTTGAAGCGACGGTCACCACTGCCGTCTTGCCGGACAATTCGGCAAACGTTTCAAAGTATCTGCTCATTAATTCATCTCATACCATTCGCGTATTTGACAAGAGTAAGCGAAGCCTCGGAACGCAGTACGCACCCAAGTTCACGGTCGCTATCGCCTTACTTTTAAGGAGCTCGGCAGCACAGCAATTATATTCGAATGAATGGTTGCAAGATCATCGAGTTTGTAACCCCGAAATCGTGACGCAAGCGGGATGTGGGAGATCGCTGCTCGGGATTTTTCGTCAATAAACGATCGTTCGTAGGCAATGACAAAGCCAGCCTCCTCGATCATCCGAGTATAATCGGAGTGCCTCAGCCGATTTGTAAAATCCTGTGGATGCAAGCAGAAGTAGGACCAAACGCGGTCAGGGTACCGCAAAAAATCAACGCGGCAAAGCCTGCTATCACCGTGCTCTCGGTGGTCGGAATTGTCTATCTGATGGGAGATCATGCCACCGGGCCGCAATATTTGCCGCGCACCCTCAAGAAGATTTTTTATTACTGGCAGTGGAACGTGCTCTAGCACCGAATGGCTAAATATCGCGTCGACTTTGATAACCGTATTATAATAATCAAAGGGAACATGATAAGACATACCAAGAGAGGATAGGGCACTCCTTAAATCTTCAGTTGGGGGAACGCTAAGTTTTTGCTCAACCTCAGCCTCAGTCAATTTGAGGCGCAAAGCCAAGTTGCCGATGCGCTCACGAAGAAACGCGATCGAGGCGTTGAGGCCTCTCAGATCAAGTAGTTCGTAAGCATCAGTTAAATATATGTGGCGGGCTCCTGCTAAACGAAGTATCAAAGGGATCACAGGAGCCCAGCCGGTTCCTACTTCAAGCAAGTCACGCCCGCGTATGTCCAATCCTGCTTGACGCAGAAGGAAAACTTGCTCCAAACCGCCCCCGCAAGCCGATACTTCGCTAATGTGAAGTGGCTGGGGCATTATCTTACGCTTCACCTTGCGAAGTCTTCGCTCAACCGAAGATGGCAAAAATGAAATCGCTGCACTTTTAGCGGAATGGAGTTGCCACATCATCTTATATGAACCATGGTCTCGCGCTCGCCCCTAACGCTGGCAACGCTTGGAGAATAAGCGGCGCTAGCAAGACTACGGCACACACCAGCGTCGCGGAACGACTGAAGTGTGAATACACAAGTCTAAGATGGTGCCCATCGTCGAATGCCCGTGGCCAACCAACATTTCCTCAGGCTCATTAATTATAACTTTTTTACCTTTGGAAAAAGTGCGAGGCGCCACACTTTTTTTTGAGCAAAAGTCGGCATATTGTACGGACAGGCTCATTTCATATCCGCATGGGGCAAAAAAAATATAGCTTTAGCGATCCGCCCCTGCTGATCGCCGCACTTCGCATTACCCGGCAGTAACGGTATCCAAGGCACGCCCTGGGGAGAAAAGACTTGGAACGGTTGTCCGTTGTGGCCCCAGGGCGGCCGACTATTACAAACGAGTGGAACCGTGAAAGCCGCGTTCTGACCAATGCGTAGACGCCAAACGCGGTTCATCCCCAACGGCAGGCGCACTCCGAAGTGTTGGCAGGCAACTCTGCCTTCAGTCTAATCACTGCCTTGGACGGCAGGCTCACTCCACCTTGTGGCGCCGTTTCATGACAAGATAGGCTCTGACACGCTCCCCGTCGTGCTCGAGGGAGACACGCTCAACCGTCACGAATTCCTCCAGCTCCGCCAGTCCGGCGATAAAATGCCGAATGTTGCCGTAACCGCCCCGCAAGATGATCTCGAAGAGAGCCGTGTTGACTGCGCCGCCCTTCTCTTCGCTCGGGGATGAGACCTGCTCGACCGCCGCACCGCTCCGGCTCGCCAGCGCTTCGATATCGCGAACGAAAGCAGGTTCAGCTTTCGCCTGCTTCAGTTTGGCTTCCAGTGTTTCCGCCTGCTTTGCGCGTACGGCAAAGCTCTGCATCAGCCGGTCGCGAGCTCTCAACTCGCGCAACTGAGCCCTCGTGCGATCGAGCCGGTCACCCGCATCCGCCGAGGCCTCGCGGGCTGGATGCCAGACCAGTGCTGCGGCCAGCGCTAGAATCGTAAGGGTAAAGATAAGAGCCAGAAATGCAGCGACAGAAGCTGGATGGCGGAGAACATGCGCGATGCGAACTCTCGCCTCGGTCACGTTCGCGGTTCCCCGCCGCCGAAATGTATGGTGAGGCGGACCTGATACATTGGAGCGGAGTTCTCCGTCGTTCCGGCCTGCTTTTTGTCGACAAGGCGAACCGAGGCGAAGAATTTGCTTCGGTTGGCGATATCGAAAAACGCCGTCAAGTCCTCACTGGACTCGGAAATAGCGACGAGTTCAAGCGCGCCCCTGCCTCGATCGTAATCGAGGTTCTGAACCGCAACCGACGGCGGCATGAGCTGCTCGAGCATGGAGAGAACCCGGACCACAGAAGGGGCTCCTGCGAAGTCGAGAGCATTGAGCGTGGCGATACGCTGGCGCAACGCCTTTATCGCGGCGTGGTCCGGCTCGTCCCTGTGCTGCGAAAGCAGCGTTTCAAGCTCGGCGCTAAGCTCGCTGGCCTGCTTCAAAGTTTGCTCACGCTCGGCCCAGGACACCGAACTGTCCCATAACAGAATTCCGGTTTCAATGAGGGCGCCGGCAGAGAGACCAGCGAGGACGAGCGCGAGCAAGAGCGATAGCGGACGCAGGTCACGAGAAAAATTGACGCCGGGAAGAAAAATTGGACCACTCATCCTGCTGCGGCCCTCCGAAACTCTGAGGCCTCGCTTGGCCAATTCAGAACCTTCAGGCCACTGGAATACGTCAAATCGGGGGCAGCGGCGCCAGCCGCCAAACCGTCGATATAGACGGCAACGGGGGCTTCCTGCCTTGCAACGATATGAGCATAGCGCCGGATGCGTGTCGCCATCCTGCGCTGCCCCTCCAGATCCTGCCGCTGAGGCCGCCGGACGGTTGCGATATGGGCAAGGGTCCCTTGCTCGTCCCAGACCAGGATCGTTCTGAAGCCCGTCTCTTCGAAAAGGGCAATGCCTGGCTTTTCAAGCGCATGGCTGTTCACCTGCCCGAACTTGAGCAAATACTCAGGCGTGATGATGTCGGCGTGCAGGCCCCTTTTTTCGAGCGCACTTCTGATCTGCCGCAGCGTATCCTGCTCCACGGCGAGGCAGAGAGTGCGCCCGCTCTCATTCCGGGAACTTTTTAGCGGGCTGCCAATGATCTCGACCTTTCCCGGTTCGAGCCGATGCTCGCGGCAGAAACGCTGCGAGATAACGAGGCGGCGGTCTTCTTGCGCTTTGGGAAGTTTCGTAAACGGCAGGATGGCGGCCATGACGTATGCCCCTTCGAGGGCCACGCAGAGGAAGGGTGACGAGAGTCTCCGCGCTGGCAATATGGTGGCCAAAACGCCGTCAATCGCGTCGCCAAGCGTGGGTGCGCTTCCAGACGTGTTGAAAGCGGTGACAGCCTCGGTTCTCTGACCGCCGCTCCAGCTGGCGCCATGCCAGGCGCCGCGGACCTTACCGGCGCTGATACGAAGGAGGCAGGCGGCCCGGCGCACTCAGGTTACCCTGATCACTTCGGGAAGCGAGGTGACGCCCGCCCGCGCCTTGCCGAAGGCAGCCTGCCGCATGTCCCGCAACCCGTTTTGCAGAGCCGCCATGCGCATGTCCTCGGTCGGCTGCCGGTCAACGATCATTTGTTTGATCTCGGGCGTCAGCATCAGGATCTCAGCCGCCACCGTTCGCCCGGAATACCCGGTATTGAAGCAGGACTCGCAACCTCCCGGCTCATGCCAAGTCTCTGCGGCCAGGGAAAAATCGTCAAAGCCCAGAGCCGTGATCTCATCGAACGTGTATCTGCGCGTGCGCGAGCAGACAGGGCAGAGCCGCCGCAAAAGCCGCTGCGCGACGATGCAGTTCAAGGCGGCAACAAGCTCGTGGAGGTCGATTTCCATATGCGTGAAGCGGGAGATGACGTCGAAGGCGTTGTTTGCGTGGAGCGTGGTGAAGACAAGGTGCCCCGTCAGGGCAGCCTGCACCGCGATCGAGGCTGTTTCGCGATCCCGGATTTCGCCGACCATGATCTTATCGGGGTCGTGGCGCAGGATGGACCGCAAGCCGCGTGCGAAGGTCAGCCCCTTCTTCTCCGTCACGGGAATCTGAAGGATGCCCGGCAGCTCGTATTACACCGGATCCTCGATCGTGATGACCTTCTCCTCGCTGTTGCTGAACTCGGAGAGGCACGCATAGAGCGTGGTCGTTTTGCCGGACCCCGTTGGCCCGGTCACGAGCAGCATGCCGTTGGGAGAGCGCCCGACGCGCGCGAGCAGCGCACGGTCTTTTTCCTCATAGCCCAAGGCTTCCAGTGACAGCGTTTTGCGCTCCTCCATAAGGTGCGCCTTGTCCAGCACGCGGATAACGATGTCCTCGCCATGCACGCCGGGCAAAACGGAGACGCGGAAATCGATGTCGCCCTGCCGGCCTCTCAGGCGGAAGCGGCCATCCTGGGGAACGCGGTGCTCCGCGATGTCGAGATCCGCCATCACCTTGATGCGCGAGATGAGCGTGGCCTGATAGGCCGGATCGAAGGGGCCAAGGGCGTGCATCAATACGCCGTCGATGCGGAAATCGACCGACACGCCGGCGGCTTCGGAATGGATGTGGATATCGCTCGCCTGCCTCTGCAACGCGGCGCGGATGATCTCGTTGACGAGCCTCACCACCGGGGCCGAATCGCCGCCGAAGGCTTCAAGATCGATGGTTTCGGAGTTGCCCTGCTCGGTCTCGCGAACAAGGGCAAGGCCGAACTCGGCGCACATCTCCTCCAGCATCTTCTGGCCGTCGTCGCATCGCTTAAGAACCTCATCGATGGCGTCGGCGGAGCTGACAACGTAGTCGATTTCGCAGCGGCACAGGAGGCTGAGCTTCTGCTCGAGCTCGAAATCGTCGGGCCGGCTTGTCGCGACGACTAGCAAATCGCCTTCCGACCGGAGCGGTACAACCCCGAGCCGCCTCGCGTCGGCTGCGGGAAGACGCGCCAGCGCCTCGGGGGGAATTCGCACCCCGGCAAGATCGTCGAAGGGCAGGCCGAACCTGTAGGCTGCTGTTTGCGGGGTCACTTGATGAGGTCCGTCAGCGTAAAGATCGGAAGATACATCGCAATGACGACGCAGCCGACGAGAACGCCAGCCAGCAGAAGCACAGCGGGCTCCATCATGCTCGTGAGCCTCGACAGGCTGGTCGCGAGTTCTTCCTCCTGTTGGGCCGCAACGGCGGTGAGCATCTTGTCGAGGCTTCCGCTGGCCTCGCCCGCCTGGATCATCTTCATGGCCGTCGGGCGAAACAAGCCGCCCTCCGTCAGCGCGCGGGCGAGCGGGTTGCCATCTTTCACGGCCCGGTTTGCATCAGCCAGGACTTGAGCGAAATACCGGTCGGAAACGCTGGAGCCTGCGACGCTGAGCGCTTTCGGCACCGTGGCCCCGGACGAGATCAGGATCGACAGCATGCGGGCTGTTGCCGCCGCAGCCGAAGCCCGCCTGAAGTGGCCGAACACCGGGATCAGCAGAAGCACCTTGTCGCGCGCAATGGCCCCCTCCGCTTTTGAGGTCCATAGGCGGTCGAGAAGCCAGACGGAACCCAACGTCCCGCCGATGGTGAGCGCGATAAGGGGGAAGTTTTCCTCGACGGCGATAAGTACCTGGGTTGGCGCGGGAAGGGAGCTTCCAAGTTCCGCATACATGGACACGAAGTTCGGGATCACCTCCACGAACAGGAAGGTAAGGACGCCCGACAGCACGATGAGCAGGACGATGGGATAGATCATCGCCTTCGAGACTTGGCCGCCGATTTTCTGTTTGAGGTCCACGTAGTCCTGGTAGCGCTCCAGGCAGACCGGCAGCACCCCGGCCTGCTCGCCCGTTGCAACGAGCGCGCGGTACGGGGCATCGAAGACGGCGGGGGCCTTGTTCATCGCATCCGAAAGCGCCGCACCGCGCTTCACTTCCGCGGCCACGACCTGCAACGCCTTCTCAAGCTTTGGCTGACCGGGGCGAACCGCAAGGAGTGTAAGGGATTCAGGAATCGAGATGCCCGCGCGAAGGAGCACGGTCAGTTCCCGATTGAAGTTGGCGATGTGCTTCAAAGGGGGACGGCCGAGAGAGGAGGCTCCAGCGCTCACGCGCCCGGTTTTGAGGATCAGATCGCGTGAAGAGAGGATTTCGCGGAGCTGTTCCAGGGAATCGGCCGTTTCCAAGCCGTCTGCAGCCTCACCTGTCAGCGTCAGCGCTCTATAGGAGAACAAGGGCACAGACGATCGCTATTTGTTTGAGGCGGTGGCCGGCGCCGAGTCCCAGCTGGTTATGTCGGCGTCGTTGCCCGCGCCGCCCTCGCGGCCGTCGGCGCCGTAAGAATACAGATCATATTTCCCATGCTCGCCGGGGGCGCGATAATTATATTTGTTGCCCCAGGGGTCGTTCGGAAGCTTGTCGCCTTTGAGGTAAGGGCCAGCCCAGTTCGCGGTGGCTGCCGGCTTGTGAACCAGCGCATCTAGGCCGTCGGCGGTGTTAGGGTAGCGGCCGGCATCGAGGTAGTAGAGGTCGAGGGCCTTCCCAAAATTGTCGATTTGCATCCGTGTGCTCTTGACCTTGCTCGTTTCGAGGTATCCAAGCACGCGCGGACCGACAAGACCCACGATAAGACCGATGATGGCGAGCACAATAAGGAGCTCGATGAGGCTATAGCCGGGAGAGCCGCGTCGAGGCGCCCTGGAGCTGCGCTCGTCCTTACGAAGGCTTGGATAAAAGCGAACCCGCTTCAGAAACTCGTTGCCGATAGAAAAAGAAATTCGCATGAACGCCTCTCCGGCTCATCCCTTGATGCCGAATATACGTTTCACCAACGTTATGCAATCGCCACGTCCACGGTATCCACTGACTCATCCTAGAAAACCGACAGCAACGTGCAAGGGGCTTGAGGTAACATCATGATTCCTCAAATTGCCGCCGGAGCAGTTTTCCTATGTTGCGCTGTGGTTATCGCCGCAGACGATTACACATTCAGAATCGTTCCCGACCGCATCCTGGTGATCTTGTTCGCGACAGGCGCGCTTTATGGATGGCTGGCCAAGGATTCGCTTGGAGAAGACTTGGGGGATACAATCTCAGGCCTTGCTTATCGAAGCGCGATCCCAGGCCTGTCGGCGCTCTTCGTCGCCCTCCTTTATAAATTGGTCCGTGGAAGGGACGGGCTCGGCTTGGGCGACATCAAGCTTATTGCAGCGGCAGGAATTTGGCTGCCGGTCCTGGGCAGTTTCTATGCCATCGGCGTGGCATCGATCCTCGCCCTGGCATGGACGGCTGCTATCGGACTATGGCGCGGAAGAACGGCCGCGCTCTTGGATTCTCTGCCGTTTGCGGTTTTTCTTGCCCCGGCGTTCTGGTTCTTTTGGCTCTTGGAAGAAACGGGCCTTCTTCCGGCTCTCAGTTGAAGGCGGTCCGAAGGGGCGCAGCCACCTTCAAAAGCTTCTAAAAAGAGGTTACACGCGGTCACGGAAATACCATAGAGCTGCGGGCAACTCCGCAACGGCGAACTCAACAGCGTTTCTCGTATTAAGGCATGAAAGACTTTGCTTGTTAGAAGTGAATATACCAACAGCATCCCGAACGACATACGGAACGGACTGGTCATTTTACTGACATCGGTCTTCTTTTTGATCTCGGGTATAAAAAGCCCAAGCTATAATTGGGACATTGTCGCCTATGTCGCGGCTGCCTATCAGCAGGACAGGCTCAGCGGAAGCGAGCTTTCGTCGGCGACCTATGGTGAAATTGAGCGCGAGGTCGATGCCGAAACCTTCAAGGAGTTGACGGTAGGGGAGTATGTGGATGTTGTTTTCAGGGATCCGAAATCCCTTGAGCAGCAAATGCCATTCTACACGATCAAAGTCTTTTATATTCAGCTCATGCGAGTTTTTAAAACGCTTGGCATGAGTTATACAAGTTCGACTTATACCATCAGCGCGATTTTTACCTCCGCTTCAGTCCTGATGATTGCGCTTTTCTTGCTTCATTTTGGCGTCCCTGTCCTGTGGCTCCCGGTTGCGGCAACGGTCGCAGGTTACGGGACGATAGCCAGCTATTCGACGCCGGATGCGATCGCTTGCTTCTTTGCGCTCTTGCTCGTCTATGCGTTCATCAAACGAAGCAAAGCTTCGTATGTAATTTCCGCTTTGCTGCCGCTCATTCGTACGGATTTGGTGATATTGTCCATCTTGACGATGGGTTTCGATTTTTTCCGTAAGAGGAGTTCCTATCCAATTCTGAGCGCCGCAGCAGCGTTAGCTCTCTATATCGTAATAAACAGAATGGCGGGTAACTACGGCTGGTTAGTCTTATTCAATTTCACTTTTATCAAGATAAACCCTTATCCGGGCGAGATACGAATATCGCATGACATCTGGGCCTATTTAGAGCCCTACGTTACTGGCTTCCGGAATTTCGTCTCCAGCCGTCATATCATGATCTATGTCCTCATTTTCTTTCTCCTTGTTTCCAGGCAAGGAGACAAGCGGCTCAGTCCGGAAATCAAGCCCATTATTACGATATGTCTTTTATATGCGGGCGCCCACTTCGCGCTTTTTCCGGTCTATGAAGACCGGTTCTTCGCGTTTCCGGCGTCTTTGCTTTTTCTGAGCTTGATCGTTTCACTTTTCTATAGTGGTTCCTCGCCCACGCGTCAGGAAATGTGAGCCGACGCTTCGTCCTCGGTTCCGAAATGCGCTCTTTCAAACCACTGCTCGAAAGCTCCGAGGAGCACATGGCCATCGGCAAACTGGACGTCGATTTCGCGATCTCCGGACCGGCCGCAACGAGCGCCCACAACTTTTCCGATGTCGGACGTCCTATAGCCAAGGCGTGTCGGGCTGAATTTCGTCCATTTTACCCATGATCCGATCTCCGCAGTCATAGCCCCTCCGCAGTTATGAATCTTGGATTTCCTGCATACTCACTGGAGCAAGAACGGTTGAAGGGCTGATTTCTTCCAGCTGAGCCTTGAAATTGGCAATATGCCATCCAAGTACCATCCAGACGGATGGTGAAAGCAATGTCTAACAACGTGCAAGAGCTGCGCCCAAAGACGGGCGACACCGAGAAAATCACGATCAATCTTGGCTTTGTCGATCTTGGCCACGTGGATCTGCTCGTGCAGGAAGGCTTCTACTCCAACCGCACCAACTTCATTCGAACCGCCATCCGCAATCAGATCGAGCGTCATGCCGACGTCGTCCGCAACGCTGTGACGCGTAAAAGCGTCGACCTCGGGCTTCGGCATTTCAGCCGGACCGACCTCGAGGCGGTCCGCGACACGGGCCATATGCTGGATATTCGCGTGCTTGGCCTTGCCAGCATCGCGATCGACGTTTCGCCCGAACTCGCCCGTTCGACTATTGCATCGCTTGCCGTGCTGGGAGCTCTTCACGCAAGCTCAGCTGTCAAGGCGGCGCTTGCCGATCGCACACAATAGGTTTTGCCGTGAGAATTCGCCCAAGTTGGTTCTTCGCCCGCAAAAGAAAGCGCCCGACAATGATCGATCGAATGCTCCCCGAAATGGCCGAGGCGACCCGTCTTACCCGGCTCGGCAAGCTCATGGAGGCAACGGCGCTCATTCAGCGCGTGCTTCGGGGCGAAGGCGCCACGACCGCCGCAAGCGGCCCTGCCACGATCGATGCCGAATACACTGTGGTGGAAGCCGAGCCGCAAGGCGAAAAGCCGGGGCCTCGGCCGAAAATCCACCACGAGTTCAGGCCGCATGCGAGCCTCAAGGAGACGGTCGAGCGCGTCGCGGAAATGGCCAAGTTCTTCCGGGAGGGTCCCCATCCAGCTCCGGAGATACCGGAAGGGGCCTCGTTCACAACCGCGGCCTATGCCAACGCTGCCGGCAAACGGGAGTACAGGCTTTACGTCCCCGCCAACCTTAAGGATGAGCGGCTGGCGCTCATTGTGATGCTTCATGGCTGCACCCAGACACCCGACGACTTCGCGGCCGGCACGCGCATGAACGAGCTCGCCGAGGAACATGGCTTTCTCGTTGCCTATCCCGGGCAGAATTTGCGGGCAAATATCAGGCAGTGCTGGAACTGGTACAGGCCGGAGGATCAGCGCCGCGGCGAGGGCGAGCCTTCGCTTATCGCCGGGATCACCAAGGAGATCATCAGCCAGCATGGCGTCGATCCAAAGCGGGTCTATATCGCGGGGCTTTCGGCGGGCGGGGCGGCGGCGGCGGTCATGGGCGACGCCTATCCCGATCTCTATGCCGGCGTTGGGGTGCACTCGGGTCTACCGTCGGCAGCGGCGCGGGATATGGCGTCAGCATTTGACGCCATGCGCCTCGGGGCAAAGGTCCAGCAGCCATCGGCGCGGCTTGTTCCGACGATCATTTTTCACGGCGAGAAGGATCAAATTGTCAATCCATCCAATGGTGATGCTGTGGCAGCCAAGGCGGTGGGAAGCGCAAGTGGGTTGCGGCGAGAAACGGAACAGGGCCGCACCGCTGGTGGCCGTAACTACGTGCGCACCAGCTATGCCGATGAAACCGGGCGCACCCTTTGCGAATATTGGCGCATCTGCGAGAGCGGCCACGCATGGTCGGGCGGCTGCCCGTCAGGCTCACACACCGATCCCCTCGGACCCGATGCGTCGAGGGAAATGGTCCGGTTCTTCTTCCAGCATCAGGAGGGCTGAGCCACTGCACTCTTGTCGCGGACGGTGCTCCGCGCCTTCTTGGAGGGGGTTACCTTCATCTCGTCGCAGCAGATTTCAGCCGCTTCCTTGAGAGAGGTTGCGATCAGGTCTGCTCCAACCTTCTTGCGCAACTCTTCCAAATTTCCTGCATCCTGCTCCGTTTGCCAGAAACAGGCGAGAAAGCGCGCATTGGGACGCTCTCGCCGCCAACGCCGGATCAGATATCGCACGGGCAGCGCCCCCGATTGCGAGCCCTCGAATGACGAGATGCAAATGATCCTGGCGTCGGTTTGCAGGGCAGTTGAGCTGGCTGCGCGCCGTGTCTGCTCATAGGGCACAACCGACGGCGTCACCCCGCGCTTTCTTAGACCGACCTTCCGGCACGTTTTAGAGCTAAGCGATTGAGAGGGCGCA
>Ga0074046_10002800_pt1 | contig 14871 bp, 11 predicted proteins | sample BogForMeECP23OM3_FD_94441 | JGI IMG/M metagenome (GOLD analysis project Ga0074046, IMG submission 94441) | Bog forest soil microbial communities from Calvert Island, British Columbia, Canada - Bog Forest MetaG ECP23OM3 | ecosystem: Environmental > Terrestrial > Soil > Wetlands ...
ATAGGAGTTTACGGTCGGCAGGCATATTTCCGCCGCATAGAAACTATGATAAAGGCGCGATGCGACTTTGTTCAAATCCAGGCGCGTTCCAACGGCGGCTGTAATTGATAAATCTACTCCAGCTTTGAGCTTATCCCCGAGATCCCGGCGCGCGAATTGAAGTAGGCGAAACGGGCTCCCGGGCCGTCCTCAACTGTCGAACTTGCGTCGTCAATTGCGACACTCGACAACTCCCATCCTTCAATTGCCGATTGCACTTCCCTCATTCTACGACGATTAGTAATTCCCTTCGATTTGGCATCCCACTTGCCAATTCAAGCGTGGGTTGCGATTTCGCAAATGCGCCTTCCCATGGCCGGCGTAGAACCGCATCTCCATATTGCAGTCTCAGATCCGAAGGCATTTGGCACAAGATCAGGGTTCTGCCGTAAGAACTCAATATTAGCTGAGGTTTGTGAAGAGGACATATGAGGACCAATACGACATCGAAACAATCGCGGGGTCGCGTTAGCAGAAGCGCAGCGATCACGGAAACGCTGACCGCCAGGCCCGCAGTTAGTCAGACATTAACAGTCCTGGCGTGCATTCTCACCATCGCCCCCATGCTTGCAGTCACCGGCTGCAGCAAAGCCAATGCCGCGCTCAAGTTGCCGGACACGGAGGTGCTGGTTGCGACGCCCGTGCAGCGAGACGTGCCCGTGCAAAACGAGTGGGTGGCGACGACGGATGGATACGTCAATGCCGAGATTCGTCCTCAGGTTTCTGGCTACATCGTCAAGCAGGACTACAAAGAAGGCGCTTTCGTCCACAAGGGCGAAGTACTGTTTGAAATCGACCCGAGACCGTTTCAAGCGACTCTTGATCGCGCGAAGGCCGACCTTGCACAGGCGGAAGCGCAGTTGGGCAAGAGCAGGATCGACGTCGAACGCGATACGCCATTAGCGGAAAAGAAAGCCGTCCCCAAGGAGAAGCTGGATAACGAGATCCAGGCAAAACTTGCCGCCGAGGCGGAGGTCGAAGCGTGCAAGGCTACCGTGGAACGGGCAGAACTCGATCTCGGCTGGACCAAGGTCACTTCGCTTGTCGATGGGGTCGCGGGAATCGCAGAGGTTCAGATGGGCAACCTGGTTGGTCCCAACGTGCGCCTCACTTCGGTTTCGCAGGTCGATCCGATCAAGGTTTACTTCCCCATCAGCGAACAGGAGTATCTGCAAGCGAAGCACCTCAGCTCGACCGTGCAACCGATGGATCTATTCGATAGCGCGCCCGAGCTGATCCTGGCCGACGGCACTGTGTATCCGCACAAGGGCAGGATTCTGCTGACAGACCGGCAAGTGGACCCCAGCACGGGCACGATTCGGCTGATAGCGGCATTTCCCAACCCGGGCAATATCTTGCGTCCTGGCCAGTACGGGCGGGTGCGCATCCAGACCAGCATCAGGAAAAGCGCCCTGCTGGTCCCGCAGAGTGCAGTCCAGGAACTTCAAGGCGGCTACCAGGTGGCTGTCGTGGGCTCCGACAACAAAGCCAGCATCCGGGCGGTAAAGGCCGGGGAAAAGATCGGCACAATGTGGGTGATCCTCGATGGTCTGAAGATGGATGACCGGGTCATAGTCGAAGGCGTGGGTAAGGTGACGGACGGCACGCCAGTGGTTCCCAAGCTCGCACAAACGAAGGCGGAGGGACTCTGAGTCATGTCAAACTTCTTTATTCGGCGGCCTATTGTCGCCATAGTCATCTCTATCCTGATGGTGATCATCGGCGCGATCACCATCACTCGGCTGCCGGTCGCTCAATTCCCCGACATTGCTCCGCCCGAGATTCGCGTCTATTCGATGTACCCAGGCGCCGATGCCGAGACCATCGAGCGCTCCGTGGCCACGCCGATTGAGCAGCAGGTCAATGGCGTGGACAACATGGATTACATGTATTCTCTGAACTCAACGGGCAACTCGAGTTCGGCGCTGATGGTCGATTTCGACCTGAAGACCGACCCCAATACGGACCTGCTCCTGACCCAGTCGCGCCAGCAATTGGCCAACGGTCAGCTTCCTGAAGTGGTGAACCAGGTGGGGGTCGATGTAAAGAAGTCCTTGACATCTCCGATGATGGTGATCGTCTTGACTTCGCCGAAGGGCACTCACGACTTCCAGTGGCTGGCCAACTATGCCTATATCAACCTGAAGGATCCCATCCAGCGCTCTTACGGCGTAGGCCTGACCGATATTTATGCCGGGCAGTACGCGATGCGCATTTGGGTGAAACCCGATCAGCTGGCGAAGCTGGGTGTGACCGTCAATGAAGTCGTGAATGCAGTGCAAACGCAGAACACGGTGAACCCGGGCGGCAAGTTGGGTGGCGAACCCAGCGTCCAAGGCCAGCAGTACTCGTACGCTGTTCTTGCTCAGGGGCGGCTGAAGACACCGGAAGAATTCGGCAACATTGTGGTCCGCGAAAATCCTGACGGCGGCGTGGTGCGCGTGAAAGACGTAGCCCGGGTCGCTATGGGGTCGCAGGACTACAACATCGTCACGCGCCTCAACGGCAAGGATAGTGCAGGCATTGGCATTTATCAATTACCGGGATCCAACGCGGTGGAATCTGCGAGGGGCGTCCGTAAGCTCCTGGATAAAATGAAGCAGAGCTTCCCGGCGGATGTGGACTACAAAGTTGCGCTGGATACGACTGAAGCTGTCACGGCCGGCATTCATGAGATTGTCATCACGCTGGGAATCGCCTTTGTCCTGGTGATCCTGGTTGTGTACGTCTTCCTGCAAGACTGGCGCGCGACCATTATTCCCATGCTGGCGGTGCCCGTCTCGCTGGTGGGCACGTTTATGGTCTTCCCCCTCTTCGGGTTTTCGATAAATACGCTTTCCCTGTTTGGGTTGGTGCTGGCCATTGGTTTGGTGGTAGACGACGCGATCGTGGTGGTCGAAGGTATCCAGCGCCACATCGAAGAGGGGTTGGAGCCGAGGGATGCAGCCAGAAAAGCGATGGCGGAACTGACTGGCCCCGTGGTCGGTATCGCGCTGGTGCTTTCGGCGGTGTTCGTGCCCACGGTGTTCATTCCTGGCATCACCGGCCGCCTTTACCAGCAGTTTGCGATCACTATCGCTATCTCGGTGATCGTCTCAGCGTTCAACGCGTTGACCTTGAGCCCCGCGCTTGGCGGATTGCTGCTCCGTCCCAGGAAAGAGACGCATGGACCACTGGCGAGATTCTTCGCCTGGTTCAACCGCAGGTTCGAGGCGAGCACGCATTTCTACGTTCGGGTGTCGGGATCCCTGATTCGCAAGGGTGTCGTGGCCGTGGTAGCGGTGGCCGGTTTTGGCGTTGCCAGTATCCTGTTCATGAAGGCCGTGCCGACGAGTTTCCTCCCCGATGAAGACCAGGGATACATGTACATCCAAATGCAGTTGCCTGAGGCCACCTCGATACAGAGCACGGCGCAAGCAACCCGGGCCGTGGAAGATGTCTTGAGCAAGACTCCTGGGGTCAAATATTGCACTACGGCGGTAGGATTCAGTCTGCTCAGCCTCACCCGCAACACCTACAACGCGTTCTTCTATGTAACCCTCGATCCGTGGGAAGACCGAAAGACGATCGACGAGCAGTTCCAGGTGATCAAAGCCAAGTTAAACCTGAAGCTGATTACTCTTCCGCAAGGAACCACGTTTGCCTTCTCGCCGCCGCCGATTCAGGGTGTCGGCACTTCGGGCGGATTTCAGTTTGTACTCGAAGACCGCTCTGGAAGCGATTCTGCATTCCTGGTAAACAATCTCAATAAGTTTCTCGAGGCAGCCCGCAAGCGTCCCGAACTCGGAATGGTGACCACCACCTACATCCCCAGTACGCCCCAGAAATTCCTGGCCGTGGACAAGGAGAAAGTCCTCAAGCAGGGCGTCAACATCAGCGATGTTTATGCCACTATTCAGGCCTTCATGGGCGGAACATTTGTCAATTACTTCAACGACTTCGGCCGTGCGTGGCAGGTCTACGTGCAGGCGGACGCCCCCTACCGCGCCAGCTTGGATGACGTCGGCCAATACTACGTGCGCAATAACCGCGGAGAGATGGTGCCGCTTTCCGCGCTGACCCGATTCGAATCGCGATACGGGCCGGAATTCAAGATGCGCTACAACGAATACTCGTCGGCGCAGATCATCGGCAGCGCCGCGCCAGGCTATAGCTCAGACCAGGCGACTGCTGCCCTGGAAGACGTCTTCAAGCAAACCATGCCGGCCGGCATGGGGTTTGACTACATGGGCATGTCGCGCCAGGAACAGAAGGCACGCGAGGGTGTTCCCTCCTCGGTGATCTTCGCCATGTCGCTGGTCTTCGTCTTCCTGATTCTTGCGGCGCTCTATGAGAGCTGGTCGCTGCCCTTCGGCGTACTGTTGAGCACGCCAGTGGCTTTATTCGGCGCTTTCGGCACGCTGTGGTTGCGACGCACAATACTCAGCATGATCTTCCCAGCCTTCATGGTGCAGATCGAAAACGATGTGTATTCGCAGATTGGACTCGTGATGCTGATCGGCCTGGCGGCGAAAAACGCCATCCTGATCGTGGAATTCGCCAAAGACGAATATGAGAAGGGTAAGCCACTTGTGGAAGCGGCATTGGAGGGCGCGAGACTCAGGTTGCGTCCGATCTTGATGACCTCTTTCGCATTCATCCTCGGCTGCGTGCCGTTGTGGATCGCGACCGGCGCAGGCTCGGTGGGCCGGCAGATCATGGGCACGACTGTGATTGGAGGGATGCTGGCAGCTACCGGCATGGCCATCTTCATCATCCCGGCGCTGTACGTACTTGTGGAACGAGTGTCGAGTCTCGGAAGCCGTCGCGCCACCAAAACCGCAAATGCCGACAAACCGGTTGCAGTGGAGGGCGACTAATATGAAAAAAGCAATTGTTCTCTTGATGCTGACCGTCTTTGTGGCGGGATGCAAGCTCGGTCCGAACTACCAGCGGCCGCAAGTTGACGTTCCGGGCGGCTACCGCGGCGCTCCGCCCCTGGAGCCTTCGCAAGCTCAGCAGAATTCTTCGCAGGCGCCGCCGCAGCCCTCGCAGGCTTCCGCGCCGCAAGGATCGCAGCCTGCCGGCGATTCGCAACAGAAAACGCCGCAGTCCTCCGAGCCATCCTTCGGAGATCAGAAGTGGTGGGAGGCTTTTCAGGATCCGCAGTTGCAGGACCTGATTCGCACCGCGCTGAAGCAGAACTACGACGTTCGGATTGCGGCGACGAGAATCCTGGAAGCGCAATCGATCGTAGGCATCACGCGGGGCGCACAGTTGCCTGCGGTTTTTGCCGGGGGCTCGGCTGCCGACGAACGCAGTCCGAGACAAAAGAACCTGCCGCCCGAGTACGAAACCAGCAGCAATTCGGTGAATGCCTCCTTGGTGTGGGACCTCGACTTCTGGGGCAAGTATCGCCGCGCCACGGAAGCAGCGCGCGCCAACCTGCTGGCTACGGAATGGGGACGCCGGCAAGTCATGAGCTCGCTGGTCAGCGATGTCGCCGCCGCGTATTTCGAACTGCGGGCCTACGATCTTCAGCTTGAGATCGCAAAGCGGACCCTGGCTTCGCGGCAGGACTCTCTCAAGCTTACGAAGACCCTGGCAGACGGCGGTTCCGGCACGATGATGGATGTTCGCCAGGCGGAACAGTTGGTCGCCGAAGCAGCCGAAACCATTCCCGACCTGGAGCGCCGTATCCAGCAACAGGAAAATCTGATCAGCACGTTGCTGGGAAACAATCCCGGTCCCATTGCACGCGGAATGAAGCTCACTGAGCAGCCGCACCTGCCGGAAGTCCCGGCGGGCATTCCGTCCGGTTTGCTGGAGCGGCGGCCCGATATTCGCGCGGCGGAAGACCAATTGGTCGCGTCCAACGCGTTGATCGGCGTCGCCAAGGCTGCTTATTTTCCGGATATCGCCTTGACCGCGACCAGCGGTTTTCAAAGCTCTTCGCTGACCAGCCTGTTCACCGGCCCGGCCGGGATGTGGAACTTCGGCGGAACGGTCTCGCAACCAATTTTTGCCGGCGGCAGGATCACTTCGAACGTGCATTTGACCGAGCAGGTCAAACAAGAAATGGTGCTGAGGTATCAGCAGACGATTCAGGAAGCGTTCCGCGGAGTTTCCGACTCGCTGGTTGCCTATCAAAAGAACCGTGAATTCCGGGAGCATCAGCAGGAACTGGTGACTTCGGCGCAGGATGCGGCACAGCTCGCGGAGGTGAGATACCAGGGCGGTGCGACAAATTACCTGGAGGTGTTGACCAACGAAACGAATGCGTTTAACGCTGAACTCGGCTTGGTCCAGGCCCAGGCGAACGAGCTTCTGAGCCTGGTCGATATCTACCGGAACCTTGGCGGAGGCTGGGAACAATAAGCTCTAAAGCCCGCATCGATATGAAGTCGGAGGTGTGTAAGGTACATCGCTCGGAGACCGAGGTAACTGCGGCTCGCGAGGATGTTGCAGCACGGACTGAGATGGTTCGCATCACCAACGATCAGGTAGTTGCGAAGACAGCAACCGAAACCGCTCTGAAAGACGCCGAGGCGCAATTGGCCGATGCGAGAGCCCAACTCGACGCGCAGACCCAGTAGGTTGTCGCGCGGGCCGAGCTTGTTCACACGGAGGGCCGCCAGTGAATGCCATCCTTCAATTCGTTCTAAGGCACGGATACTCCATTTTTTTCGCTGTGCTCTTCGCGCGTCAAATCGGGATCCCCTTACCGGCGCCTCTGTTTCTACTGGTGGCCGGGGCCCTCGCGGCGAACGGGAGGTTCAGCGTCCCGGCTACGATCAGTCTCGCTATTACGGCCTGTGTATTAGCGGACTGGGTTTGGTACGAGGCTGGCCGTCGCAAGGGTGATAAGGTGTTGCACTTCATGCATAGGTTCACGCGAGAGCCTGACGTCCACGATCGCAGGTCAAAGAAGATTTTTGCCAAGTATGGGCTATCCCTCTTTCTGGTAGCTAAGTTTGTCCCCGGTTTGGACGCGGTAACGCCGCCCCTGGCTGGGACATCATGCATCGGCCGAGTTCGCTTCCTGGTCATGGATGCGGCTGGCGCCGGCCTCTATACGTGCGTCTATGGCGGACTCGGCTATCTCTTCAGCAATGACCTGGACCGAGCGGCTGTCTACATGTCGCGAATGGGAACGCTTTTGGCAGGTCTTGCGTTTTGCGCGCTCTGCGTTTACATGGCCCACAAGCTGGTTCAGCGGCATCGCGTTGCCAGCGAGTCTCAAACTGTTCGCATTGCGCCAGCTGACCCCATTGAGTATGGAGACTCCATTGACATGTTCCCCGGCATCTCCGCGGGAAAAGAAAATGGCGTGTGACGCGACAGCGAAAAGACAGGTATTGCCGAATTCAGCGAGGCGTGGAGAGATCAGCGTTCGGGCGCTCTCGGGGAGGACCTGGTGCTCCTGGAGAGGCCGGTACAGCAGGAAGGAAATGCAATGAAACTTACGAAGCAATTGATATTCTTACCAGCGTTCTTGTTTATGATCGCTTGCGCCTACGGCCAGGATGTTCATTACAACTACGACCGCGGCGCAGATTTTTCGGCTTACAAGACGTACCAGTGGGTCGACGCCCCGGCCGGTGCGTCAGGCATCCCCGTCGGCACGCAGAATGTCCCCTGCAACCTGCCACCCCCGCCGCCTGGTTTCCCTGCTATCCCGTGCGGTTTGGCAAACGTCCCGGGCAGCGCGTCAACCGTTGGGGGCAGTGGGACAGAGGATCAGTTGCTCGACCAGGACATTAAGCGTGCAGTCGATGCACAGCTCGTACAAAAAGGCCTCATGAGAGTGGAGAAAAACGGGGACCTTCAGGTCAGCTATCAGGCTGCGCTCCATAACGAAGTCGGAGTGAATCTGTTCGGGTCGGCATGGGGTGGCAGAGGTGCAGGCCTTTGGGACGGTTCCGTACAGGGCCAGACTTCCACCATTCCCATTGGGACGCTCGTAGTGGGCCTCTACGACCCCGCAAAAAAGCAGTTGATCTGGCGCGGAGATACCACCAAGACCATCGACCTCAAGAAGGACCCAGATAAGAATTACAAGAACCTGCAAAAGGCCATGGCCAAGCTATTCGAGAATTATCCGCCCGGGCGCAAAAAGTAAGGCGCGAGGGACGAATGAGTTGGCGATGCACCTATTGCTGTAGACTCGCCGGCTGAGATACACCGCAGGACCGCACGAAGGAGTAGCAATGGACTCACATTTCTGGGACGTATATCGAGACGTTCGGTCTCTGATCAAAAAGCCGGAGGAAGCGCTCTACATTCTTCACACATCGATTGGAGCGATTTCAGTACGCAGATTTGTCTATCGCGGCGAGGCAGGTTTTGTCTTCCTACAGGGCATCGACGAGAATGGAAAAGACCGTATTCTGGGCTTTTCGGAACAACAGCTTTCCACATTTCCCTTCGAGATTCGGATGAAGTCAACCGAAAAGAATGACCACATGATGTTCAACCAGCATGTAGCTGAGAATCTCCCCGAAACTTACTGAAAGCAAATGTGAGTTGGAAACGTTGATTTCGACTTCACAGAGCGGAACAAGGAGCAAAAAAATGACAGCAGCAAAGGGAGCAAAAGCAACGATTAGTTCATCGCTGAGCGCATACGGACCGGCCAGATCCACGGTAGAAGGATCTCCGCTGACCCAGGACGAACTTCGCAAACTCGACGCTTATTGGCGAGCCTGCAATTATCTTGCGCTGGGCATGATTTACCTGCAGGACAATCCGCTGCTGCGGGAGCCGCTCAAGCCGGAGCACATCAAGAACCGCCTTCTTGGCCACTGGGGGTCGAGCCCGGGCTTGGCATTCCTCTATGTTCATCTGAGCCGTCTCATCAAGAAGTACAACCAGGAGATGATCTTCATGGCCGGCCCGGGCCATGGCGCTCCAGGGGTGCTGGCGCCGTGTTATCTCGAGGGTACCTACTCGGAGATCTACCCGGACAAGAGCGAAGACGTGCAGGGTTTGCGGGATTTCTTCAAACAGTTCTCCTTCCCCGGTGGAATCGGAAGCCACTGCACGCCTGAGACGCCCGGCTCGATCCACGAAGGAGGCGAGCTCGGCTATGTGCTGTCGCATGCTTGCGGCGCCGCATTCGACAATCCCGACCTGATTGTCGCCGCAGTGGTGGGGGATGGCGAGTCCGAAACCGGGCCGCTGGCAACCTCATGGCACATCAGCAAGTTCCTGAGCCCGATCCGGGACGGTGCGGTGCTGCCGATCCTTCACCTGAATGGATACAAGATTAACAATCCTACGCTGCTTGCGCGCATAACGCACGAGGAACTCGAAGACCTGATGCGCGGCTATGGGTGGACGCCGTACTTCGTGGAAGGTTCCGATCCGGAGAGCATGCACCAGGCGATGGCAGCCACCGTCGAACAATGCGTGAACGAAATCCGGTCGCACCAGCAGGAGTGCCGGAGCACCGGCATCGCGATCCGGCCACGCTGGCCGATGATCGTGCTGCGCTCCCCCAAGGGATGGGGCGCGCCGAAAGAAGTTGACAGCCACCGGCTGGAAGGGTTCTGGCGTGCGCATCAAGTGCCGCTTACCGACGTGAAGAAGAATCCCGAGCAGTTGCAGATCCTCGAAGCCTGGATGCACGAGCAAAAGCCCGAGGAGCTGTTTGATGAAAACGGCCGCCTGATTCCCGAACTGAAGGAGTTGGCTCCTGCGGGTAACCTACGCATGAGCGCCAATCCTCACGCCAATGGCGGCCTGCTCAAGCGAAATCTGCGCATGCCGGATTTCAGCGACTATGCGACAAGGATCGACAAGCCTGGCGCCACCGAGATCGAGAATGTGCCGCCGCTCGGGACGCTGCTGCGCGACGTCATGAAACTGAACATGACCAACTTTCGCGTCTTTGGTCCGGACGAAACGACATCGAACAAGTTACATGCAGTCTACGAGGTGAGCAAAAAGTTCTGGATCGCGGAGAGTTTCCCCGAAGACCAGGACGGCGGGGAACTCTCGACCGATGGGCGCGTCATGGAGATGCTCAGCGAACACACCATGGAGGGAATGCTCGAGGGTTATCTGTTGACGGGACGTCATGGCTTCTTCTCGTCGTATGAAGCATTCGTTCACGTGATCGACTCCATGTTCAACCAGCACGCGAAGTGGCTATCGATCTGCAATCACTTGACGTGGCGTCGACCCATCGCTTCCCTCAACTTGTTGATTACCTCGACGGTGTGGCGGCAGGACCATAATGGCTTCACGCACCAGGATCCCGGGTTCTTAGACGTAGTACTCAACAAAAGCGCGGAGGTGACCCGCATCTATTTGCCACCGGACGTCAATTGCCTGTTGTCGGTTGCGAATCACTGCCTGCGCTCGGAAAACTACATCAACGTAATTGTCTCCGACAAGCAGCGGCATCTGCAGTTCCTGGACATCGACGCTGCCATCACCCACTGCACCAAAGGCATCGGCATTTGGAACTGGGCCAGCAACGATGAAGGCAACGAACCGGATGTGGTGATGGCCGCGGCGGGCGATATCCCGACGCAAGAAGCGCTGGCGGCGACGGTATTGCTTCGGGAAAACTTCCCCGATCTGAAGATCCGATTCGTCAACGTTGTCGATCTGTTCAAGCTGCAACCCAATTCAGAGCATCCGCACGGCTTGACGGATGCGGATTTCGATTCGTTATTTACGACAGACAAGCCGATCATCTTCAACTTCCACGGCTATCCGTGGTTGATTCACCGCCTCGCGTATCGCCGCACTAATCACCGTAACCTGCATGTGCGGGGGTACAAAGAAAAAGGCAACATCAACACGCCCATGGAATTGGCCATTAACAATCAGACGGACCGGTTTAGTCTCGCCATCGACGCAATCGACCGCGTCCCGATGCTCCAGCGCGTCGGTGCGCATGCCAAAGAGGAATTCCGCGATAGGCAGATTGCCTGCCGGCGCCACGCTTATGAGCACGGCATCGACAGCACGGAGATCACCGGCTGGAAGTGGCCGTACGAGACAAAATGAAGCCACGGAATCGATCATCATTGCTATGTCGACTCTGCTTCAAGTTCGCGGCAGCGACCTGGCCAGGATCGGCACATATTAACTAATCGAGACAGGCTATGAGATTCCAGTGAGTACTGAAAGCCGAGCCGGCTCGGTGCGAATGGCCTTATGTCGAATTGCAGTTCAAATGTACTGCACGTGGACACGCTTCATGTGCTTGTCTTCGAGGATTCGGCCAATCCGTTTGACGATATTGCGCCGCAGGTCTAGATCGACGGGGATGTTGGGATCCTGGTGAGCCTCATTGATCCTTGTCCCGACGGCGAATCTCACCACGTCGCTGTCGAGCAGCATGCGAGTCAGGCGCACCGCGGCGTTGGGCTTCAACTCCTCCGGCGCGAAACCCTCCTCAAGAAGGCGGAGCACTTCGCCCAGCGTCAGGATTCCTTCAGTAACAAGATCGAATCCCTGCATCCTGGCCGTGGGTGGAACGCGCGAATCGCGCGCCTGCCGCAAGTCGATTTCAATCGGGCGGTCGAGCTGCCGGGAGATGATGTTTGCCGTGGTGCCGCCGCAAATCACCTTTCGGCCGGGAGTCTTTTCCGCCATTCTTGCCAGATCCTGATCGTGAAGGCGATTGAAAGGTGCACCCGTCATGACGAGAAGCTGTCGCGGGCTGCGCACATAGACGACCCCGCAGGTGATATCGTCCTTGGCGGTCAGGCCGTCCACCTCTTCGGCCCGGGCAACCAAAGCGCGCGACAGATCACGCGCCGAGATGTGCGGGCGCCGCTCGATCTGCTCGCGAATATAGGTTTCGATGCCCGGCAGCCCCCACCCCAATGGCGTGCGAAACTCGCCCATGCCTGCCTGCGAGATCCCGTCGGAGAAGAAGACGATACGATCTTCGCGTTTTACTTCGAAGCTGGTGTAGCTAATAACCCTGTCGCGCCAGCGTTCGGGCCGCACTTCGGTCTTATCAATACAGGCTTCGCCGCCGGGCCGGATGAGCAGAAATGACGGGTTTCCGTGTTCGATAATTCGCGTTGTGCCGCTCCGGGCCATGTCGACGACCGTGAAGGTTGAGTAGCTGATCTTGCGGACGCTGCAGATAGGAAGCGTGTCCATGATGATTTCTGCCGATCTGCGAATGTCGATCGGACTGGCCGCGAACTTGAGAGCCATGGTGGCGGTCATGGTGGCAAGGACACTTGCTTTCACGCCGCTTCCCAAGCCGTCAGACAGCACAGAAACGATGCGCCCCTCCTCCTTTACCTTTTCGATGAGGAACACATCGCCCGAGATCAACTGGCCGTGCTTGGCACGCTGACAGTAATCGATCTCGATGAAGTTCTCTTCCGGGGCAGTCATTTTGACTTCTCGAAACCGCTCTCATCCAGCTCTTCGGGACTGAACGACCGCACAATGGAGTTCAGAATGATCTCGGAATCGGCCGCATTTTCGCCCAAAAGATAGGCGATCTGCTGCACCGTCTTCAGGTTCTTCTGGATGACGTCGCGAGCCCGTCCGATAATCTGCTCCTTGTGGAAGATGGGCTCGGTGATGTCCTGGAAGATGCCGCACAACACCAGGTGAGGCTCAATACTGAAGATACTGGTATTGAGAATGCTGCGCTGATAACGGATGTCGTGGCTGACAATGTCCTCGCCTGACTCCAGAACCCGCAGAAACAGGCTGCAAAAGGGAATGACCGCATCGAGAGCGGCCCCTTCGAGGTCTTTTTCCTGCGTAAGCTCTTCAGAGAAGAGATGCAGAAAGTTGGCATTACACTCGATGATCTTCAATTGCTCGTCGACAATGACCACGGCCGACGGCATTTTCTTAAGCAGCGCATTGGCTTTCTTCTGCGCCAGCTTGCGGGTATACGTGGCGCACATCATGCGTTCGGCGTTGCGGGCGATCAGCGCGTGGGCAAAGTCACGGCACGACTCGTAGCCGCAACCTCCGCAATTCAACTCGTCTTCGGCCGAATACTTTCCCACGCTGCGCAACGCCTCGGTAACCTGCAACGCGCTATATTCGTTGCGGGGAACGGGCACGGCCGCGTAGGGATGGGTGTGGGCCAGGGTTCCGGCTCGCGGCGCGGTGTCTGCCGGCCGGGCATATTTCAGGACGTCAAATCTGCGCTTGGCGATGGAGCGATTGCGCGCGGCCTTGGGGCCATTCACGCATGATCCGGCGCATGCGGTGAGCTCAAGGAAGATGTTGTGCTCGGGCTTCCACTCGGCGATGCCTTTCAGCGCCTGCTCTACATTGGCGATCCCCGAGAATGTCATGATCTGCGAACTGTTCACCGCACCGCCGCGCGTGATGCCCGACGTCATGCCGCCCTCGATGGGATAGAGGGAGCCCTCCCGCGCCTCCTCCAGGGCAAAACGGTCGTATTCGGAATCGATCTGCGCACGCAGTTCGATGTTCTCTTCGCCGAGCCAGTTCTCCAGATCCTCGAAGGTGAGAACCACATCGAGAAGTTCCGGATGCTCCTCGGCTTCCTTCTTCTTTGCGATGCACGGCCCGATGAACACAACGGCGATATCGTCACCATACTGAGCACGGAGCATCTTACAGTGCGTAAGCAGCGGAGAGAGGAGCGCGCAGAGGTTCGATTGGCATTCGGGATGATACTTGGCGACAAAGTCCACCACCACCGGGCAGGCTGACGAAACCCAGACATGTCCCGGCTCTGCCTGCATCAGTTGCACCACGCTGGCAGAAACATGCTGCGCGCCGAGCGCTGTCTCCGACACGGCCGAGAATCCCAGCTGCTTCAGCGCATGAATCAACTGTCCGGCGCGCACTCCTGGAAACTGCGCCACATAGGACGGCGCAATCGAGACAACCACCTTTCGTCCGCTTGCCAGCAGCTCTTTCACTTTCGGCAGATCATCGCGTACCTGCTTGGCGTTGCTGGGGCAAGCAACGATGCAGTTGCCGCAAAGTACGCACATCTCGGCAACTACGCGCGCGTAGCCATCCTGCACGCGGATGGCCTTCACCGGGCACTCGCGGATACACTTGTGGCAATCCTGGCATTCACGGCGGACGGTGTAAATGGCGTTGGGCGACGTCATGGATCAGCTCGCGCTCGCGCTTAACGTAAGCAGGATTTCGCGTAACTTAGCGGGATATATCTCGTGCAGGTGTTCGCCGCGTACCACCAAATTGGGGCCGCGTTTGCACTCATCCTTGCAAAGACACCCCTTCAGGCGAACGGAGTTCTGCATCCCGTGATTCAGCAGGTAGGTTTCGATCGCCTCAAGGTTTTGCGCGTTTCCGCGCGCAAAACATGAGCTTCCCAGACAAATCTCAACTTCGACTGCATGCTCCTCAGATGCCATACCTGCGCTCCCGAAGCTGGACCAACTGCGATGAGGCAGATGCGAGAATCCTCGCATCGACTTCGTACTCGCCTCTTCCGCCGGTACTGCGACCGGGGAAGCGGCCCAGCGAGCTAATCTGGCCGCGCAGGCACTGGTTGCAATCGATCGCATTCTCCTCAATGCATGCCTTGGCGGGATAGATCTGGTACAGCGGACGATAACGAACCGGCGTGAGATTGGGCATGACCACGTTCGCGCCCACCTGCAGGCCCTGTTTGCGCCCCTGCATTCTGTTGATCGTCGCCAGCGCCGTGGTGCTGGGAATGTTCGCGTCCGGGCACAGTATGCGTGTAAGCGCGATCATCTTGTAGACCATCTGTTCGCTGCCTGGCGTCTGCTCGGCCGGATGGATAGCCGGACGAAGCTTCCCGGAGCCGAGCGGCGTGGAAGGATGCGCAATATACGGCCCAATGCCAATCATGTCCAGATCGAGTGCGCGAAACGTGAG
>Ga0074046_10002801_pt1 | contig 14867 bp, 14 predicted proteins | sample BogForMeECP23OM3_FD_94441 | JGI IMG/M metagenome (GOLD analysis project Ga0074046, IMG submission 94441) | Bog forest soil microbial communities from Calvert Island, British Columbia, Canada - Bog Forest MetaG ECP23OM3 | ecosystem: Environmental > Terrestrial > Soil > Wetlands ...
CAACCTGATGCAACCCAAACGCGAAATCTCGCTGACCGAATGAACCTCACATCGGCCAACTGCCGTTTCTAGGGTGAATCGAAAGGGATTCGCCGGCGTGGCGTGGACGGCGCCGCCGCGGAGGCCGAACCGCGCGAAATTCTGCGGCAGGCGCCTTCCGCTAAAGGTCAGGGCGCCTGCTCGAAGGCGACCTTGATCGAGGGCGCTTTCTCCCCGCTGACCTGAACCAGAACAAGGTCGCCGGGCGCGAGCGCGAAGCGTTCGCTCTTGCGGACGCCCCGGCAATCCGACGCCTCCGCCGCCGCGACGGCCTTGAGCCGCATGCCGTTCTCGAACACGTCGATTCCGGCGTTGCGGCTGATCGTCACCAAAGTCCCGGACGCGGCACGCCGAAGAACGTGACCTCGCCGCTGTAGCTGTCGGGCGGAGGTCTGTTTTCCGGCGGCAGGAAGAAATGCACCGTCCGGGACGGCTCGAGCGTCAGGTCGACGGCGCGGTCGATTCGCGACAGGCGCACGTCGGAAACCGTACGGCGGAGGTTCTGGTCCGCAAACCACGAACGCTCGTTCGCCGCTGGCCAGGCGAAAGCCTCGCATCCCGCCGCTTTTTCGCGCGGCGCGGACTGGAGCGCTCCCGCGTTCGTCGGGACGGCAATGGCGAGCGACCCGGCGACCCCGAGAGCGAGCGGCGCAGTGAGCGTCGATTTCATTCGTCTCGTCCGTTGCGCGTTACTGTCGACCGGCAACGCCGGCCCCTTGCGCTTCGTCGTTCAGAGCCCCGGGAACCGCAGTCCTGGCGCGCCTGGAGACGAACGAGAGAAGAGCGAGCGGCAAGCTGACGCACGCCAAGCCAAGGACGAACGCGGGTCCAGGAACGAAGGTCAGGGTCGGTATCCACCGCGACAGAGGCAAGGAGATCAGCGCGGAGATTCCCGGGATCAGCAGGAAGAACATCGTCACATAGCCGTTGTCGTTCCTGGTCGCCGTCAGAGCCAGTTGGTAGAAGAGGCGGCCCGCGGCCGCGGCAGCCAGAGTTCCAACGAGCAGCATCGCGATCGCTGCGGCCGATTGCTCGGTGAGGCTTGACTGGCGTTCGAATTCCAGGCTGATCGCTGCCGCCGGCATGAGCAGGGTCGCCGAGACGGCAAAATTCGCGCTGATGGCTGCACGCTCATCGAAATCCGGAAACCACTCGTAGACCAGCGTCCCGCTCAGGGCGAAGAACGCGGGCATGGGAAGGGCGTAGATCCATCGACTGTGCACGAGATTGAAAATGACGTCATGAGTGAGGACTCGGTTGTCGACGTCGATTTGGCTCCATGCGATCGCCATGGCGCCGCAGAACGCCACGACGAAGGACGCCATGAACACCGGCGCCGGGACCGAGATGGATCGGCGCGAAAAGGCGAACGCGACCAGCGTCGCCCAGAACGGCGAGAGATTCAGGACGGCGGCGGTGATGATCGGATGGGCGCTGCTCAGTCCGACGTCGTAGAGCTCCAGTCCTGCGACGCCGACGAGAAAAATGATCGCGAGCTTCGGCCAGTGCCGGGTGTCGAGAAGGATGGCCGCGAAGTCGCGCCGGCTCTTCTCTTGCGCGAGCAGGATCGGCAGGGAGAAAAGGAGCGCCAGTTGCGTGAGCGCGAGGAAATCCATCGAGGTCAGCGTTCGCGCTGCAAGCGCGGAGAAGGGCTCCTGAATCGCAATCAGAATCGCCGTCACAATCGCGTAGATGGTGCCCAGACCGTAGTCGATCCCCCCTTTCCACCGCGACTGCATCTCAAGCCCCCTGACCCCGCGCCCTTTGCGGAACGCCTCTCAGTTGTTTCCGATGCAGCCCCAGACGGCGCATGCGTCTGGATCACGCGTGAGCCCTTCCTTCTCATAGACACGGCGTGGAACGGGCAGAGTCGCCGGGATCGCGGTCATGTGGTCGACGCGCTGCCGGGCAAGCGCGGGATGAGGACGAACCGCGACGCGCCCCCCCGGGCTGGAGAAGTCCTCTCCGAACGCCGCCGTCGAGGCCGTCAACAACAGGGTGATCGCGAATGACGCAATAGAGTGGCTGATCATAGAATTGCTCCTCAACAATACTATGAGTCGGCTGATTGTTAAACCAAGCCATACACAAGGAACTTGTCGCAATGATGTTTATGGGGTAAATTATGCTTTATTATCACGGAGGAAGTCTGTCCCGATAGGAAAGGCCCGGTATTCGCGCGCCGAGGTTCAAGAACCTTTCACACCGGCGCCTTGCGCGCTTCAGGTTGTCGGCGCGACCAGGAAACGCCGTCGGACGACGGTCGAAGTCCGTCCGTGCATGAATTGCGCCACTCGCCGCCGAACGCTTGTCCGATAGCGGCCTGAACAGTCGGACAATCGGCTGTCCGCTGCTCTGCCCTCCCTTCGCCCCTAGCCCGCCTCTTGCATTGGCGGTAAGCCGGGCGCCGGCCGCAGCATCGGCGCAGCCTTGAGGAGGCTTTGGATGACCGAAACGATCGGCGCGCTCGTCGCCGCCCATGCCGGCGGGAAGCCGATAACCGCGACCGTCGAGGAAACCTACGCGCGGATCGCGGCCCATGACGATCCGGCCCTGTTCATCACGCTCAGGCCGAAGGCTGAGGCGCTCGGCGCGGCCGGGCGGCTTGAGGCCGAGGGGCCGGATGGCAAGCCGCTCTACGGCGTTCCCTTCGCGGTCAAAGACAATATCGATGTCGCCGGGCTGCCGACGACCGCCGCCTGTCCGGCCTTCGCCTATACGCCCGAGCGGTCGGCCTTCGTAGTCGAGGCCCTGACGCGCGCGGGCGCGATCGTGATCGGCAAGACCAACCTCGACCAGTTCGCGACCGGCCTCGTCGGCGTGCGCTCTCCCTATGGCGTTCCGCGCAACGCCCTTCGGGACGACCTCATCCCCGGCGGGTCGAGCGCCGGATCGGCGACGGCGGTCGGGGCGGGCCTCGTGCCCTTCTCGCTCGGCACGGACACGGCGGGCTCCGGCCGCGTGCCGGCGGCGCTCAACGGGATCGTCGGCCTGAAGCCGTCGCTCGGCGCGCTGTCGTCGACCGGCCTCGTCCCGGCCTGCCGGACGCTCGACACGATCTCGATCTTCGCCCTCGACGTCGCCGACGCCTTCGCGGTCTTCCAGGCGGCCGCGGGCTACGACGAGCGGGACGCCTATTCCCGCGGTTTTCCGAGGCCGGAGCTTTCCGCCTTTCCCCGCGGCGTGCAGTTCGGCGTTCCGCGCGCGGCCGATCTCGAATTCTTCGGCGACGCCGAGGCGGAGTCGGCCTTCGCGCGTGATGTCGAGGCCCTGGAGGCGCTCTGTGGACGCCTTGTCGAATTCGATCTCGAGCCCTTCGCCGAGACGGCCCGTCTGCTCTACGAGGGCCCGTGGGTGGCGGAGCGATACGCCGCCGTGAAGCCGCTGATCGAGACGAACCCCAAGGCGCTGCATCCGGTCACGCGGGCGATTATCGAAAGCGCGAAAAAATTCGACGCGGTCACGACCTTCGAAGCGTTCTACAAGCTTGCGGATCTCCGGCGCAGGGCCGAGCAGGCGTGGTCGGCGTTCGACGTCATGCTCGTCCCCACCATTCCGCGCCCCTACACGGTCGCCGAAGTCCTGGCCGAGCCGGTCCTGGTCAATTCGCGGCTCGGAACTTATACCAATTTCGTCAATTTGCTCGATCTCTGCGCTTTCGCCGTCCCGTCCGGCATGCGGGGCGACGGCTTGCCCTCGAGCGTCACGCTGATCGCGCCGGCCGGGGCGGACGGGCTCGTCGCCGGCCTTGCGGTGGCGATTCAGGGCTGCTCCGGGGCGCCCATGGGTGCGACCGGGCTCCCGGCGCCCAAGCCGCCGCAGGCGACCGCGCCGCAAGCGCCGGCGATCGCGCCGCGCGGCCGCGTGGCGCTGGCGGTGGTCGGCGCGCACCTCGCCGGCCTCGCGCTCAACCGCGAGCTTGTCGATCTTGGCGCGTCGTTCGTCGCCGAGGTCGAGACGACGCCAGACTACCGGCTCTTTGCGCTCACGGGCTCGCAACCAGCGAAACCGGGCCTCCTGAGGGTCGCGGACGGGGCCGGCGCAGCGATCAGGGCCGAGGTCTGGGCGCTCGACCCGGAAGCTTTCGGCGTCTTCGTCGCCGGAATTCCCTCGCCGCTGGGGATCGGGACCGTCCGGCTCGCCGACGGGTCGCACGTCAAGGGATTCCTGGTCGAGCCCGAGGAGGTCAAAGGCGCGACGGACATCTCGAAGTTCGGCGGCTGGCGCGCCTATGTGGCCTCGCGGGCGGGCGGGTGAGCGAGGGGATTTCAGAACACCAGCTTGCCGCCCACCAGCGCCAGCGTGCCGGCCATCAGGGGTCTGAGCACGCGGTCGGGGACGCGGGAGGCGAAGTGGCTGCCGATCGCGATGCCGGGAAGCGAGCCGGAGAGCAGCGAGAAGAAGAGAACCCAGTCGATCGAGCCGATCAGCCAGTGTCCGGCCCCCGCGATCAGGGTCAGCGGCACCGCGTGGGCGATGTCGGTGCCGACGATCCGCACGGTCGGCATGCGCGGATAGAGCATCAGCAGGACGGTCACGCCGATCGCCCCCGCGCCGACCGAGGAGATCGACACCAGCACGCCAAGAACCGCGCCGAGCGTTACCGTCAGCACGGCGATCTCCTTGTCCGAGCGCCGGTCGAGGAAGGAGGCGACCGCCTTCAGGAGACGCCGGCGGAAGATGAGCGTCACCGCGGTCAGGATGAGCGCGAAGCCCAGCGTGGTCGTGATGGCGGCGTTCGTTCCCTTCGAGTCGACGCCGAAACGCGAAAGCGTCCACAGCGCCAGCGCCGCCGCGGGCACGCTGCCCGACGCCAGGCGCCGGACCACGCGCCAGTCGATCGCATTGTTGTGGCTGTGCACCGCCGAGCCGCAGATTTTCGTCACGCCGGCGTAGAGCAGGTCGGTCCCGACCGCGGTCGCCGGATGGATGCCGAACAGCAGCACCAAGAGCGGCGTCATCAGCGAGCCGCCGCCGACCCCGGTGAAGCCGACAAGCGCGCCGACGGCGAAGCCCGACAGCGTGTATAGCGGGTTGATCAGATGCAGGAAATCCAAGAAAACCATTCCCTTCTGCCGGCCGCGCCCTCAGCAGGATGCGCCGGCGCGCGTGGATCAGCAGCGCTGGCGCCGCCAGAAGCGACTCAGATGGCGATGCCCTTTTCGTCGAACAGGCCGTCGAACAGGACCGTGCTCAAGTAGCGCTCGCCCGAGTCCGGCAGGATGGTGACGATCGTCTTGCTGGCGTTCTCGGGGCGCTTGGCGAGGCGCACGGCGACCGCGGCGGCGGCGCCGCTCGATATGCCGGAGAGAATGCCCTCCTCGCGCGTCAGGCGGCGCGCGTACTCGACCGCCTCCTCGTTGCTGATCTGCTCGACCGCGTCGACGAGCTTGAGGTCGAGCACATCCGGCACAAAGCCCGCGCCGATGCCCTGGATCTTGTGCGGACCGGGCTTCAGCGGCTCGCCGGCGCGCTTCTGGGTGAGCACGGGGCTCGCGGTCGGCTCGACCGCGATCGCCTGGATCGCCTTGCCCTTGGCCCCCTTGATGAAGCGCGAGACGCCGGTGATGGTGCCGCCGGTGCCGACGCCGGAGACGAGGATGTCGATCGCGCCCTCGGTGTCGTCCCAGATCTCCGGGCCGGTGGTCTTTTCGTGGATCGCGGGGTTGGCGGGGTTCTTGAACTGCTGCAGCAGCACGTAGCGGTCGGGGTTGGAGGCGGTGATCTCCTCGGCCTTGGCGATCGCGCCGTTCATGCCCTTGGCGCCCTCGGTCAGCACCAGCTTTGCGCCATAGGCGACGAGGAGCTTGCGCCGCTCGACGCTCATCGTGTCGGGCATGGTGAGCGTGATCGGAATGCCGCGCGCGGCGGCGACGAAGGCCAGCGCAATCCCAGTGTTGCCGCTGGTCGGTTCGACGATCTCCTTGCCCGGCCCGAGGAGGCCGCGTTGCTCGGCGTCCCAGATCATCGCCGCGCCGATGCGGCACTTGACCGAATAGGCGGGATTGCGGCCCTCGATCTTGGCGAGCACGGTCGCCGGCGCGCCGTCGGTGACGCGATTCAGCCGGACGAGCGGCGTGTGGCCGATGGAAAGGGAGTTGTCGGCGAACCAGTGCGGCATGACCATGGACCTCTCTGAATACGATGAACTTACTGGACTTAAATTTTGAACGCAAGCGGATTGGCACTTGTATCATAATACGCTATAATAATGTATAGACAGAACCGATTCAATCTATGGCGCCCGCATGGCGTTCCGATGGCGGACCGCGCCTTCCCGCGGTCTCAAGCGTCGCCGGGCCTCGTTTGGCGCAGGAAAGCGACGGAGTCACGCCATCCCCGCTTCACGATGACGCCGGTCCGTCATAACCTGTCGCGACGCCCGCGTTCGGTCGACACGCTTCTTCAAGGCGCCGCCCCCCGGCGGCGGGACGTTCGGGCCAGACGGATTGCGACAAACGCCGGCTCGCCTTCGGGCGCCGCCTTGGGAACGGAGGAGAGCGACGATGCAACTGGGCATGATCGGACTTGGCCGCATGGGCGCGAACATGGTGGAGCGCCTGATGAAGGCGGGACACGACCTCGTCGTGTACGACACTCACCCTGAGGCCGTGACGCGGCTCGCCGGCCTCGGGGCCACCGGCGCAAGCAGCATGAAGGATTTCGTCGCCAAGCTCACGAAGCCGCGCGCTGTCTGGCTAATGGTCCCGGCCGCTGTGGTCGATCCCATTCTCGCGGAAGTCGCGGGGCTGCTCGAGCCCGGCGACACGGTGATCGACGGCGGCAATTCCTACTATCACGACGACATCCGCCGCGCGGGCGAACTCAAGGCGAAGGGGCTGCACTACGTCGACGTCGGCGTCAGCGGCGGCGTCTGGGGCAAGGACCGCGGCTACTGCCACATGATCGGCGGGGAGACCGAGATCGTCGCGCGTCTCGACCCGATCTTTCGCGCGCTGGCGCCGGGCGTCGCCGCCGCCCCGAGGACGCCGGGGGCGACGGGAGAACCGGATCAGGCGGAATGGGGATACCTGCATTGCGGTCCGAACGGCGCCGGCCATTTCGTCAAGATGGTCCACAACGGCATCGAATACGGCCTCATGGCCGCCTACGCCGAGGGCATGAACGTGCTGCGCCACGCCAACGTAGGGCTCACGAAACAAGAGGTGGACGCGGAGACGACGCCGTTGCGCCATCCGGAGCTTTACCGGTTCGACATCGACCTGGCGCGCGTCGCCGAGGTCTGGCGGCGCGGCAGCGTGGTCGGGTCGTGGCTCCTCGACCTGACCGCCTCGGCCCTGCGCGGGGACCCGGCCTTGAGCAAGTTCGCCGGCAGGGTCTCCGATTCCGGCGAGGGCCGCTGGACGCTTCAGGCGGCGATCGACGAAGGCGTGCCGGCGCCGGTGCTGAGCGCGGCGCTGTTCAGCCGTTTCGAATCGCGCGGAGCTGCGGAATATGCCGACAAGCTCATGTCGGCGATGCGCTTCGAGTTCGGCGGCCACCACGAAAAGCCGGAGGCGTGAATGACCGACGCCCACTCCGACGCCATCGTCTTCTTCGGCGCAACCGGTGATCTCGCCTACAAGCAGATCTTTCCCGCCCTTCTCGGGCTCGTCTGCGACGAGGGGGTGAGCGTCCCCATTGTCGGAGTCGCCAAGGCGGGCTGGACGCTCGAGCAACTCAAGGCGCGCGCCAGGGACAGCCTCGACCATATCGGCCGGGCCGATCCGGCGAGCGTCGCCAAGCTCCTGTCGCTGCTGCGCTATGTCGACGGCGACTACAACGATGCGCAAACCTTCGCGATGCTCAAGACGGCGATAGGCGGCGCCAACCGCCCGCTGCACTACCTGGCGATCCCCCCGTCGCTGTTCGGCGTGGTCGTTTCGAGGCTGGCCGCGGCGGGCCTGAGCGAGAACGCAAGGCTCGTGGTGGAGAAGCCGTTCGGGCGCGACCGCGCATCGGCGGCGGCGCTCAACCGCATCCTCCTTGCGCATTTCCCTGAAGAGTCGATTTTCCGCATCGACCATTTCCTCGGCAAGGAGCCGGTCCAGAACATCGTCTACACCCGCTTCGCCAATTCGATCCTCGAGCCGCTTTGGAACCGCTACTATATCCGCGACATCCGGATCACCATGGCCGAGTCCTTCGGCGTGCAGGACCGCGGCGCCTTCTACGATTCGACCGGCGCGCTGCTCGACGTCGTGCAGAACCATCTCCTGCAGGTGCTCGCCAACCTGATGATGGACCCGCCGACCGGAGAGGATCACGAGGCCTCGCGCGACCAGAAGGCGGCGCTGTTGAGAGCGGTCCGCCCCCTCGACGCGGCCTCGATCGTGCGCGGCCAGTATCGCGGGTACCGTTCCGTTCCCGGAGTGAAGCCCGACTCGGGGGTGGAGACGTTTGTCGCGCTGAAGCTGACCGTCGACAGCTGGCGCTGGGCCGGCGTGCCGGTCTACATCCGCACCGGCAAATGTTTGCCGGCGACCGCGGTCGAGGTGACGGTCCAGTTTCACGCGCCGCCGCGTCCTGTGTTTGGCGAGGAGGCGTCTTCAGTCGGCCACATGCGGATGCGCGTCAGCCCGGACGTCTGCATCGCAATGGGCCTCAAGGTCAAGCATCCCGGCGACAAGATGATCGGCCAGCCCGTCGAGTTGATCCTGAGCGAGCAGGTCGCGTCGCTTACGCCGCCCTATCAGCGGCTGCTCGGCGATGCGATGCGCGGCGACGGCGAATTGTTCAGCCGCGAGGACATCGTGGACGCGCAGTGGCGGATCGTCGAGCCGGTCCTCAAGAATCCTCCGCCGGTCGTCGAGTATGAGCCTGGGACCTGGGGGCCCGAGGCGGCCGAGGAACTGATCGGCTCGTACGGACCGTGGCGCAATCCTGAGCCGTCGGCGTGAGGGGCGTCATGGACGACATCGTCTTCCTGTTCGACGTGGACAACACGCTGATCGACAACGATCGCGTCCAGCACGACCTCAAGACGCATCTGGCCGAGACTTACGGCGCAGCGACGCGCGACCGGTATTGGGCGATCTTCGAGGAGCGGTTCACCGCCCTGGGCTACGCCGACTATCTCGGCGCGCTCGAGCGCTACCGCCGCGAGGTCCCGTACGAACCGCGCCTGCTCAGGTTGGCGAACTGGCTGATCGACTATCCTTTCGCCGAGCGGCTCTATCCCGGCGCGCTGGAGGCGGTCCGCCACGTGCGCCAGTGGGGCCGCGTCGTGGTCCTGTCCGACGGCGACGCCGTCTTCCAGCCGCGCAAGGTCGAGCGATCGGGTCTGTGGAGCGCGTTCGACGGCGAGATTCTCATCTTCGTTCACAAGGAGCAGGAGCTTGACGCGGTCGAGCGGCTCTATCCCGCCCGTCGCTACGTGCTGATCGACGACAAGCTGCGCATTTTGTCCGCGGTGAAGGCCGTCTGGGGCGACAAGGTGGCGACCGTCTTTCCGCGGCAGGGACATTACGCGACCGACGCCAGGGTGCTTGAAGCCTATGCGCCGGCTGACATCGCGATCGGCGGCATCCGCGACATCGTCGCGCTCGACCGCAACGTTTTCGCGCCGTAGGGATTCTTTGGGTTTCGCATCAGGGAGTGAAGCGATGACGGTCAAGGCGACGCTGGCGGCCACGCCGGAGTGGAAGGCGCTCGAGGCCCACCACGGGAGCATCAAGGATCAGCGCCTCAGGGCCCTGTTCGCCGGCGATCCCGGGCGCGCCGAGCGCTTCGCCGTCGAGGCGGCCGGACTCTTCCTCGACTACTCCAAGAACCGCATCACCGACGAGACCGTCCGCCTGCTCTCGGCGCTCGCGCGCGCCCGCGGCGTCGAGGCGCGACGGGACGCGATGTTCGCCGGCGAGAAGATCAACGTGAGCGAGGGGCGCGCGGTGCTCCATGTGGCGCTCCGGGCGCCGCGCGACTGGAAGATCGTGGTCGACGGCGAGGACGTCATTCCCGAGGTCCACGCCGTGCTCGACCGGATGGCCGCCTTTTCGGACAAGGTGCGGTCCGGCGACTGGAAGGGCCACACCGGCAAGCGCATCCGCAATGTCGTCAATATCGGCATCGGCGGTTCGCATCTCGGGCCGGAGATGGCGTATCGCGCGCTCCACGCCTTCAGCGACAAGGCTCTTACGTTCCGCTTCGTCGCCAATGTCGACGGCGCCGCCTTCACCGAGGCGACCCAGGACCTCGACCCGCACGAGACCCTGTTCATCATCGCCTCCAAGACGTTCACGACCCTGGAGACGATGACCAATGCGGCGGCGGCGCGCGCTTGGGCGCTCGCCGCGCTCGGCGACGAAAAGGCGGTCGCGCGCCATTTCGTGGCGCTCTCAACCAACGCCGAGGCGGTCCAGAAGTTCGGCATCGATACGGCGAACATGTTCGGCTTCTGGGACTGGGTCGGCGGCCGCTATTCGATGGATTCGGCGATCGGCCTGTCCACCATGATCGCCGTCGGGCCGGACAACTTCCGGGCGATGCTGGCGGGCTTCCACGCCATGGATGAGCATTTCCGGACGGCCCCGATCGAACGCAATATGCCGATGCTGATGGGCCTTCTGGCGGTCTGGTACAATAATTTCTTCGCCGCCCAGACGGTCGGCGTCATGCCCTACGCGGCCAATCTCGCCCGTTTCCCCGCCTACCTCCAGCAGATGCAGATGGAGAGCAACGGCAAGCACGTCGACCTCGACGGCCGTCACGTCGGCGTCCAGACTGGCGCCGTCTTCTGGGGCGAGCCCGGAACCGACGCCCAGCACTCCTTCTACCAGCTCATCCACCAGGGCACGAAGCTGATCCCGGTCGACATGATCGGCTTCTGCGCCCCCTTAAGCCCGCTCGCTGACCAGCACGATCTTCTGATGGCGAACCTGTTCGCCCAGGCGGAGGCGCTCGCCTTCGGCAAGACCACGGAGGAACTCGCCGCCGAGGGATCCGACCCCAAGCAGACGCCGTTCCGCGTCTGCGAGGGCGACAGGCCGACCAACATGATCCTCGCGGATCGTCTGACGCCGCATGCGCTCGGCGCGCTGGTGTCGCTCTATGAGCACAGCGCCTTCACCCAAGGGGCGATCTGGGACATCGATTCCTTCGATCAGTGGGGCGTGGAGCTCGGCAAGGTTCTGGCCAAGCGCATCGTTCCCGAACTCACCGCCGCAGGGGAGCCGGCGCTCGCGCACGACAGCTCGACCAACGCCCTGATCCGTCGGTACCGCCGCTTTCGCGACGCCGGCTGAACCCACGCCGAGGGGGCTTTCGCATGTCCGAGACGCTGTCCATCGCCGCCCCAGACGGCTCAATCGCCGAGGCGATCGCCTATCCCGACTTCGCTTCGCTGATTTCGGGGGCGGCCGACGCCATCGCCGCCGCGGCGGCCGAAGCCATCGCCGAGCGCGGACGGTTCACGATCGCGCTCTCCGGCGGCAACACGCCGCGGCCGGTCTACCAGCGCCTCGCGTCGGCGCCGCTCGACTGGTCGCGCGTCCATGTGTTCTTCGGCGACGAGCGCTGCGTCTCCCCGCGCGATGCGCGCAGCAATTACCACATGGCGAAGCTCGCGCTTCTCGACCGCGTCCCGATTCCGCCCGGCAACGTGCTGCGCATGCGCGGCGAGGATCCGCCCGAAGCGGCGGCCGACGCCTACTCCGTGGAGCTCCGTCGCGAGCTGGGCGACGACGGCCGCCTTGATCTCGTCCTCCTGGGCCTCGGCCACGACGGGCACACGGCGTCGCTGTTCCCGGGCCTCGCCGCGGTGACCGAGACGCGGCGGACGGCGATGGCGTCGTACGTCGAGTTCGTCGGCATGTGGCGGCTGTCGCTGACGCCGGTGGCGATCAACGCCGCACGTCGCGTCGTCTTCGTCGTCACCGGCGACGATAAGGCGGACATTTTGCAGCGCGTGCTGCAGGGCCCGCGCCAGCCCGTCGTCCTGCCGGCGCAGGCGATCCGGCCGACCGCGCGGCCGGCGATCTGGCTCCTTGACCGCGTAGCGGCGGCGAAACTGAAGGGAAAGCACTGACCGTTACGTTTTGGCGCCGAAGCGGTCCCTGAGCCACCGGTAGACGACAAGCAGCGCGATCAGCGCCAGCCCGACAAGCACGAGCAGCAACGCGGCGTGCTGAAGCCAGGCGATCGCGGGAACCGAGACCGCGAGGAAGGCGCCGGTGAGCGCGAGCTTCCACGAACGAAGGTTGAGACCGGAGACGAAGACGCCGAGCGCGAGCACCGTAAGGATCATCAGTCCGGTCGCATTGGCGTTGAGAGACCGCTGAACGTCGCTGACCGTCAGAAGGTACATCGAAACCAGAACAGCAGCCCATTGAAGGATCTGGGTGATCGCCATCGCGATCCTTTCGCCGGCGACAGTGCGCCGCCAGCCCGCGGCAATGCAAATCAGGGCGGTGAGCGGCGTGACGATAACCCAATAGGTCGCCGTTGGCGTCTGCGAGAGGCTCGTCCAACTGATCCCGACCAGCCCGAGCACGATGATCGCGACAAAGGGCAGGTTGTCGATCAGGCTCGTCCAGATCCAACTGGATTTCTCGGCGACGGGTTCGGTGCTGGACGTCATGGATTGCTCTTTCACCGCTGCGCCCGGCGGCTGCTGGATTCTGCGCGCCGCGGACGTTAGCAAAAAACGCCGGCGCGGGAACTCCTTTCCGCGAGGACGCCGAGTGGTTGCGTCGGCTCTCCCGCCGCGGGAAAGGAGCGCCGGGGCTTGATCCGATAGGCGCCCTCAGGCCCTCACAGGATCGACCGCTCGATCGCCAGTTCCGCTTCGGCGATCGTCTCGGGACGGCCGACGTGAAGCCACAGGCCGTCAAGGCGAACGCCGTAGAGGCGCCCTTTGGCGGCGGCGGCGTGGAAGTAGGGGGCGAGGCGAAAGACCTCGTCGCGCGCGCCGGCGAACAGCTCAGGCTTCATGATCCCGACGCCCGTGTAGACGAAGGGCGCGACAAGGCGATCCTTGCGCGATTCGAGCCGTCCATCGCGCGTCATGGTGAAGTCGCCCGGCCAGTCGACGCCGACCGCGTTGGCGCTCGCCGCCACCAGGAGCGCGATGTCAATGATTTCCGGGTCGAAGGCCTCGGCGAGGCGCGCGAGGTTCGAGCGCGGCCCCTCGATCCAGAGGGCGTCGGTATTGCAGATGAGGAACGGCGCCGCGCCGATCCTCGGCAGGGCGCGCTTGATCCCGCCGCCCTGGTCGAGGATTTTTTCGCGCTCGTCGGAAAAGACGATGCGCGGCGTCGTGCGGCTGGCGAGATGCGCCTCGATCTGGTCGGCGAGCCAGTGGACGTTGACGATCGCCGTCTCGACGCCGTTCTCGGCCAGCCGGTCGAGGCAATGATCGATGATCGCCCGGCCGTGGACCTTCACCAGCGGCTTCGGCATCGTCTCGGTGATCGGCCGCATGCGCACGCCCAGGCCCGCGGCGAAGACCATGGCCGTTTTCGGTATCGGCGCGCTCATTCTCAATTCGTTCCAGAACGCCGCGCTTAAGGCTCCGGCGGATCCGGCTCAGGTCCGAGCGCCCGCGGCAGGTGGCTCTGATACCAGAGCGCCAGCGGCCGGAGCAATGGATGCGCGAGATTTTTGGCGAGATAGCGCTCGATCCGCGGCAGGTGGCTGAGGTACTGCGGCTTGCCGTCGCGCTTGTCGAGCCGGGCGAAGATGCCGAGGATTTTGGTCGCGCGCTGCGCGGCCATCGCGGCGTAGGCGGCGGCGAAGCGCTCGGCGTCGAAGGCCGGGTCCTCGGCCGCGCGGCGGCGTACGTAGAGCGCCATCAACCGCATTTCGAGGTCGTCGGGCACGTCGACGCGCGCGTCCTGCAGGAGCGAGGCGAGATCGTAAGCGGGAGGACCGATCACGGCGTCCTGGAAGTCGATCAGGCCGATCCGGGCGATCCCCTCGCGTTCGGGCAGCCAGTGCAGGTTCGGCGAATGGAAATCGCGCAGCGTCCACGCCGTTGGTTCGGCGAGGATCGGGACGAGAATGTCGCGCCAGACGCCGAGGAACTGCATGCGTGCGCCGGACGGCACGGCCGTCCGGGCTATGGCGGCGCCGTACCAATCAATCACCAGTTCGACCTCGATCAGCATCGCCTCGATGTTGTAGACCGGCAGACGGTAGACGTCGTCGCCGACCGGGAGCGATTCGGGCAGGTCGCGCTTGTGCAGGTCGGCGATCAGCGCGACCGCCTCGGCGTAGCGGGCCGAATTGGGAACGCCGTCCTCGGCGATTGTGTCGGCGCCGAAGTCCTCGATCAGCGCCAGCCCGTCCTCGACGCTGGCGGCGAAAATCTTCGGCGTCGAGTAGCCTAAGCCCCGCAGGCCCTCGGCCATGGCGAGGAAGGCGCGAATGTCGGGCGAAAGCTTGGCGATCGCCGCATAGGGCTTGCCGAACCGGATGATCGGCCCCTCCGGCCGGGGCGGCGACACCATCAGGATCGCGGTCTTCCCGTCGACCCGGGTCAGACGCTCGTAGAGCCGGACCGAGGCGTCGCCCTCGACGTATTCGCGTCGCGCCTCGATCCAGCCGGCCCGCTGCAGGAGCATTCCGACGCTGAGGGCGCGCGCGAGGCGCCGCCCCATGCGGCCGCGCCCGCGCATCTCGAGAACGCGGAAGTCGGGCCCTTGAGAGGGATCGAAGCGGATAGTCACTTCGAGCCGGTCGGCCGGAAGCGCCTCGGGAATGCGCTCGGGCCATTCGACGATCGCCACGGATCCCTCGATCGCTTCGTCCCAGCCGAGGTTTTCCAGCTCCATGGATCCGCGCAGACGATAGAAGTCCGCGTGGACCACGGGGCCTCGCGGCGCGTCGTA
>Ga0074046_10002802_pt1 | contig 14866 bp, 10 predicted proteins | sample BogForMeECP23OM3_FD_94441 | JGI IMG/M metagenome (GOLD analysis project Ga0074046, IMG submission 94441) | Bog forest soil microbial communities from Calvert Island, British Columbia, Canada - Bog Forest MetaG ECP23OM3 | ecosystem: Environmental > Terrestrial > Soil > Wetlands ...
CCTCGGTTGTCAGGGGCTACGGCGACCGGCAGGTTATGGCCATGCTGGATGCAGCCCTGGAATAGGAAAAAATTTTGAGTCCCGATGCGTTAGGGCCAACAGGCCACCCGCCGCCGGCCCACCGCGACTGAAAGACGCAATCCAATCTGGGCCGGCGCGGGTTGTGCCGCGTAGCGCACTAAAGTGCGCGTAGCGGCTTTTTATAGGTTTTTTTGTGTTGATTACTTTATTTATAGTCTGTCTCGGTAGGAATTATTTATCGTTCCTAATCGGTTTTGGCAATGTAACGGGGGAATAACTCCGTTCGGATCTTTCCGACAGGACCTCCTGTCAACAAGAAACAGGGCCGACCATGCTCAAGGGTGCAGTCAGAATTTACAGCAGTCTTATCTCAAAGCTTATAGCCCTGGTAGGGCTGGTTCTTTTTGTCTGCATTTTCACCTGGGCATATTTCAACATAAACTACCAGAAAGAAAACAGGCTGCAAAGCATCATTGAATCATGCGACCGGCTCGGCAACACCATCAAGCTGGGCGCCCATTACGCGATGATGCTCAATTCGAGAGACGATATCAATGAGATAACAAAGAACATCGGCAAGCAGGAGGGTATCAAGAATATTCGAATTTATAACAAGCAGGGGCAGATCAAATTTTCGAGCTTCTCAAACGAAGTCGATAAAAGAACCAGCATAAAAGCGGAAGCCTGCGACATTTGCCACAGAACGGAACCCCCACTTGATGCGCTGCCTGTTTCGGCAAGAACACGAACGTTCGAGTCCCCTGAGGGCTACAGACTCCTTGGTATCATCAGTCCGATCTATAATGAGCCCAGTTGCAACACTGACATCTGTCATGTTCACCCCGGGAATAAGAAAGTTCTGGGCGCACTCGACGTAGTGGTCTCACTAAAGGAGACCGACGAAGGGATCAAGCTCTATGAGGAAAGGATAATAGCCCTTGCAATCATAAGCTTTCTGGCGACTTCAGCGATTATCGTGACTTTTCTGTTTGTGTTCGTAAACAGGCCCATAAAGAAGTTGATCGCATGGACGCGCCATATAGCACAAGGGGAATATAGCCACCCGATCGATACGCACTGGGAAGATGAAATCGGCCAGATGGCCCATGCCATAAATGCTATGGCGGCCAAGGTAGGCCAAAAGCAAGAAGAGCTGAACAAACAAAGAGACGAATATCAGGGGTTATTCGAGCAGGTGCCTTGCTACATCACTGTCCAGGACAGGGAGCTCAGGCTTGTCCGCTATAACAGGGAATTTGCAAATGCCTTCGATCCATACCCCGGCGGTTATTGCTATGAAATCTACAAAGGCCGGACCGAAGTGTGCACATACTGCCCGGTTCTAATGACGTTCCAGGACGGAGAATCCCACCTGAGCGAGGAATCGGGAATAACCAGGGATGGCAGGATTTCGACCTGGATCTGTCGCACTTCACCGATCAGCGATGCCGATGGAAACATCACCGCTGTAATGGAAATGAGTGTGGACGTAACGGAACGAAAGGCGCTCGAAGAAGAAATCAGGAAATCCGAGAAGAAGTACCGCGAGATATTCAATAATATTCCCAACCCTATCTTCGTTTTGGACAGGGAACTAAAAATTATCGACTGCAACGATATGGTTTTCGGAGTTTATGGATATCGTAAAGAGGATATTCTGCGCAAACCATTTACCGACCTTTTCGAACTGGAAGAAAACCACGACTTTGCCCGGGAGATCAGAAACGCGGACACAATGAACCAGGTGCGGCATATCACGAGGGACGGCAGGGTCATATATGTAAACATTCGCGTTTCCCCTTCCGAGTACCTCGGACAGGAAGCATTCCTTGTAACCACGAGCGATATCACCAAGAGACTGTTAGCCGAACAGCAACTGATCCAGGCAAGCAAGATGGCCACTTTGGGAGAAATGGCAACTGCTATTGCCCATGAACTCAATCAACCGCTCTCGGTGATGAAGACGGCGAGCAGCTTCATAATAAAGAAGATCAGGAAGAGCGAGCCGATCAAAGAGGAAATTCTCGGGACTTTGGCCGAAGAGATCGACAGTCATGTGGACAGGGCGTCGCAGATAATCAACCATCTCCGGGAGTTCGGGCGCAAATCGGAGGTGAAGAGAGAAAAGGTGGTTATCAACGAGGCCGTGCAAAGATCCCTGGCAATTTTCATGCAGCAACTCAAGCTACGTGAGATCGAAGTGGAAAAGGATTTCCAGGAGAACCTGCCTCCGGTTTTCGCCAACAACAACAGGCTGGAACAGGTGTTTATCAACCTTCTCATAAACGCCAGGGACGCCATTGAGGATAAATGCGAAAAGTTCGGCGATGCGATCGAAAAGAAAATCTTTCTCAAAACACGTCTTTGGCAGGGGAAAGTCCGGATAGAGGTTGCGGATACCGGGTTAGGGATTCCAAAACCGTTGCTGGAAAAGATATTCGAGCCGTTCTTCACCACAAAGCGGGCTGGCAGGGGTACTGGACTCGGCCTTTCGATAAGCTATGGAATCATTCAGGATTATGAAGGAACCATAAAGGTGGAGACCCGGGAAAATGAAGGATCGAATTTTATTATAACATTGCCTGTTTCGGGTGGCGCATGAAGGCAAATCCAATCCTGATCGTGGATGATGAGGAAGGAATCAGAAAGGTCCTCAGCATAACGCTGGCCGACAGCGGCTATGACGTGCTGACGGCATCCTCGGGAGAAGAGGCGCTGGGCATATTCAGGAATGCCAACCCGCCGATGGTGCTCACGGACATCAAAATGCCCGGGATGGATGGAATCGAGCTCCTTCGGCGCATCAAAGCGGAAAAATCCGATACCGAAGTTATCATGATAACCGGACACGGTGATCTGGAACTTGCGATAAAAAGTCTTCATTTTGAAGCGTCCGATTTCATAACTAAACCGATAAACGACGATGCGCTAGAAATCGCTCTAAAAAGAGCTCAGGAGCGAATCTGGATGAAGGCCAGACTCCGTGAGTACACCGAAGGGCTGGAGCGCCTCGTGGATGAGAAAACCAGCAAACTGCTCGAGACGGAAAGACTCGCCGCCGTTGGGCAAACTGTGGCGACCCTGGCCCATGCGATCAAGAACATCATCGGAGGCCTCAAAGGAGGCATATACGTTTACGAAAAGGGCATGGAACTGGACAAGGAGGAATACCGCTTCCAAGGGTGGGAGATGGTCAAGGGTAATGTTGAGAAAATAAAGAACCTGGCGCTCGATCTTCTTAATTATGCCAAGCAAAGAGAACCGGACTACAAACGGATCGATCCTAATCAGATAGCCAGGGATCTCTACCGGCTGATGCTGGCGCAATCATGCGAATGGGGAATAAAGCTGACCCTGGACCTCGACGAAACTTTGCCCGAAATTCTTCTTGACCCGGAAGGGATTCACTGCTGCCTGTTAAACCTCGTAAGCAACGCCTTCGATGCCTGCATGGATGTAGAACATGCCGGCGGGCCAAAGGAGGTCGTAATCCGCACGGCGAGGACGGAAGAAGGGGGTGTCGAGTTCGGGGTCACAGATTCCGGATGCGGCATGGATGAAGATGTAAGGGACAAGATTTTCCGGTCCTTCTTCAGCACGAAAGGAACAAGGGGGACCGGTCTTGGCCTTATGATAACCCAGAAAATCGTGCGCGAGCACGGAGGAGATATAAAAGTGGAATCGGAAAAAAGTTGCGGGACCAGATTTGCGATCAGGCTGGCTGCGCATCCGGGAACAAAATAAGGGATAGCTCGTCTCCATCCGGAAATACCGGATGAGAGACGAGCAGTTTCCGATTCGGAAAGGAGGCATTTTTCGTCCTGGCAAGGAAATCGAGGGGTTGCGCGGAGGCGTACATGAGTACGCCGCACAAGAAAACCCGAAGATTGACACCGCCCAGGGCGGAAAAGGACCCTTTCCGGACGGAAACTAGCTCGTTATCCGTGCGAACAGAGCCCCCCGGCCCCGCCTGGCGGGCGGGCTGTCGAGATTCCGGCTGCGGCTCCGCCGCCCCGAATCCGTAAATCGAAATTCATTGACGAAAGGAAAAAGCCATGCCTGAATACACCAATATTCTGTTTTGTACGGATTTTTCCGAGGATGCCAATATGGCGTTTCTCCACGCGCTTAAGCTTGCCACAAAATTCGGCGCCAGGCTGCATATCCTCCATGTGCCTAACTCGCCGTTCATCTATGCGAAACACATAGTAGATGAGGACATCCCGGAGAGCAAATCATCCGAGGAGGGTCAGGCCTTTTTCGATCAGGAAATAGCCGATGAGGCTCAAATGAAGCTCAGGCGTCAGTATGAGGGGCGAATGGGAGATTTCAGGTCCTATACGTTCGTAGTTGCGTGCGGCTCCCCGGAAATTGAGATTATCCGCTATGCCAAGAAAAACAATATCGACCTGATCGTAATGGGGGCTCTGGGCAAGGCTGATGTAAACAAGCTCGAACACGGAAGCACGGTCGCAAGCGTATCCAGGTATGCTCATTGCCACGTGATGGCTATAAGGAACCCGTTGAAACAGTTCACCTTACCGATAAAAGGATAATCGGGCGGGCGGCAGGGCCGCAGCCAGGATCTCGACAGCCCGCCCACCCGCCCGCGAGGCGGGCGCTGAAGGGCCGGGCGAGACCGGAGACGGCGGGCAGATTATCCTCTAACCATGGAAGGCCCCCTACTATGTCAAAAAAAATTCTGGTAGTCGATGACGAGCAGGACGTAAGGGTGTTCATGACCACGCTTCTTGAAACAAGCGGCTTCAAACCCCTGGCGGCAACAAACGGCCGGGAAGGTCTGGAAATGGCCCGGCGTCAGAAGCCTGCTTTGATCATCATGGACATTATGATGCCCAAAGAAAGTGGTATCTTCATGTACCGCGAAGTCAAAAAGGACCCTCAACTGAGCGGTATTCCCGTGATCATGGTTTCGGCGCTCTCCAAAAAGACTTTCTTTCATTCGCAACAGGTGGTCGATGAATATGAGGGCGTAAAGATGCCCGAGCCGGCTGCTTATATAGAAAAGCCGCCTGATGCAGACGAACTGCTGGAGGTGATACGGAAAGTGCTGCCCTGATTGCCTGGGGCTGGGACCAGGCCGGACTCGGCAGGCAATAATGTGTGTCCCCGGGACAACTCCTGCTGGACTTATTCCGATTCCAGACTGGTGATCGACCTCAAGCGTACAGCCAAACTGTCCGAACCGGGCGGCGCCATCCGTTTGGAGGGAAAAGACCTTCCCGACCTGATACTCGAAATACACGGTAACGATGCGGCCTGTCACGCATTTTCCAATCGGTGCAAGCATTATGGGCCGCAGACTCGATCCTGTGCCCGGCAATCGAACTGTGCAGTGCTGCAGTGTCAGTAAAACCACTTACGCCTACGACCCCAGTGTTTTGTTCGGTCCGGCAAAGGAAGCGGTGAAGACCCTTGCGGTGGGGGTTTCAAATGCTAAGCTGGTGGTTGTGTTGGGGGAGTGAGAGATATCGGGGGATATGATTGACAGGGGTAAGATTCTGACGTCAACACGGAGGTGGTCTTTTACTGTCGGTTGCATGCAACAAATCCAGACCGAGAGGTTCTATATGCCTGTTGTCGGCGTCATTTCCTGCGAAATCCTCGAACTCGAATTTGCTTATTTGCTTTCGATGGATCCAGATGTTGCAGGTATAACCGTAGTGGAAGATGCTTACTCCTGCGGGCTCCTCCAAGCGCTGGAGTCCATCGGTCGTTTCGAGCCGCGCAGAGTTGCTCTTTTGAGGGGGTTCAGCCCGGCATTTTCCGGTCGTATTGAAGTCCTTGCACGCGTGCTCGAACTGGCTCTCCATAACAGGAAAAGTCTGCTGCAGGAGGGATTGGGTAAAGCGGTCAGGGAGATGGCGCACTACGTGGATGGTATTTTTCTGGGATATGGTCTATGCGGCAATGCACTGCAAAACCCGAAAGAATTGTTTGCCGATGCAGGTGTTCCTCTATTCATTCCCATGGATGAAGATCACCCGGTGGACGACTGTGTCGGGCTCATCATCGGCGGGCGGGACAGTTATTATGCCGAGCAATGTAAAGAAGCCGGGACATTTTTTATGATTCCGGGTTGGACCAGGCACTGGAGGCATCTTTTCGAAAAGGAATGGGGTAATTTGAATCCGCAAATGGCCAAACGCCTTTTCAGTGGCTACAAACGGTCGCTTCTGCTTCCGACCGCTGTGTTATCCGAGGTAGAGATGATGCATAATATTGAGGATTTTAACAGTCTGTTTGGTTTTCGCACCGAAGTGCAAACAGGCACCCTGGATATCTTGTACAGGGCATGGGACAGTGCAAAGAAAGTGCTCTATGAAGACCTGTGAAGATCATCCGGGGCAGGATTTCTGATTTCGTCAGAGCTGCTCAATCTTTAAGACACGGTAAGATCAAGCAATCTATCAAGCCCCTTGCAAAATTATTTCCGTTCATAGTTCAATGCCTCACCATCTCAAGGCCCCGCCAGGTTGATTACGGATCACAAACTCCGAGCTTCACGAACTCCTCATCAGTACGTAAGTTGCGGAAACGACTCAATTTGAATTTTCTAAATTTTGGCAGATTTTGGAAAAATTTTCTCACACAGATTCTCACACAGAAAACCTACCTCTTGGTGACACCCCATCTCGTGATTGCCTGCATGAAAGGCCATGGATCAGTGATACCCCCCAATTTTTTCACGGCTTCCCAGATACATCGAATCACTTCAGGTGCATCCATATACATGCCAAAGGTTGTCCACCGGGTTGTCCAGCCAAAGATGCCTCACCTGATCGATCCAACATTATTTTCTCACTTCCACATTTCCTCACTCGACAATCTGGGCATCCATTGAGCAACGCTCCCTGGAGCTTTGCATGGAGGCAACTCCTTGATCTCATTTCCTTTCTACTTTTGCTCAAAATGGCGATCCACTATTCCAAACCTGAATTATGCGTGAACATACATATCAATTATCCTGTATTCATCCCAACTAGCACTAACTTGTATAAGTGCGCGTAACAAATTCAAGTCTGTCACCCCGGCGAAAGCCGGGGTCCAGAGGATTTCTTGAGATGAAAAAGACATCTGGATTCCGGCTTGCGCCGGAATGACGAAGTTAAAGTGTCCCATTGAATTAAGCCACGCCAATTTACGCAAGTAAGTACTAGAGGTTCTTCGGGTGAAATCCGGGTGCAAAATGCGCTTCAGCACCTGCTGGTTGATTAGGTTGATGCATTATTCAGAGTGAAGAAGATGCGAATCGCTTAATAATTACCGGAAGGAGCGGCAATGAAGAAGTTTGCTGGTATTGTAATCACGGCAATTCTTCTCACGGTTTACTCCCTTTGCGGGGCCATGGATTTTCATCCCCTGGTGCCAGGGATGGCGGCCGGGATTGGGGCCTTAAGACAAAAGGTCCGGGCAGAGGGGCACTTTCGAGGTTGGCTGCTCCGCTGCGATTGATAAGCCCATAAGGCATCTTGCCGGGTAAAGGAGATTTTCGGAAACCGACATGTCGATAGCTGATTTTCCGGCTTTCCCAGTCGTTTGGACCGGAGATTCCCTTATCTCGAGGGGTAAAAAAATGTTTGAGGACAAAAGAAAATTCAAGAGGTTTAAAGGCAAAGAAGGAGCCTTTGCCGCTTTCATCAAGCCCGATGAATTCCTTAACATGGGACAGATCCGGAATATCAGCATGGGCGGGCTGTGTGTCCGGTATGTATCTACACACGAGAATCATGGGGAATGCTCTGCAATAAAAATATTCGGCAGCAACGACCGTTTCATTTACCTGCAAAGGGTTCAATGCAGAATCGTGTATGAACATGAAGTGGCTGAAGGCTCCTGGGAGCAGATCGGCACCAGGCGCTGTGGGGTGGAGTTTGAAAACCTGTCTGCCAACCACTTGTCCACACTAGAGGAATTCATCGATCATTTTGCCTTTGATGAAAACCGATGTCTGAGTTCATAGGGCTGGCCACCTCACCTTCCCCATGGCGCGATCATGACCCGGACACAGAGTAGGTTAAGAGATATGGAAAAACCGGCATTCAGAGTGCGGTCACGTTGTATTTACGGTCTCAACGCCTAAGATCCGAAAAACCAGGGGAGAATCTTGAGTAACAATAGATCTCTCCTCAATATTGACTTCACTTACTGCTCACTCTGGAACGCCGCAAGGATTGGGCTATGTTGCTGCCGGGCAAGTCATTCACTACAAAAAGTTCTCCCGCCATTGGCACGCTGATTTCGAAGCAAATTATATGTCCGTTAAGTAAAGCCGGAATAGAATTCTGCCAAAGGAGTCAAACGTGAGCGGGAAGAAAATTATTAGCCCGGGAATTACAGCGCAGCGCGATTTGGCCCCAATCGTAACTATTCTGGTCGGCACTATAATTTCTTTCATCGGCTTTACCCTGGTGTTGAGTCTGGACCGGCAAATGATACGGACTGAATTTGAAAAGGGAGCGGAAAATCATTTTGAAACCATAAAGAGAGAAATTGAATCCAACTTGCATGCATTGGTGTCGCTAAAGGCTTTCTTTGACAGTATCGCAGATGTGGACAGGTCCGAATTCAGGGACTTTGTGGGGCCTCATTTATTGCTTCTCCCTTCTATTCAAGCAATTGAATGGATACCCTATGTTCCTCATTCCGAGCGCATGGCTTATGAAGCAGCAGCAAGGCAGCAAACTGGTTTATCCAACTTTCAAATCACTGAACGAAAAACGCAGGAGAACATGGTAAGAGCGGCTGAGCGTGAAGAGTATTTTCCTGTCTATTTCGTTGAACCAAACAAGGGTAATGAGGTTGCCCTTGGTTTTGACCTTGCATCGAATGCCATTCGAAAGGATGCCTTGGAAAAGTCGCGAGACACGGGACAGATGGTCGCTACGGGAAGAATATCACTGGTACAGGAAACTGCCGGTCAGTTTGGCTTCCTTGTCTTTGCTCCTGTCTATCGTAAAAGTGTAACGGTTGATTCCATCAACGCCCGCAGGGAAAATCTAAGAGGTTTTGCCCTCGGCGTCTTCAGGATTGGGGATATTGTCGAAAAATCCTTAACACACCTGAAGCCGGAAGACATCGACATCTACCTCTATGACAAGTCTGCTGCCTCTCAGGAAGAATCTTTGCTTTATTTCCGTGCGTCACGAACCGGAAAACCCCCGTTCTCTTCAACGCCTAAAGGAGAAACCGGGCCGGATGGTCATTTAGAGAATGTCAGAACCTTAGATGTTGCGAACCGGGAATGGCTGATCCTGCTGAAAGCGGCACCCGATTTCCTCAGCGCCAGAAAAACCTGGCAACCATGGGGAGTTCTGACAGCAGGGTTGCTGCTCACAGCCATCCTGGCAAGTTACCTTATCGCGCATGAGCGGGCATCCGAAAGGCTTCGGGAAAGCCGGGAGAGCTTCAGGTCGACCTTCGATCTGGCTGCAGTGGGTGTTGCCAACCTGGCCCCGGATGGCCGATGGCTGCGGGTGAACCAAAAGCTTTGCGAGATCCTTGGCTACAGCCGTGAGGAAATGCTTCAGCGCAGATTCCAGGACCTCACTCATCCGGATGACCTCGAAGACTCCCTTGCGTTCGTCGGAAGGTTGCTGGCGGGCGAGATCGACAACTACACGATGGAGAAACGCTACCTTCGAAAAGATGGCGGCGTATTTTGGGGTAACGTCGCTGTTGCCTTGTCGCGAGGTGATGACGGCCGGCCCAGATTCTTAATCTATGTAATTGAAGACACGACGGAGCGAAAAAGAGATCGAGAGCAATTGCGCGAGGCGCATGAGAAGGCATTGTGGCTGGCGAGGTTTCCCGAAGAGAACCCCTGCCCGGTGATGCGGGTCTCGCTCGAGGGAACCGTGCTTTATCGTAATCCCATTGCCGCGGAGCTGCCTGGCTGGGCGTGCGAGGTCGGCAAACCGCTGCCGGATGTCCTTCTCGCGTTGCTCCGGCAGACTGTGGAAGGAGGGCTGGATGAGCAGGCCGATGCAGAACTTGGAGGAAGATTTTTCTCCATCGCCGCCACCATATTCGATGCTGAAGGCTACGCCAACATCTACGGAGTCGACATCACCGAGCGAAAGCGTACAGAGGAAGCGCTGAGGGAGAGCGAGGAAAAATATCGCCGAATCGTTGAAACCGCCAACGAAGGCATCTCTATGGCGGACGAGGATTACCTTGTTACATATGTGAATCAAAAAATGGCTGACATGCTTGGCTATCTCCCTCAGGAGATCATTGGCAAATCGTTATCCAATTTTATTTTTCCCCAAGATCTGATCGATTACCAGGAAAAGATTTCACATCGCGTCAAAGGGCTGAATGAGACTTACGAACGGCGTTTTCGCCGCAGGGATGGCGGAGAATGTTGGACCAATGTTTCTTCCACAGCGATTACAACAGAAGATGGCAGGTTTATGGGATCTTTTGCGATGCTCAGCGACATTACCGCACGCAAGGAGGCGGAGGCGCTGCATCGTGTTCGTCTGGAATTACTCGAGTTCTCTGCATCGCATTCTATTGCGGCACTGCTGCAAAAGACATTGGATGAAGTCGGCGCCTTGACCAACAGTCCCATCGGGTTCTACCACTTTGTGGAGAGCGACCAGGAAACCCTTTCACTCCAGGCCTGGTTATTCCGAACAGCCAATGAATGCCGCAAGACGGAAGAGGCGGAACAGCATTACCCCATCGACCAGGCGGGTATATGGGTGGACTGTGTACACGAAAGAAGGCCGGTAATCCGTAATGATTACGCGGTATTGCCGCATCCCAAAGGGATGCATGAAGGACACGCCGCCGTCATCCGCGAGCTTGTCGCACCCATTATAAGATCGGGCCGAACCGTGGCTATACTGGGTTTTAGGAACAAATTTGAGGATTACAACGAAAAGGATGTCGAGATCGTCTCCTTCCTGGGAGATGTCGCCTGGACAATCGCCGAGCGCAAGATGGCGCAGCAGGCTTTGAGTGACAGTGAAGAACGGCTCACACTGGCATTGGCCGCAGCAAAGATGGGTGTCTGGGAATGGGATGTGAGAACCAACACCGTCTTTTGGTCTCCCGAGTGCTACACTATTTGTGGGGTGAAGAGCTTTGACGGGAAACTCGAATCTTTCACAGACCTCGTGCATCCGGAGGACCGCGACATAGTAAGGCAGAGGATCGAACAGGCACTGAAAGAAAGAACCATCTATAAAGTTGAGTCCCGCTTTATCCAGCCTGGCGGCAACGTGCGCTGGGCCATGGGCCTCGGACAGTTTGAATACAACGCAAAAGGTAAACCGCTTCGTTTGATAGGCAATATCCAGGACATCACCGAGCGCAAGCAGGCCGAAGAGAAACGTGCCAGGGTAGAGGCCGACCTTGTTCAGGCAAAGCGCCTGGCTGAGGATGCAAATAACGCAAAAAGCGAGTTTCTCGCCAATATGAGCCACGAGATCCGAACTCCCATGAACGCAATTATCGGCATGGCTGATCTTGCCCTGGATACTGGGCTCACGGATGAACAAAGGGAATATCTTGAGATCATAAAAAATTCCGGCGGCTCCCTGATGACATTGATCAATGACATCCTCGATTTTTCCAAAATCGAATCGAAAAAGCTTGATCTCGACCCCATCGAGTTCAACCTTCCGGATAGCCTTGCCGATACATTGAGGCCCCTTGTGGTGCGTGCCCAGGAGAAGGGGGTGGAACTGGCCTACCAGATGCAGGCTGGAGTGCCCGATATCCTTATTGGTGACGCGGGACGCTTGCGCCAGGTCCTTGCGAACCTGGTAGGCAATGCCGTCAAGTTCACAGAGCAGGGTGAGATCGTGCTGGATGTTCAAAGGGAATCTGAAAGCGAAGGTAAAGTGTGCCTGCGTTTCACCCTCACGGACACGGGAATCGGCATCCCTTTTGAAAAACAAACATCAGTTTTTGAACCCTTTACTCAGGCAGACGGTTCCACGACCAGAAAGTATGGGGGTACCGGTCTGGGGCTGGCCATATCCCGGCATCTCGTAGAGATGATGGGTGGCGATATCCGTGTGGAGAGCCGGCCACAGGGTGGTTCCACCTTCCAATTCAGAGTTTTCTTCGAGCAGCCAAAAACACCCACCCTGCTCTCAATTGACCTTGAAACAGTCAATGTGAAGGATCTGACAGTGCTCGTGGTGGACGATAATGCCGTCAACCGTCGCCTCCTCCAGGAGATATTGACCAAATGGGACATGAAGCCAACTCTGGCGGCCAGCGGAAAGACAGCCCTTGAAACATTGGAACAGGCCCAACTGCGGGAAACTCGCTTTGACCTCATCCTTTTGGATGTGATGATGCCTGAAATGGATGGATTCGAGACAGCGGAGCGGATAAAGAGCCGCTTTGACTTCTACCAGTCAGTGATCATGATTCTGACCTCCGTAGGCCAGAGAGGGGATGCCGCCCGGTGCCGGGAGCTTGGCATATCGGCCTATCTTACCAAACCGATCAAACAATCAGAGCTCTTTGACGCAATCATAGCCGTTCTGGCTCTTCGTAATCAGGATGCGGAGCATAGGAATCTAATCACCCGTCACTCATTACGGGAGACTCGATCTGACCGGGCGATGGGGCCATCTAAAAGTCTTCACATACTATTGGCCGAGGATAATGTTGTGAATCAGAAAGTGGCTACAAAGATTCTTGAAAAGTGGGGGCACTCCATTGTTGTGGCGTCAAGTGGAAAAGAGGCGCTTGAGGCCTGTGAAAAAGAGCGTTTCGACCTGATCTTTATGGACGTTCAGATGCCTGATCTGGACGGTTTTGAGGCAACACAGATTATCAGGGCAAGAGAAAAAGATTGCGGAAGGCACATCCCAATCGTGGCGATGACGGCCCATGCCATGAAAGGAGACAAGGGGAAATGTCTTGCGGCCGGAATGGATGACTATGTCTCCAAGCCGATCAACAGGGATGAGCTGTTCTCTGTGATTGAGAAATTCGCAAAAAGTGGCGAGGCAACAGGGAATAACATCTCTCTTTCATCGAAACATGATGAAGCGTTCACAGCGGAAGTGTTTGATATCGCCAAGGCACTGGAAATTGCAGGTGGAAATAAAGCATTCCTGAAAGAGCTCGCCGATCTCTTCTTTGAAAACCTCCCAGGCTATGTTGCAAAGATCCGGGAGGCGATATCCATGGAGGATTCCGGAGCCCTTGAGGGTGCCGCGCACGACCTGAAAGGCTCTGTCGGCAATTTTGCTGCGAAGCGTGCCCATAACGCGGCCTGCCAATTGGAGGTTATCGGCAATAAAGGGACACTTGCAGATGCCGATCAATTGCTGAGCGAGTTAATGGAAGAGCTTTCGAGCCTGGAAGGTGCGATCAAGAGCGCTTTGCCGGAGTGAAAATTGAGGGTTCTCATTGCTGAAGATGAGGTAGTGTCCAGACGAATATTGGAGGCCTTCCTGCTGAGATTGGGCTACGAAGTGGTCTCCGTCTCGAGCGGCAAAGAGGCTTTAGGAATTCTTCTCGATCCCGGGGCGCCCAGTCTGGTTATATCGGATTGGATTATGCCCGAAATGGATGGACTGGAGCTTTGCCATAGAACGCGGGAAATACAAACGGCAGGTTACATCTATTTTATAATCCTGACCTCAAAAATGGAGAAAAAGGATATTATTAAGGGGTTGGAGGCTGGAGCAGATGACTACTTGATCAAACCCTTTGATCAGGAAGAATTGAAATGCCGCCTCAAAATAGGGGAACGAATTCTAAACCTGGAGAGGCGGATATTGGAATTGGCAAACATGGATTCCCTGACAGGGGTACTCAATCGAAGGGCCTTTATGGAAAGGTTCCAGATCGAGATTCATAGATGCAATCGGGAATGTGTCCCGCTTTCGCTGATTCTTGCTGACATCGATCATTTTAAACGGGTTAACGATCTGTACGGCCATCAGGTAGGCGATATGGTGCTTCAAAAGTTTGCCGAGCGGCTGAGCGCATCTACCAGACCATATGATTTTGTGGCGCGCTACGGAGGTGAAGAGTTTGTAGTATGCCTGCCCGGAACAGGCTGTCAAAAAGCAGGATCGGTGGCTGAACGGATGCGGCGGCTGGTCGAAGCGAATCATCTCACAGTTCCAACCACAACGGAGTGTTTTTCAATTACTGCCAGCTTTGGTGTGGCTTCCCTGCGCATTGGGTCTGAGGAATGTCCGGAGCCGCTAATTGGTCGTGCCGACTGCGTTATGTATAAAGCCAAGCATGAGGGGAGAAATCGCGTTTGTCTGGCTATTGAAGACTGCACCATGAGCTCAGGAACTCAAAAGCCCAGGTAAAATCCCGCCTGAGATGCTTGAAAAGTATTTGCTGATTCCGATTGGAAAAATCGAACAAGGATTTCTCGCTGCCCTGGTAAATCCGTCGAAAATATAGCTCTGGAGCCTTTGCGCTTAAAGCCATCCGGGTGTGCCTGACACACAATGTGTGCGCACACGTTTGGTGTCAGGCACACATTCGAATAAAGTTGAACCCCCTGCATTATCCAAATACCCTTGTATGCTGCATATTTATTGCAACGCCGGAATTGTCTTTGTTTGGCACACATCATGCTCCAAACACCACCAGTCCGCTGAATCGCATGAATGGGTGTATTTGATTTGGGCTCCGTCTTTCATAGTGATTATATGCACAACTCGGTGTTGTCGCTCACCTTTTTAATAATGTGGCTTGGATTTTCGTCCCTCATTGCGCGGGTATGCCGATGGCAGTCGAGGCGATTGAATCATTCTTATCCCGAATACCTCTCTTCGCATCACTCAAGCGCAAAGACACAGAGAGACTGGCTGAGGCATTA
>Ga0074046_10002804_pt1 | contig 14860 bp, 12 predicted proteins | sample BogForMeECP23OM3_FD_94441 | JGI IMG/M metagenome (GOLD analysis project Ga0074046, IMG submission 94441) | Bog forest soil microbial communities from Calvert Island, British Columbia, Canada - Bog Forest MetaG ECP23OM3 | ecosystem: Environmental > Terrestrial > Soil > Wetlands ...
GGCGCGCGCCCGGTGTGGCGTCGAGAATATCCTCCATAGAGCTGGCTCTTCGGAGGCTCGAACAGCATCAGGAGACGGATTTTGCGCGCCGCGCCTCGAGCATGTCGACTAAGGTCTGCTCGAAGGGAATCGTCGGCGCCCAATCGAGTAGGGCTCGCGCGAGCCTCGCATCGCCCGCTGCGATCGGAATGTCGACCACGCGCAGGCGCGCCGGATCGATCACAACCTTGGCGGCGACCTTGGCCTTTTTCAGCAGGGTCTCCAGAACGTCGCCGATCCGTCGCGCCTCTCCTGAAGCAATATTGAGGACCACTCCATCGTTGAGATTGGCGGCCGCCATCGCCTTTATGTACGCCGAGACGACATCGCGCATGTCAAGGAAGTCTCGCTTCGCCTCGAGATTGCCGACCCGCAGAACGGGGTCCTTGAGTCCCCTCTCAATATCGACGATCTGCGCGACAAAGGACGCCACCGCGAAACGATCGCTTTGGCCCGGACCGGTATGGTTGAAGGGGCGCAGGCGGATCGCGCGAAGCCCGTGTCGCGCCATCTGCGCGATAAAGAGTTCGGCCGCGGCTTTCGAGGCCGCATATGCATTCATCGGGTCGACCGCCGCGTGCTCATCGACCGGGCCTCGCGCCGTCAAGAAACTACCACCGTAAACATCGCCGGTGCTTACGAATAAAAGCCGGGCGTCCGGCACATGACGGCGCATTGCCTCCGCAAGGTTAATCGTACCGCCGAGGTTGACGTCGAAAGTCGCGCGCACCGCTTGTTGCGCCTCCTGCCCCTGTGAGATGGCGGCGAGATGGACGACGCCGTCGGGCGCGAACTCTGCAATGGCTTTCTCCACCTCCCGGGCATCGCTGATATCAAGCCGGATATTCTCGCGAGAGAGCTCCCCGTCTTTGCGGTGGGCGCCGATGAGCCCGGCTTCGGGGAACCTTTTCGAAAGCGACGCAACGAGGTGGGAACCGACGAAGCCGCCTGCGCCGGTGACGAGAATTCGAGAATAGGCGCGAGCCATCGGACGGTCCGTGTCCAATTAAGATGAAGCGATCCTCTCAAGATCGACGTCAACCATCTCGCGGATCATCTCCTCAAGGCTGATGGCAGGCTCCCAGCCCAATTCGGCTCGGGCCTTGCTTGCGTCGGCGTGGAGGAAATCGACCTCGGCCGGCCGAAATAAGGCCGGATCGATCACGATATGACGGTCCATCTCGAGCCCCGCGTGCTCGAACGCGATCCGGCACATATCGGCCACCGTCACCGTGCGCTCGGTCGCGATCACATAGTCGCCGGGCTCGTCTTGCTGCAGCATTAACCACATCGCACGAACGTAGTCCTGGGAGTGTCCCCAATCGCGGCGCGCATTGATATTGCCGAGACGCAACTCGCTCGCCTTTCCGAGTTTGATCCGCGCCACTCCATCGGTGACCTTGCGGGTGACGAACTCGATGCCGCGCACAGGCGATTCATGGTTGAACAGGATGCCGCTCGAGGCATGCATGCCGAAGCTCTCGCGGTAGTTCACGGCCATCCAATGAGCATAGACCTTGGCGGCCGCGTAGGGCGAGCGCGGATAGAAGGGCGTGGTCTCGTTCTGGACCGGCTCCCGGACCATCCCGAACATCTCGGAGGAGGAGGCTTGGTAGAACCTTGCGTGCGGAGAGGCAATGCGCATCGCTTCGAGCACGTGCAGGCAGCCGAGCGCGGTCACATTGGCGGTGAGCAGAGGCTGTTGCCAGGACGACTTCACAAAGGATTGCGCCGCAAGGTTGTAGATCTCCTGCGGCTGCACGTCGTCAATGATCCGAATCAGACTCCCCAGATCTGTAAGATCGCCGTCGAAGAGGTTCACATCGTCGATGACGCCGAGCCAGCGCAGCCGTGTGCCATTCACTTCGGAAGTGCTGGAACGCCTAACGAGGCCGTGGACCTCATAACCTTTCTCAAGCAGGAGCTTGGACAAGTAGGCCCCGTCCTGCCCCGTGATTCCGGTGATGAGCGCCCTTTTAGACATAAACGCGATACACCCGTTGTCCATCAACAATTGCCCGGCCGCGGCAGCCCCCTATACACGCCATCGTCACGGGCGCAAAGGTCGCACCGCGATGGTCCACTTGATTTGCGTCTTGGCTCTCGTAGGCGACACGCCGGCAGAGGATGATGATTGGCTCCGCGGACTAAGCGAAACACAACTTCGTCGGTAGCTCAAGGCAAGCGATATTGACGAGATGAGGCGCATCGCCTTGCTCGATGGACGGGCGCTCGGAATATCGATGCAGGCAATCCCGTGCCGCTTGAATCAATCCGACTCCGACGATATGTCCCGTGCTGTCTTATTCTGGAGTGCCCTTGAGATGGGAGGAACGCCCTCCGACACTCTAATCCAGAGAGCCGCTCGAGCGATCTGCGCCAAGACCAATGTCGCCCGGCCAGGCGAGCCGGAAGTAATTTTCGACAATCCTGATGACTTGATGTGGGATGGTTCCGAGACCCCGCCACGGCCCTTGCCTCGTTGGCTCCTTTACGAGGATCGTGCCCGCGCCGTTCTCGAAGCGATTCATGTCGCCGAACTGAGCCAAGCGCTCCACGCCATTCTTCGTCAGGTTAAAAGAGGTCAGAGTTCAGTCCCAATTATCGTCGAACGATCCCTTCATGAAATTGAGGAGCTTGCTCAGCGAGCTCTTGGACACCTGGAATGAAGGGGAAACTATGCGGCGATCTTGCCGCCCAATTTCGCCCGGCTCGCCCTTCATTGCCGCTTCGGTTCGCGTGGTGCGGCGGATAGGCTCTTTGCGCGATCGCCGCAGAGGAACCGTCGGAATTCGGCCCCCGCCCACCAGAAGAAATAACGAATACGGAACGGAAAGCGCTTGACAAGAATGCAACCTCCGTGATTGCATGTGCACAGGCGCCGATCCGATCGGCTGCTTATCGGGGATATTTTGGGGGCGTCGACAATGAGATCGCTACCGGTCGCTCCGTGGCGGTGCGTTAACCTTGCAGCGGCGGCGCAGGCCGGTCCTTGCGCGACTGCTGTCGGCTGTGTCTCGTTGCGCCGACTCCTGCGATCGGCTTCGGCATCCCCGTTGTGCTCGGCGCGAGGTCCTTGACGCGGCGGCGATCATAAATTCGTCGCGGCCTTGGGCTGCGTGCTGTACGGAGGCAAAGCGAGTTTGCCATGGGTGGAACGGTACTACCTTTGGGGCGGCCTGCCTCTCCTGGAGGCGGATGGACGAACGGGGAGCTGGCGGAGCTTTATCGCGTCGAGCATTCGCTTTTCCAGGCCGGCCTTGTCGTCGACACCGAATGCGGGGTTTCGGATGAGGGCGATCCGTGGTTCGTATTTTGCCATGGTGATGGACATGTCGTCGTTCATGCAGCGCGCATAAACGGCCTTTATCATTTGTATTGCGCAACGCTGCCCGCCCCGTTGACCGGCAGGAGTTTTGGCGCAATCGCGAAAACCTTTGTCGAAATGATAGCGAAGACGCAAAACGCTGCGCCATCCGGTCGCGTCGTCGCCCATCCATCGGCCCTATTGAGCCTGCTTGTCGCCGCCGCTGTGCTTTCGGTCGACGCAGTTTTGCACGACTCGGCCCAGGCGAGTGAATTGTCGCCTGCTCCAGGAAATCATCTCTGTGCTCCGCACCCCGCGCCTAAGGCCGGCAACGCGACGCTTGCGCGGGAATTGGCCGATATTTTCTTCAGCGCTGTTTGGCGGAACTCGGAGGGGTGGGGAGAACGAGAAGCCATTTGGCAGGCGGTGGAAAATGCGGCGGTCGGATTGGGTGCACTCTCCGAGGCGCTTTCTTTTGCCTTCCCCTCGGTCGAGTCGTCGGGAGCAGAGCTAACTCAGGGCGTCCAGCCTGTCCCGGAGGGCGCCGAGACGCGTGATAATCTTCTGGATCGCCCCATCCTCGCGGATGCCGTCGACGCAACAGGTTCCTTGGCGGCTGTGATGGACGCCGCCGCCGATCCCACTCTGGCGCCAACGCATTTGCAGCCGGCGATTGACGCTCCGAAGTTTCCCAATCTTGGAGAGAGCGCTTTTCCGGAGGAGGGCGCAACGTACTCGGCGCCGGGCGGCATGCCGGCGACTTGGGGGCCGGGAGAGATCGGCGCTTTGGCGCCGCCGCAAGACAAGACGTTTATCAGCCCGGCGACATTGTCGCTGAACCCTGTTGACGGCGCCAACCTCGATATCACCCTCACTTCGCGAGGCGAAACTATTGACCTTGGCGCCTACGCGACCGGGAGCGTGCAGATAATCCTATCTGGCGACGGCGCGTTGACCGTTACTCATGCAGCCGCGGCCCAGTCGATTGAGGTCGCCAAAGGCGTAAAAGCAGAATTGACACTATCGTATGACGGCTCGCCCTCCACCGCACCCGTCGACCAAACTTTGAAGCTCGATGGGGCGACGGACGTTTCGGTGAATCCGATAGTTGCCGCTGCGACGCCGCCTGTGAATCTGGTCGTCGAAAGCGACGGGGGACAGGCCAATACCCTTAATCTCGCACCCGCAGGCCAAGGTCCTTCGGTGGACCTCAATATCCAAGTGATTGGAATTCAGGATCTCACGTTGAACGAGTCCGCCGCTATGGCGGGCGCTTCGAAGCTTGATGCCTCTTCGCTCAGCGGGAAATTGGCGCTAGGAATTGATTTTGGGAATGGGGCCGCCACCGTCACCGATTTGAGCCTTGGCTCCGCGAACTTGGTCGTAACGCCTCAGGACAGCGTTGCTATCGAGGATCTGTCGGGGGGGAACCCTCAGATCGAGCTTGGCATCGATCTCAACACCGTTGTATTCGGATATAACAGCCAGGCGACTACCGGCGGTTCAACCGAACTTAGTATCGTTCTTGGAAGTATCGGCGTTACAACGGCACCTGTAACAATCGGCTCGATTGATGCTGCTGAGGTGAACAAGCTCACCGTAACTTCAAATAATGGCGATAACGTAGTACATAATCTGGTTGACTCAGCGCTGACGAAGCTAGTTTTGAGTGGGTCTACTTCGATTGAGATCGATTCTATTAGTGGGATTACGGCGAATAACGTTCAAAATGTTCTAATTGATGCGACAAAGCTTGCCGGATCCCTAACATTGAATGCGAGCGCAATCGCTGATACAGCTGTCGGCGGGCGCCAGGTAGACATTGCGACCGGAAACGGTCAGAGCACGATTAGCGATACGAATCCCACCGAAAGCCTGGACTTCACAATTGGCTCAGGCCAAGCGATGATCAATATCGCGAGCGGTGCAGAACAGATCGCTATTTCCGGTCTCAAAACCACCGACCACGTCAATGTGGGTTCGGGGGGCGCTGTTGACCTATTTACAAATGGATTCGTTACCCTGCAGCCGCACCAGGCCGCCATCGACGCGTCGGTCACTTTGGAGGACGCCGCTGCCCTGGCGGCGGGGTTTGCGGAGTCCAATACGGCGCACCAGGCTTTACTATTCTCGTACCAAGGAAGCGCGTATGTCTTCGTGGATGCCTTCGGTAACCATGTCTTCGATCCGTCTGCTGACGCAATAGTCAAGGTGATCGGCGTCACCTCGTCCACGAATTTATCCGGTGTTTTTCATTCGAATTGAGTGGATCACGGGAACAAGTGCCAAGCATTTTTTGGGGTTGGGAGCGCACTACGATGAGAGCGGCCAAAGCTAAGCCTGCTAAAAACGATCCCTTGCATAAGGGGCTTCGTGCTATTGCGCCGGCGTTCGCGACCGCTGTCGTATTCAGCTTCTTCCTCAATCTTCTGTTGTTCGTAAGCCCCCTCTATATGCTTCAGATTTACGATCGCGTGTTGGGCACTCGCAACCTCGTCACGCTTGGTGGCATTACCATCATTGCCGCTATTCTCCTGATGGTTTGGGCCGCGCTCGAGACCCTTCGCTCACGCCTTTTAGTTCGCGCCGGAATGCTGTTCGATGAACGCTTCGCGTCTCCGATGTTCAGGGTTGTGCACCGGGGCCTATTGCGCCAGCCGAGTGCATTCAGTGGGCAATATCTGCGTGATGTCGATGTGATCCGAGAATTCTTTACCGGGGCGGGCTTGATCGCATTTTGCGACTTGCCCTGGTTTCCCGTTTACGTCGGCGTCTCATACATAATGCACCCGTGGTTCGCAGGTATCGCCGTCGTTGGCGGGATCGTGACTCTGTTGCTCGCGCTGCTGAACGAGGTCATGACGCGAAAGACGCTGCTGGCGGCATCGAAGGCGAACATGACCGCAGGAAACAGCGCGGGGGCCGCTTTTCGAAACATCGAAGTCGTTCATGCGATGGGAATGCTCGAGGCCATGGTCGGACGTTGGAGCCAGCATCATCGCGAAGTCCTGGGGCTGCAAGCCGAAGCGAGCGACCGAGCCGGAGCGATCATCGCCTTCACCAAATTCTTCCGCATGTTCCTTCAAACCGGGATTCTTGGATTGGGGGCCTATTTGGCCGTCATACATGAGATATCGGCCGGCACGATGATCGCCGCCTCGATTGTCATCGGACGCGCATTGCAGCCAATCGAGATCGCGGTGGGAAACTGGAAGAGCTTTCTCGCCGCTCGGGAGGCCTTTGGCCGAATGAAGCTGTTGTTTCATGCGGTCGGGGTTGAACCTGAACGTATGCGCCTGCCGAGTCCAAAGGGCTTTCTTACCGTAGAAAACATCGTTGCCGCGGCGCCGGGCGGCAAGACGCCGATTTTGAAGGGCATCTCCTTCAAACTTGGGACGGGCGAACTTCTTGGCATCGTGGGTCCGAGCGCGGCAGGCAAGTCGAGCCTTGCTCGCGTTTTGGTTGGGGTGTGGCAAGCGGCCGCCGGAGCTGTGCGCCTGGACGGATATGAGCTCTCGCATTGGGATCCACAAGATTTAGGACAGCACCTCGGTTACCTTCCCCAGGATGTCGAATTGTTCGCCGGCGCCGTCGCTGAAAACATTGCGCGGTTCGGCGTGATCGACGATGAGGCAGTCATCACCGCTGCTCAACTAGCGGGCTGCCACGAGCTTATCCAGAACCTGCCGGACGGGTACAACACGAATATAGGCGATAGCGGACAGATCCTTTCCGGCGGCCAACGACAACGCATTGCGCTCGCGAGGTGCCTGTACCGAAAGCCCAGTTTGCTCGTCCTTGACGAGCCGAACGCAAATCTTGATTCGGACGGCGAAGAAGCTCTGTTGATGGCGATACAGAGATTGAAAGCCGCGGGAACAACCATCGTCTTGATCACTCACAAAGTAAACATCTTGTCTCTCGTCGACAAAATTATGATTATGGGCGACGGCATGGTGCAAGCGTTTGGCAGCAGGGACGAGGTTCTTAGGCGCTTGACCGGGCCAAAGGTGGTGAAAACCGGGTCCGGGCCTTCTCCGAGTCCCGCCGCCCTCAGTGGCGACAATCGAGTGAGCACATTATGAAAAGCCTTCCAGCCGTCCCACCTCCCGGCAACAATCGGGAAGACAGGAAGTCCGACGCAAGCTGGCGCCGCGTGGCCGTCGCGGGCTACGTGCTGATTTTTGCGACCTTTGGGGTCGTCGGCGGGTGGGCCGCCGTGGCGAAGATCGATCGCGCGGTGGCGGCGCCGGGAGTGGTTGCGATTGAGACCAATCGCAAGACAGTGCAACACTTCGAGGGAGGCATTGTCCGCGAGATCTTAGTCAAAGAGGGGGACGGCGTTGGTCAAGGAGCGATTCTGTTTCGTTTGGAGAACGTCCAAGCAAAGGCGAATTACCAGTCAATTGAAAGTCAGCTCTACACCCTCTTGGCCATCGAAGCCCGCCTTATTGCCGAACGCGATCAGAAGGCCGAAATTACTTGGTCCGAGGAGCTCATCGCGCCGAATTCCGACGGGGCTTTCGACAGCCATATAGCGGCTGATCAGGTCGCCGAATTCAATAAGCGCCGTTCGTCCTTGCAAGATCAAGTCGAAATGCTGAAGTCGAAGATCGACCAGCTCGGCGATGAAATCCGAGGCACTCAGATGGAAAAGGCCTCGGCAGAAGGTCAGATTGATTTTATCAATAAGGAGCTGATTGGGCTGAGGGAGTTAAATCAAAAGAAACTCATTCCGGCGACCCGTCTATACGCAGTGGAACGGGAGCGTGAGCGTTTGGAAGGTGCCATTGGGGAGGCTATAGCAAATATAGCGAAATCTAACGGAGAGATCGGGGAGTATAATATACAAATCCAACAATTGCGAGAGAAATTCCAAGAAGACGTGGCTAAATCCTTGGTCGAGGTTCGTGAGAAACTGGCCGACGTACGGCAGAAGTTAGTGGTAGCCAAAGACGTTCTTCATCGAATTGAGGTGGTTGCTCCCGTCGATGGAACCGTGCAGAATCTTAAGGTGTTCACGATCGGCCAAGTGATCCGGCAGGGAGAACCATTGCTGGATATTGTGCCCAAGAATGAACGCCTCATTATAGAAGTGCAGTTTTCCCCAAGTGACATCGACGGGGTTCATGAAGGCCAGGAAGCGGAAGTCAGATTTCCTGCCTTCCATTCGCGCATGATTCCTTTAATAGTGGGACATCTTGAATCGGTTTCGCGAGACCGCCTTGTGGATGAGACATCGAAACAACCCTATTACCGCGGAATTGTTGTCCTCGAAAATACGCAAATCCCTACGGATCTGCGTTCGCGCGTGAGAGCCGGCATGCCGGCTGAGGTGATCGCCGCCTCCGGAGAGCGGACGGTTCTGAGCTATATTGTCTCGCCGCTTACGCAGACGTTGCGCAAGGGTTTCATTGACTAGTAGCGGGCGTCTTATACTTTGGTCTGGTATAAGTTTCCCAGAAGCCAGTGATCGCAAGAATGCGGGGCGACTCGCTGACAGACTACAGCGTGGACGCTATCTGCGCGTGGGCGCCATCGCTTGCTACCGGGGTTCGGAGGGCATAATTCGCGCAGTTGGAAGCAGGGTGAAGCATCAACGAAATCCGCCGCAGAAATTGATCCGGGTCGGGCTTCTCGGTCCCCCCGCGTTGCGTTTCGCTCGACGCGACCGACGCGCTCGAGCTTGAGGGAGCTATTGCGATGGCAAAAATCGTTCCGGTGGATCGCGAACGACACGCCGCCAAAGGTTGGCGGCGTCCGCAAGGCTACGACTTCGCGGCTGCCGATGTCCTGGCCCCCCTTGGGGAGTCCGAGTTCGCGCAGGCGGTGCTGGCAATGCCGATCGGCTTCGTCGAGAAGTCGGGGCATCATGTGCCGGTGGTGCTCATGGGGCTCGCCAAGGGCAGGAATGTCTTCATCGGGCCGGGAAGCCAATGGCTCGGTGGCTATGTGCCGGCTGTTTTTCGCACCTATCCTTTCTCACTTGTGCATCGGGAGGGAAGCGAAGAGACGATTCTGTGCGTCGACGAAGACAGCGGATTGATTGTCGATGAGGGCGAGGAAAATGCCGAGAAGTTCTTCGAGGAGGACGGCTCGCCATCAGCCATCATTAACACACTCACAGACGTCCTCGGCCGCATCGAGGAGGATCAGACAAAGATCGATCTTGCGGTCGCGGCGCTTGCCGAAGCCGGCGTCATCAAGCCCTGGCCATTAACGGCGACGGTTGGCAATCAACAAGTGACGGTCAGCGGCCTTCACCAAATCGACGAGGTGGCGCTCAACGCTCTCGACGATGCGGCTTTTATCAAGTTGCGCAAGACCTCGTCATTGGTCATCGCTCACGGGCAACTCCTGTCCATGGGGCAGGTGGGCGTGCTCTCGCGACTGAGCGCTCTTCAGCGCCAGATGGAACAGCCAGCCCAAGTATTGCCAACGGCGGAGGGAATCTAAGCGGTCAAAACCGGTCCGGTTGGAGAGGGAGCGCCGGAATCCGAAGAGGCACGATCGAGCCAAGGGGAACTTCTACACCTCGAATCGCCGAGGCATGCCAATCGGCGTCGGAAGATTCCTTGACATAAGATTCTGGGATTGACGGTTGGATCCGAGTTCGGCGCGCTGCAGGCGGGTCGCCACGCCGAAAGTAGCGTTTGCGGTAGGAATGTCCCCTTTTAGTTTCACACCGGCCTGCGGCCGACCCGCCATTCGATGAAACGTTGGAGGATGCGGCAGCTAGGCTAGACTGCGCAGGCCATCGGCGAAGAGGTCGATCCCTTCTTGCTGCGGCAGAGCCCGTCTTTTAGCCCGTTATCGGGCTTGTAACGTGCATTTTGTTCGCGTTTTGGAAGCTGCTTTCACGTGGCTTTGAGACCGACGGCCTGAATGAGCGCGTCGAGGTCGTCAACGACGCGTTGATAGAGCCGGCCGAGTTGAGATCGGTTTTGGCTGCGCAGCTTGGCGTCGGCCGGCACTGGGGAAAGAAGGTCGGCAGTCAGCGGAGCGTAGATGCGTTCGAAGAGCTTCAGAAAGACAAGGCAGATCGAGTAGCCGTTGGCGAGGAGCCGGTAGCGGCGCGAGTGTGGCAACTTCTCGACGAGGCCCTTGGTGCGCAAATTTGAGAGATCGTAGCGAAGGGATGCAAGGGTGTACCGACCGCCGCCAGAGCCGAGGGCATCAAGGACGCCGGGGAGGAGATCAGCAGTCGTGAAGCTATTGGCGGCAGCGATGTGACTGAAGCGCACGAGAGCAGCATGAGCGCAAGTCGCCGAGGGTTATCGAGCTTGAGACCGGGAATGGCTTTCCCGCGGCGGTGACTGTCGGTTGCGCCAGCTTTCGCAATTGCCCGCGGTCGATGAAGGATTCAACGATGTCCTGCTGCACATTGAGATAGTTGTCGTTGATCGCCGAGAGGGCGCCGCGCAAGGCAGGCAGGTTGTCGACGGCCTTTCTGACGCCGTAGTCGGTTACATTGTTGGTCGAGGCCTCGGTGCGCAGGATGAGATGATCGCGTACGTACTGCTTGATGAAGCCGTTACGATAGTGGCTGCGAATGACCGGGTTGGGGAGGTCCATGCGCTCGATCTCGGTTTGCAGCTTGCCGTGGTACAGCTTGGTGACCTTGCGGCCGAAGATCGTGGTGATCTTGTTCGGCTGGCCAATGGTTCGGCTGGCGTCGAGGAGCCGTTCGCCGAGCTTGTCGAGGGCGGCGCGACGATGAAACACTAGGTTGTCGCAAAATTCGGTTTGGGCAAAGAACAGCCGATGCCGGCAACCGGCCTCTTCGCGCTCTTCTGGGGTAAAGAACGGGGTGAAGCAGGCCAGCCACTTCTGACCGCGGGCGACGAGGTCGGGCGGGGCAAGCTCATCGGCCAGTTCCTGCAGGCGCTGTGGTTTGGCGCACCCCGCGAAGGCGTTCGAACATTGGCGGAAGTCGACGCCCTCCGTGCGCAAACGATTGACCAGCCAATGATGCTGGTTGAGACAGAGGCGCGCCGAGAACGGCAGGTACGGGCACATGCGAATCGCATAGAGCTTTGGTGTATTCGATCCGGACGCGCCGAATGCCGGTCAAATCATGATTGAAGATCGTACGCGCTGCGACGTCCGTAAGGTCGACATTGAGGGTCATCAACCCGCTTTCGTTCAGAAATTGCGACCAAAAAACCTCGATCAGCGGCGCATCGGCCCGTCCCTGGCTCTGTCGGTCGAGCCGGGCATATTAGAGACGGGCTAGTTCGCGTCGAGTGCGAGGGTCGCCGGGCCAAAGTTCATGATGGACGAGAACGTCCGTAATGCGTTTCGCTGCTTCTCTAACGCAGTGGAGGCTCGATGCGGCCGAGCGGAAGCAGAGGCTGACTTCCGACTGTAACTGTCCTATAAGTTCGGCTTGCCTGCGCTTTGAGGGCGAGAGCGGATTTCGATCGCAAAATGACGCATTTGCCGGATTCGACGACTTTGGATCAGTTGCAAGGCCGCGCCGATCGCGGGCGTATGTCCGTTCCGCGGGTCGTTGCGCTTGCTGCCCCGCGGCTTTGCCAGATCGGGGAGCCGTGACGTTGAGCGACATCAAGCCGGCGGAGGCCAAAAGCGAAAGGACGGACTCCGCGAGCGAGACCGAGCCGAACAAGCCTGCGAGCGCGATCGAGGCGTTGGAGGCTGCGAGCGTCCAGGGGGAAGCCGGCGCCGGGGTCGACTCAGCGCCAGCGGTCGACGGCGAGTCGGGGACCCGCAATCTGGCGATCGCGACTCAGGGGGGCCCCATCGTCGCCCAGATCGAACTTGAGCCCTTGACGCTTCGCCCGCAACTTCCGCCGCCCTCGGAGGAAAACGCGAGCGTCGAGACGGCTGTCGGCTTTTGGGGTCGTTACCGCCTGTTCACCATTACCGTTGTCCTACCGATGTTGATCGGCTCCCTCTACCTCTTCGCCTTGGCCGCGCCGCGCTTCGCCTCCTCGGCAAGCTTCGTCGTCCGTTCCGCTGCGCAGTCTGGCCTGCCAGACGCCGTTACGTCGCTGACGCAGCAAGGCGCGTCTGGAACGCAGCAGGGGGCCCCTCCGATGCAGCGGAGCGCGTCGGCCCTGCCGCAGGGGCAAGGGGCTTCGATGATCGCTCAGGACGAGACCTACGCCGTCAACGCCTATTTGACCTCGCGCGACGTCGTCGATCAATTATCCGAGAACAATCATTTGCGGGGGATATTGGGCCGGCCGGAGGGCGACTTCATTTTTCGCTACCCGACGCTTTGGCTGCCGAACGATAGTGAATTTTTCTATCAACGATTTCAGTGGATGGCGAGCGCGTACGTCGACCCGAACACGATGATCAGCACGATCGAGGTGAACGCTTTCAGGCCTGAGGATGCGCAGGCGCTCGCCACCGCGATGCTGGAATACGCCGAGGCGCTGGTGAACCAAATGAACCAGCGTGCCTACGACGACGGGCTTGCCACTGCGAAACGTTTCGTGGCGGAGGCCCAGAAGGAGGTCGGCGCCGTCGACGCCGAGCTGAAGGCCTATCGCAATGCTTCGGCTTCAATCGATCCCAACGCCGTAGCCCAATCGAAATTGAAGGTGATCGAGGGGCTTTCGACCCAACTGGGGCAGATTCAGGCGACGATCGCCCGGCAGACCGCGATCACGCCGACATCGCCCAATCTGGCCGCGCTGCGCGTGCAGGCTCAGTCGTATCGCGCCGAAATCGAAAAGCGGCAGCTGGAGATTGCCGGGTCATCGGGATCGGAAGCCGACAAGCTCGCGACCTACGAAGAACTGACGACCCGCGGAGAACTCGCAGCGCAGGCGCTGGCGGCGGCCGTGGCGGAAAGGGACCAGGCCAGGAACAGCGCCGAACGCCAGCATCTCTTCATTCAGGTCATCGCCCGTCCCAACCTGTCGCCCGATTACGCCCGCTACCCGCGCAAGACGTTGGACTTGGCCGTGCTGTTGGCGATCTGCCTGACCCTGTTTCTGATCCTGCGGAAGGTCGGCGGAACCGAAGGTGCCCATGGCGTGTGAATTCAGCATGATCCGCGTCGGGCGAATTGCCTGCTCGCAGGTGCAGGGGAGCAGGGAATTCCCGAGATTCGCCGAAGACGGCGGCAAAGGAGCGGAGGCGCGGCGATGAGCGGGTTGTTCTCCATCGTCGGGGCGCCGTCGCCGAAGCTTTATGCCGTTCTGAACATCGTACGGGCGCTCGTGCGCGTGACGATCGGCGAACCCTTGGTCGTGGTCGCGAATTCGCTTGAAGCGTTGCGCGAGAACTTTCCCGATCGGCCGACGCGGAACAATCGCCCGGTGGTCCTGCTTTCCGACTACCCGCAGTCCGACCTGTTGGCGGCTCTCGCAGCGTTGAATGCGCCGATGGTCATCTCCATCGACGATCTCACCAACGTCGCGCTGTTCTCGGTCGTCTCGAGGGGTTTTGGCGGCACCGACGCCGCGCGCTTTGCGACGATGGGGCTCGTCAACGTCGAGCCGACGGTCGTTTCGCCCCCTCCGGTTTCCCTGTTTGTCGGCGACCCGACGGTCGAAACGCTCGCGGGCCTGATCGCCAGACTCGCAGCCTTCTACAAGACGCCGATGAAGGAGGGCGCCGAGGCCGAGGTTTTGGCCTTGGTCGGCTTCGCCGGGCGGGGAGGCGCTTCGCTCGGCGAGTACATCGACGGCAAAGTGACCGCCGTCGAAAAGATGGCGAAGGACGCCCGGGCGTCGCTCGAGAGCCGGAGCCCGCTCGAGAGCGAACTCATCGACTTTCTTGCGCCGCAATATGACGCCATCGCGCACGGGCGGCCTCTCGAGACTCTGGAGTGGCCTGTTTACGCCCTGCTTCGGCCGGAGTTTCCCGACCGGCTGACGATCGCGCCCATCGATCTCACCGGCCCGGCGCGATATATCTACTTCGGCCCCTATTTCGCGCTGCCGGCCGGCGCCTGGAGGGCCGACATTTCGCTCGAGGTGCGGGACTGCTACTCCGACAACCAGATCGCGGTCGACGTGTGCGCGGCGGCCCAGCTCCTGGCGGTCGTGCACGCGAAACTGCCGGCCCATGGCGTCTACGGCTGCAAGATCGAGTTCGAGATCGAAGACGCGGCGAAACCGGTCGAAATTCGCATGCAGTTGCTGACCGGGGCGATCGAAGGCGTCATACGTTTACACGCCATCGCGCTTCACCGCCTGAGTTCGCCCGGCGAGGCGGTCGAGGAAGAGTCTTCCGAGGCTCGATGATCGGCGACCCCGCACGGAGCGTCCTCGTAGCGGAGCCGGGCGGACGCGATCAGGGCCGCGGTTCAGGCCAAATCTTTCCAAGCCAAACCAAAGCCGGACCAAGCCAAACCAAGAAGACGGGCTTGGATTTCCTTGGATTCCTTCGTCCGATTCGGGGCTTTTTCAGCCTAAATTCGGCGGTTCCGGTTTCTAGGTTTGAGGCGAATCGCGCATTATCATGGACATGACGCGCGATTCCTTTGGCTTTTCGGCTCACCCACCGGGTGAGCAATCGTTGGTTGTGGCGAAC
>Ga0074046_10002805_pt1 | contig 14859 bp, 9 predicted proteins | sample BogForMeECP23OM3_FD_94441 | JGI IMG/M metagenome (GOLD analysis project Ga0074046, IMG submission 94441) | Bog forest soil microbial communities from Calvert Island, British Columbia, Canada - Bog Forest MetaG ECP23OM3 | ecosystem: Environmental > Terrestrial > Soil > Wetlands ...
CGGGTGTGGCTCCGGCGACCGGTGCGCAACGGATGGCTTCGACACCCATTTCCTACGCTGCTTCAATGCCTTGCGCTACACCCGCCTGCCAAATCTGGCAGGCGGGTGAATAAGAACGGCTAGAGTCTGTCCGGCTTGGACGGAAGCATATCCAGAGTTTTTTGAGATTGTGCGCACACGCTTCGGGAGTGAAGGTATCGGAAAGCCGTCCCGCGGCTTTCCAAAGCTCGCTTTCGGAGTAAGGTTTTTAGTTTTGCGAAGGCTTGCCCGATGCTCGATGGGGTTGAGGCCAGGGCTGCAAGGCGGCAGGAAGAGAAGATGCGCGCCAGCCGCCTTGACCAGCTTCTTTGCACGGGCGCTTTTGTGGCTAGAGAGATCGTCGAGGATGACGATGTCGCCTGGCTTGAGCATTGGTACGAGCTGCGTTTCGATCCAGGTCTCGAAACTTGCCCCTTTGTTGGGACCATCGAGCATCCCAAGGTGCATCAATGCGGTCGCATCGGAAGGCCCGCCACCTGGACGTGACCGGCGCCAGTTCAAAGTTATCGTCACCTTCCGGCCGGAATATGCCTGCCGGGCCTGCGAAGGCGCTGCTCCGGCGCCAGCCCACTGATCGAGGCCGGCATCCCAACCGAAAATCTGGTCGCTAACGTTCTGACCGCGAACTGCAGTGTCCATTGTATCGGGCAGACGCGCATCTATAGCCGCCAAGACGTCAATCTCGACCTCGCTGACTGGTCGGCCGCGCGGCGGTCGGTCCTAGCTCCGCTGCAGAAGCGCTTATTCGAGCTCCGGAGATAGTGCTTAAGCCACTGCTTAAGCTTCTCGCTTCTCGCGATCACTCAGCGTCTAGAACCAGTGTGTGCATTCAGGCATTGCGCCATGGGTGAAACATCGGGCGCCTCGCCCCCAATGAAAAAGTTACGCTTGCGTCAATGCACCACCCATTGTTCGTAGGGATTCAGAGAGAATATGTTCTATCAACGTGGCTCCGTGTCACCTCCGAGTCCGATACGTCAGCACAAGCGACTCGGCGCCTAAAATTGGCCGCGCGGACTCGCGAAACGGATGGGGAAGTTTCCAAAGACGCGTGTGGCTCGGAGGGCATCGCAGGGCGGCCCGATGCCTCGGCGGCATTAAACTCCGTATAGCTGATCTCCGCCTCTGGGGGTTTTCTGGCCTTGAACAGGCCTACAATCAAACCCGCAGCCCCCAGGTGCCAAGTCGCTACGGTGAATGCGCCTAGGGCCAGACTACGCCGTTTTACAGCCATCAAGGCGACAAAGGATATCAAGGCCGCTATGGAGCTCGCGAGCGCTAACGCTGGTTTGAACACCGAAAGCAACAATATGAAAGTCCAGAATACAACCATCGCTAAACTCAGCTGAATGGCCCGCAAATCCCTAAGCAGTCGAGAAACATAATGCTGCTCATAAGAAGCGCGAATCAGCTTGCCATAACTTAGAAATGTGCCGCTGCGAACCCGTAGCCATAATAGGGCAGGAGTAGAGATCTGGTGGCTGTAATGATATGCCGCGCGATCAGGCATGCGGAGCAGCTTCCACCCCTTTTCCCTCAAGCGTGCGCCGAGATCGTACTCCTCGAAAGCATGGAGGTTGCGATCGGACATGTAGCCAACCGCGGCCAGAGCTTCACGGCGGTAGAGACCGCCGCCAGGTAGACACTCAACCGTCCGGGGCCTCGTGCTAAGCTCGGCTATCTGACGCTGGATACGCGCAACGAACTCGAGATTGATGGCCTGACTTTCCTGGATAAGGCCTCCGCTGGGATTCACAGTTCTGCATGCGATATCAACGGCGGGCGGGCTTTACAGGCTGCCGGTTGGGGAGAGGTTATCGATAGCTGAGACATTGAGCCGCCGAGCAGCGCTTCTCGCCTGGCGAGCCCGCCTTCAGGCCGAGAAGGATGGCTCCGCGGTTATCCCGGTGCCCAGAGAACTCGTTCAGTTAGAGTCATCTGACGCCGCAGACATGATAGAGAGAGAGCAATCCATACTGGAGCAATCCCGGCAAGTAAGCGAGCGCGAAAAGGCTACACTTCAGAGGCTTGTTTCAATTAACCAAGGCGAAACAGAAGGTTACAAACAGGAAATTGTGAAACTCGAGCAGAGAATCGCAGAGCAGATGCAGTCCTATAGCCAGTTAAAGAAGTTACATGAGGACAAGATCATCAATCAGCAGCGTTTCTTTGAATCAGTTTCCGCTTTGGACAGTTTGCACCGTGACAGGCGCTCTATGAGCTCCAGCCTCGCACAAGCAAACAGTAACTTGGAAAGATCTGAGCGCGACTTAGCTATGCTCAGGCTCGCGGAGAGCGCACGCATAGCCAAGGAGATTGGCGAAACAGAGCTTGAGCTTGATAGGCTTAAAAAGCCGCCGCACAGTCCTCGGAACTCGCCTACCGCATGGATGCATCCTCGATCAGAGGCAGCGGAGGATTAATCGCCACCTATAAAATCGTGAGGCGGAATGAAGCTGGCCGGCCTGACGTCATACAGGCCAGTGAGACGACTCCCATTATGCCAGGGGACATCATTGAGGTTGGGTCGAGTAAAGCATCGGATAAGCAGTCTGATAAAGTATCTGATAGGTCCGACCAAAATTATTGAGGTGGCTCCGCTCGTTCGGACAGGTTTTCCGCTTCGATAAGTGGAGCTTCTGCCAAGGTTAGGCCGCCAAGCGGATAGGCGGCGAGCTGTCTGCTCCTGAGTAAGCTGGACCGGGCGTCATGCCGGGTCAAGGCTCGACCCGATGGGCGCTTTGGCTTTTAGCCTGACAGATAGGCTTCTCCCGGCAGAGAGCGTCGCCGCTAAACGGTAAGTCGATGGCGGCGCTGTTCTCGGCCGCGTTGCCGTCACTCGTCGAGGGATCTCAGCGCCACCCTTCCGGGCAAGGTTAAAAGGTGCTGCGCGACATTGGTCTCGAAAAACCCGACGCCGGATATTTTATTGAAGCGTGCATTCGAATGATTAACGATGCCGCGCTAGGGTGTTTTGCCGATAACCTGAATTAGAGTTAAATTGCCGCTGTCCGACCCGGTGCCCGTTCCTGTCCTATGACATCGCTCACGCAAATCGCTCTCCGCCGCGGTTTCTGCTCGCTGGCTCTCGTCGCCTGCGTGACAACGTTCGCGCCGCAGCCCACGGCTGCGCGTGGCGGCTCAGAGGATGCCTGCGTCAGGTGGACTCAAAAACACCTCATAATTGGGAACGATCTCCAATCCCGTCGCTTCGTGTTGGAACCCAGGGGCGGTCTGGAGGCCATGCCGATTTTCAGGGTCGCCCAGGGCCGCAGCATTTTCCACAGGCCGTTCAGCCTGTTGCTCGATGTTGGCGGGAGGGTGGCGGTATTCCAAAGCAACGCGCCAAAAACGTGTGTGCTCGCACGGGATCAGAGTTCTACGGTGCTGGAAATACCGGTCTTTTTCGTAGGCCACCCCGGAGAATCGCTTGAGGAACTGAAGGACGACGCTGAAAATCTTGCCTTCGACCCTTCTGCATCGCTCGATGTCGGTAGCGATTTCTCCGAGGTCACCTTTCATTTGAGACGGGGCGGCTCCCGCTTCGATGAAATTCGTCCCTTTTTTCTGTGCGGTTTGGCGGGCCTCCTGGTCTGCGAACAGTCTTGCCCCGAAGACCCAAACACATTGGCTGCTTCGTTGGTGAACGATATTGTCAGAGGCGCGCCGGAATCCCTGCCTTCTTCCGGACGCGAGGAAGCAAATGCGCCGCCCGCCTTGGAATCCGGCCGGCGGCTGCAACGGTCGGGTCCGGCCCCCGCGCTGCCGCCGTTTAAACCTCAGCCGGTACCTCGGTTCACGCAAGCGCCTTCAAGTCCGCCGCCGGAACTGGAACCCGCGCCGTTGCCTCCTCCTCGGATGCGTTCGTCCGAGAACGCTGTTCCGCCTGCAAAGGTAGAGAATTGCCCGTCCTGCCCGCCGCCGGCGCCCCATGCGGAGAATGCGCCTCAGCCTCAAAAACCGGAAGCCGCGCCTTCGTCTGCTCCTCAAGCGCAGCCTCCTGCGACTGCGCCCCTTCCGCCAACGGAAGCTGCGCCTCCTTCCCCTCAAACACAGCCTTCCTTGCGGCCAAAAGTAGAAGCCACGCCTCCTTCCGAGACTGCGCCCCTGCCTCCGAAAGTGGAAGTTCAGCCTGCTCCTCGAGCACAACCCCCCGAAAATACGGCGCCACCTCCAAAGGCGCCTCCAGCCGAGCCAGCGCCACAGCCGAAGGCTCCCGAAGCGGCTCCGCCTTCCGCGCCAACGCCGCCGCCCGTTCAGCACATCGTCCTGGCCTTCGAGCGCAAAAGCGGGGAGGCGATGCCGGCGGTTGACGTGATCCAAGCGGAAGGAAGTCTGAACGTCGAGGGCGTCGCATTGCAGGCAGCATCAGAAGGCCTGACCGCTGACGTCCCAGCTGAGACTGCGAAAAAAGTCGGTGACAATGCCTATCTGAAGAAATTGCTCCGGCGGCATCAGCTCGTGACGGTCAAGAAAGAACCTGACCGCCTAGTCCTGGTCGTGGAGCCCCTTTATTTGCGCGCGGAGGACCTGAAGATCGAAATCCATGACGCGGGCGGCGAGCCTGTTCGCGGTTGCGAGCTAGCGCTCGATGTCTCCGCGGACCGGCGGCTCGGCGACGGCTGGGCAAAGCTCGGAGAGAAAGAGCGGCTGCACGGCCTGGAATATGCGGACACCGACAGCCATTACGGTCTAAACCTGCCCATAGACGTCGAACCCAATGAGCTTCTTATCAGCACGGCGGAGCCTGGAAATGTAGCCCGGCTGTCCAATACAGGCTCTGGATGCCAGCTGGAGACCCGGCCGTGGGTTTCAGCGGAAGAGTTGCGCAGCGGAAAGATCGTGCGATCGCTTCAGAGGACAGGTCAGACGCTGATCGCCGTATTCTCAACCGACAGCGGTTTCGCCGGTTCTATTGGCCCCGCGGCCGCAGAGGGATTTTGGTCTGACTCCCTTAGGCTCGTGAATGTGGTCTCCACCGCAGCTTGGGAGAAGAAAGTTCTCGGCCGCGGTCAAGCCCCCGGCGTGAGCCCCGAGACAGGTAAGCTTCAGGCGGAAGGGCAAGGCGGAGCGCTTGCCGGCGATGGCACCCGTGGAGCATCCCTTAAGATCTTAAGCAAGGGTTCCCAAGACCTAGCGGGCCCCGCTTCTATTTTTCAGGTTCAGCCCATCGAACGATACCACCTGGATATCGTCCTGAAGCTGATCCGGGAGGATGCTTTGATTCCGCCACAATATAGCGTGAAGCAGGAAGCGCTGATCCTCGTCACGGGAAGCGTCAGGGAAACAGGAAGCTATTTCTGCCAGCACTCGGTTCGCCGGGACAAAAGCCCGTGGTCTAGCCCGCAATGGGTGAAACAGGCTCGCAAAATCTTTGCCTTGGAGGTCTGGAGCGCGAGTGCGGTTGAAGACATGCAGAAAGCATCGCGCATAAAGCCGGTACAGAATGCACCAGACGGCGTCTACATCTGCAACATCCAGGGCCCGGAAGGCGAGAAGATCGCTCTTTATGGGGTTCTGCCCAAAGTGGTTTCGGACGCCAATGCTAGGGCGAAGGTCTTCTCCTATCTAACAGGGCAGGCCAACAGCTTCCTCAAACCGTAACGCTTGTCACACAGTTGCGTGAAAAAGCGATAGCAGCGGGAGGGTGCCAAGAATCCTTTCAACGCTGTACAGCTTGCGTTCATCCAGACTGGCGTATTGTTTTATCACGTAAACATCTGATTCGCGGCATCTCACTCGGCACCGATCTCAACCCCGGCCATCGACCGGCTGGGCCAATGGCACGGGCGCGACCGAAGGCACATGACGAAACATCCTATTTTCTTCGATCCGAAAAACCGCCGCGCCGGGCACGTCTCGCGCGTAGCCTGGGCGCTTGCCGTTACGAGCAGCATCGCGGGCCTCGTTTTTCTTTCGAGCCTCTTTATATTTAGGTCCTTTCCCGAAACTTTGCAGACATCGCAAAGCCAGCGTTATCCCCTTTTGAACGATGTCGCGAAGGTTCCGCATTTGCTGCCATCGGTTCGTAATCTTGCACGCAAAGCGCAATCAACGAAAAAACAATATCCGCATGCCGTGCCGCCCTCGGCCGTAGCTCTGGTGAAAACGAAAGCCGTGAAATCTCCAGGCGAGCGCCGCGAGAAGCCGCTCACGATTGGCTTCTATGCCAACTGGGACGACAGCAGCTTTTCATCACTCAGAAACAACCTCCAAAACCTCGATTGGGTCGTTCCGAGCTGGCTCTATCTGCAGGGAAGCTCGATGGACCTCAAGGTCAACCTCGATCAGAAGTCACTTGATCTGGTCAGGAGGGAGAAGCCGGGAGCAGCCATTCTGGCAATGATCCAGAATTCGTCCATCACAAAATGGGACGGACCAAACCTGGGCCGCCTCCTAGCCGACCCAGAGAAAAGGCGCGAACGCTTGAGCAGCGTCCTGGCGTTTATCGAGGAGAATAAGCTTCAAGGCATCGTCATCGACTTCGAGCAGATTCCGGATGACGCTCATAAGGATACTTTGGCTTTCCTGGGAGAGGTCCATGCCGCCTTCAAGGCGAAGGGCTTGATTGTTGCCGTCGCGGCGCCTTTCGACGATCCGCATTGGAATTATAAGGCCTACGCCAAGGCATGTGATTACCTGATGCTCATGGGCTACGATGAGCATTGGTCCGACTCGCAGCCGGGAGCGGTGGCCTCACAGTCGTGGTTTTCGACCCGGCTGGCGGCGCGGATGCGAGACCTTGATCCCGCCCACACGATCGTGGCGATCGCGAACTATGGGTACGATTGGACCGTCGGAGGCCACGACGCGGAAGAATTGAGCTTCCAGGAGGCGATCCTCACCGCCCGTGATTCAAAGGTTTCGATCGAACTCGATTCCGAGACGCTCAATCCGCGCTTTTCTTATTTGGAAGATGGCAGCACCCATCGTGTTTGGTTTCTCGACGCAGTGACGGCTTATAACCATTTGCGCGCCGCCGATAAATATCGCCCGGCCGGCTACGCTTTGTGGCGGCTTGGCGCCGAGGATCCATCCATCTGGCAGGTTATGCCCCGAAACTACGGTGCGCCGCCCCCGGCCTCTCTCGAAACCATCAACCCGAGCACCGACGTCAATTTCATCGGACGCGGCGAACTTTTGCAGATTGCGGCCGAACCCTCGGCAGGTTCGCGCACAATCAAGGTTGACGACGCGAACGCCACGATCACGGGTGAGACCTATACGAAGATGCCCGCTTCCTTCGTGATCCGGCGGGGTGGGGAAATGCCGGGCAAGATCGCGCTGACCTTCGATGATGGCCCCGACCCGCAATGGACGCCCAAAATCCTGGACATCCTCAAGGAAAAAGGCGTCCGTGCGACCTTCTTTATTATTGGCGAGAACGGCGCGGCCTATCCCAGGATTTTGCAAAGAGAACTCGCCGAAGGGCACGATCTCGGCAATCACACGTTCACCCATCCCAATCTCGGGGAGACGCCGAACAGCGTGGCGGACGTCGAGCTTAATGCGACCCAGCGTTTGATTGAAGCTTTGACGGGACGGTCCACGCGGCTTTTCCGGCCACCCTATTTTGGCGATGCGGAGCCCACGAGCGCCGAGGAAATCGCGCCGATGCAGGAAGCCGAGAGGTTGGGCTACCTCACCGTTGGGCTCAAGGTCGATCCCGACGATTGGCAGAAGCCGACGCCGGAGCAGATCATCGAACGCGTTGTCGCACAAACGACGGACCCCGACCCCGAAAAGCGCGGCCAAGTCGTGCTGCTTCATGATGCAGGGGGCGACCGCGCCGCCACCGTCGCCGCGCTGCCGAAGCTGATCGATACACTTCGGGCCAAGGGATTCGAGTTCGTGGCGACTTCAGAGCTGGCGAAGTGGACCAGGGATCAGGCCATGCCTCCCGTCCCGCCCAATGAGGCTTCGCCGGTCGTAAACCGTTATGTCTTCTTCACGTTCAGTTGGCTGCAGGGGGCTGTGACGACATTGTTCATCGCCGCCATCGGGCTTGGATTGGCAAGGCTGCTGGTCCTTTGCGGTCTGGCCTTATTGGGCCGTGCGCGAGCGGACAAGCGCGGCGTTCCAGCCGATGCGGACGATCTCTCTGTTTCGGTCCTGATCCCCGCCTACAATGAAGCAAAGGTGATCGCCTCCTCGATCCGGCACATCCTGGCGAGCACCCACCGCAAGGTTCGTATTATCGTCATCGACGATGGCTCGACGGACGGCACATCGAGCGTTGTGCGCGACGGATTCGCGGGGGACGAGCGAGTAACGCTGGTCGCAACGCAGAACGGAGGGAAAGCTCGTGCCATCAATCTCGGGCTTGCTCACGCGGACGGCGACATCGTCGTTGTGCTCGACGCAGATACTCAGTTCGAACCCGAGACCATATCGCGCCTCGTTCGCTGGTTCTCCAACCCTGCAGTTGGAGCCGTCGCTGGCAACGCCAAGGTCGGCAATCGGCTGAACATGCTAACCCGATGGCAGGCCCTCGAATACATCACGGCTCAGAACCTTGAGCGCAGGGCGCTTGCGACGCTCGGATGCATAACGGTTGTTCCGGGCGCCGTCGGCGCTTGGCGACGGGAAGCCGTAGCCAAGCTTGGCGGGTTCCCGTCCAACACACTCGCCGAGGATCAGGATCTGACGATCATGGTCCAGCGTGCGGGGTACAAGGTTCTTTTCGATCAGGAGGCGATCGCCTGGACCGAAGCGCCGGATACGATGTCGGGTCTCGCGAAACAGCGGTTCCGCTGGGCCTTCGGCACGCTTCAATGCCTCTGGAAGCATCGGCGCGTGAACCTCAATCCTCGCTACGGCGCTCTGGGCCTCGTCGCGATGCCGCAGGTCTGGATGTTCCAGATCGCGCTTGCGCTTGTGTCGCCGCTCATCGATCTCGCTTTGATCTATCAAATCCTGCGGACGCTAACCGACTACCTTCAGCACGGCGAGCAATTCAACTCCGGCAACCTCTGGATAACAGCCACGTACTACGCGGTGTTCATGACGGTCGATCTTACCGCTGCGATGATCGCCTTCTTCCTCGAGAAAAAGGAGGATCGCACGCTGTTGTGGTGGCTTGTCCTGCAGCGGTTCGGCTACCGGCAGATCATGTATTTCGTAGTCGCGAAGTCAGTGCTGAGAGCCCTGCAGGGCCGCGTGGTCGGCTGGGGCAAGCTTGAGCGGAAAGCCACGGTCAAGACGGCAGCGACGGTTGATGTTGGGGAAGAGGGCTCGGCGGTCCCTCTTCATGCCACAGGCTTATGATCTGGTGATGATGGCCTTCCATGGGCCATCAGGCACGTCCTTCTCGTCCACGAAACGCCATTCGGTGCTGTCGCTGTCGGCCATCTCGAGATATTGAGCCGTAGCGGGCGAAATATCGAGGCCTGCCTTCAGCCCCTGCTTGTTTTTCGGCTTCTTCGCGGAACCGAAAACCCAGTCGAAATCGTCTTCGCCGAAGGGCCCGACATCCTGCCACTGGGCGAAGCACGACTTCCCCTTGTAGCGGACTTCAACCCAGCGATTCCTCGTAAGCGGCCCCGGGATCTGACCGTAGCCGGGGATTTTCTTGGCAATCGCCTTGAGATTTCCGTCCTGGTCGACATCCGCGAAAGGGAGCGCGATATAGAAAGGATTTTGCTTCGGAGTGAAGGCCGCCGGCAGGTAGCCTTTTCTTTTCAGCGGACTGTCGACGCCGCCATAATTCTTCATCCATTTGTCGTCCCAATAACTGGATCTATTATGGATGTAGCCGTTGTCTTCCGTCGCGCCTTCGCCAACCCAGAAGATGGTTGTCATCGTTTTCTTGAATTGCGTCATTCTACTAGAATTACTGAGTGTTTGTGGATCTTGCGATCCCCATGCAGAGCTTTGAAAGTAATTATAGCACGCTGGTGTTCCCAATAGAATGGCGATGGCAAAAACGCACGACCTGCTTTTCATGGCTAACCTTGGAAGTGGCGTCGAGGCAGATCAGTCTCTATGTTTTGCCGAGAATGCCCTGCCGCTGTGATCCATCCGTGGGACGAAGCGAGAGCGCAATAAGACGCCTGTTGAACGCTCTGCGAGGAAAGCGCCTCGCAATATTTGGTTGCGTTCCCAAGCTTTGCGCGAACAATTTGTCGATATTGGGAGCGCCTTCCCGAAAGCGTCTCCGCCGACAGCGGTTCCAAGGTTGTGATCAAGTCCTCGGCACAGCATGCGAGCCGCATAAGCGGAGCGGCGTGGCAGAGGGAAGCAAAGGCTGATGGCGCGTCTGCGCAATCGTATCTGGCTTCATAGCCTAGCCAAATAGAAGACAGGGAAGCGGCCCTGAGGCCGCCCCTTTTAAGAAGGGTATGTCTTGCGTTAAGCCGACGCGTGATCGGCCGTGACCTGCTCGGCAAGCTTGCCGGTCAGTTCCACGAGGTGGTCAAACTTCGCCTCGAAGCCGCCTGCGCCCGCCGTGACCGACCTCAGTTCGATGATGAGGTCGTGAATTTCGGCTTCCGGAATGTGCGCGTCGATAACGTCCCATCCAGCCCACCCCGGCCTTGCGTCAAAGCCGAGGATCTGGCCTCGCCGCGACGAAATTATGCCGTTGATCTTCGCGGTGGCCTCGGACGGCACGGCAATTTTCACTGCCATGATGGGCTCGAGCAGGACGGGAGAGCATTTCGGCATGCCTTCGGACATCGCGATGCGGCCCGCCATGCGGAAGGCTTGCTCCGATGAATCGACCGTGTGATAGGAGCCGTCCTTGAGAGTTACCGCGACATCCACGACCGGAAAGCCAAGCGGCCCGCTCGAGAGATAGTCGCGCACGCCAGTCTCGACCGCGGGGAAATAGTTTCGCGGCACGGCGCCGCCGGTTATCACCTCGGAGAAAGCGAAACCCTCGCCGCGCGCCTGCGGCTTGATCTCCACCACCACATCGCCGAATTGACCGTGCCCGCCGCTCTGTTTCTTGTGGCGACCGCGGATCTCGACGCTCTTGCGTATGGTCTCCTTGTAGCCGATATCGCGCTTTTTCGTTTCCGCCTTGATGCCGAAGCGGCGGTTGAGCCGCTCGAGCGCAACGCGCAGATGCATCTCGCCCTGGCCCCAGAGAACCATCTGGTTCGATTCGCGATCCTGGACCAGCAACAGCGAGGGGTCTTCGTCGATCAGCTTGTTGAGCGCGGATGTGAGCTTGATCTCGTCCTTGCGCTCGCCTGCCGCGATGGCAAGACCGTACACAGGCTTCGGCGGAACCGACGCCTTGATGGATAGCGCCCCGTTCTTTTCGCCCGTAATGGTCGTGCCGGTCGGGAGGCTTTCAAGCTTCCCGAGGGCAACTGTTTCGCCGACAGCACCAGGGCCGCGTTTCTTGACGTCCATTCCAACGACAGAAAACACGCCTGAAATCTTCTCTTCGCCGTCGGGGGCGTAAACAGAGCCGCCATCCGCAAACTGCCCGGCGAGCACACGCGCCAGCGAAAGCTTGCCCGCATGAGACGTGTGATGGGTTTTCATGATGTAGGCCGCGGATTTCGCAGACCCAAGGCCCAGGCGCTTGGCTGTCTCTTGTGCGAAAGGCGCGTCATGCCTAAGCGCCTTCAACAGTCGGCCGACCCCGTGTCCCTCCTCAGCCGAGCCGAAAAAGACAGGGACAATCTGGCATTGCTTGAACTCCGTGACGAGGTCCTGGAAGACCTTGTCGCGGCTCGGCGAGACATCGCTCAAGAGTTGCTCCATCAACTCGTCGTCGTAGTCGGCGAGCTTTTCGAGCATAGAAAAACGCTGATCGGCCTCGAATTTGGCGAGGTCGGAGGGAATGGCGATCACTTCGCTCGGCGCATGCTCCCTGTAAACGAAAGCGCGCTCGAGAGCGAGGTCCACATAGCCGCTCACGACCCCCCCTTCCCAAATCGGGATTTGCCGGAGCACAAGCGGAAGCCGGCTTGCAGGCTGCATCATCGTCAAGACTTCGCCGATGTCTTGGCCAACCTTGTCGATGCCGACCTTGTCGATCTTATTAATAAAAAGGAAATGAGGGACGCCCGCGGTCTCAAGGCTTTTCAAGACGATTTGCAGTGCGTGCAGCTTCTTCTCGTCGGCCTCGCAGACTACGATGGCGGCGTCGCATGCGGCGATCGCGCCCATGCCGTCATACTGAAACTCGACGGAGCCCGGACAATCGAGCAGCGTGAACTTGTCGCCAAGAAATTCGAAATTGGCGACGTTCATCTCGACGCTCATGCCGTGGCTTTTCGCTTCGGCGGATGTGTCGCCGACCGTCTTCCGAATATCGGCGGCTTCATGGGCCGCGCCGGTGCGGACTAAGATGGATTCGAAAAGGGTTGTCTTGCCGCTTGGATGGGGACCAACCAACGCGACACAGCGGGGACTTCTGCCCTCCGCATTACCATTTCCGCTCATGTTGCTGTTCCTTATGCGGAATATTTCTATTTGAGGGGTGGGTGCTGCCAAAGAGCCCCGAATAGGGCATGGTCGCAAGAGGGCTCTTTCTTTGCAAGTCCCATCATGAGAAATCGACACTCAAAGCGTGGGGGCTTATTGACGCCCTAGAGTTTGCAATCCAGGGATTATGCGACGCGCGTTGGGCGTGGCATTGCAATCGGCGCCCGGCTACCGTCGAGAGGCTACAAATTCTGGTTTTACATCGCCAAAGGGCAGGGGATAGGGGCGCAGAAGCACATGCGCGTGCGTAAGAGTAACGACACGCTCGGAGCGGCCGCCGCGCCCCACGGCAATTTCCTCGCTCTGGTCGAGCCGCTGGAAATAAGGTGCGAGCGCGGCCAGAGCGTCCTTCGAGCTATCCTTTGGAAGAACGATCAGAGCGTCGTGCCCCAACAGCGCCTTTGCCCGGCACACAAACGCGAACTCACGAGGGTCCTGGGTGAAGGCGCACACCGGCACATCCGGCCCGAAGGCAGCGCCTGTCTTGCCGCCGACGCGCCAATTATCGACGACAACGAAGGCGTGAGGGTCGTTGCCCAAGGCGCGCCACGCAGGAGAGTTTTTAAGCCCCTGCCAGTCATAGCTCCACTTCGTCGGGTCTTGTTTCGAAGCGTTTGCGCTTGCCGTCTGCCAGATGGGACCCACTGCGACGTAAGTTACAAATAAAGCAAAGCATATGGCAGTCAGCGCTGCGCTCGCTTCGGCCCAGGAGCGGAGCCATTTTGAGCTCCGCGCGCTCAGAGCATGCCCGAGCAGCGGGAAGGCGAACAGCCATGCGGAGTTGAACCAGTGCGGGATTGCGGTTTTCCCCATGAACGGCATCGCCAGGAAGAGCACGAGCGGAATCGCAACAAGCCACAATAGGAACCGGTTGGCGCTGCTTGCGCCTGGAGATCGCGCGGCGTCCACCAGAGCGACGACGAGCGGCACGCCCACCCAAGGCGAAAGCAGGGCAACTTGCGCGCCGAAAGCTCCCCCGAAAGTCGCGAAGGCAGACGCGCTCAAGGATGCGCCGGACGTCGTGCGGGCCGATTGGAAGGCGAAAGAAACCCAGTTGTTTTGGTAATTCCAGATCAGCGCGGGCGAGAAAATCGCAAGCGCAAGCGCGGCAGCGAAGTAGGGTTGCGGACGCCAGAACCAGTGCCGGTGCCGAGGCGAGAAAGCCAAAAATCCGAACAGGCTGATGGGCACGAATATCGCCGAATATTTCGAAAGCCCCGCCAGCCCGAAGGCCGCGCCAGCCGATAACCAGAGGGTCCAGGCCGCACCAGGCTTGCGCACAGGCCCGAACAGGATTTCCGCGATCGCCCATACGCCCGTCGTGAGGAACAGGAAAAGGGGCAGATCGGGCAGGATCAGCCCGTCAGGCCAGACGACGAAATAAGCCGTCGCGTTAAACCCGAACAGGGCCCACAGCGCAGCGTCCCGGCCGAATAGCCGGCGCGTCAGGCCGTAGAGAGGAAGGTTGATCGCCTCGGCCATCGCGAGAAATGGGATGCAAAGCCACCAGCCTTCGCCGAACAGGGTGCTGAAGCCGTGCACGATCCATTGATGCAGGGGGGGATGATCGAAATAGGAGAGTTGGAGCGACCGCGAGATGACAACGGTATAGGCCTCGTCCCCGGTGAAGCCGGTTACCCAAACGGCAAAGAGCTTGGCTATGGCGCAAGCGCCAATAAACGCGAAAATGATTTTCGCGGGGGCAGGATTCTTGTTCTGGCAATCGATAGAGTTGGAAGTGGAAGTGCTTTGAACGGAAATGGCGGCCTTATTAGACGCGGCCATTTAAATACGGCCACCGAAATGGCTCAGATTAAAGAATGCAACGGCTGCGTGCAAAGTGCGATTCCTTTTCAATAGTCAGAGAAGAACGCCGTCACATTTACTAGGAAGTAGTCAGCTACGTCCGTATGATTACGGCGGGGATGCGGCGAAGCATAGGGAGCACAAAAATTTCATTGCGCCCGCGTTCGGTTAGAGCGGAGTGCGCAAAATCTGACTTATATACGAACTGCCATAAGTCGCGACCCTTTGCCATCGCCGTAGTTTCTGAAAAAAAACAAGTACTTATATGTTTAGTTATAGTCTTTTTGCGAAACAAACCCAATTTGGTTAGCCGTTTGTGTCTCTCACAGGATGATGCACGTGGAGAAGCTCCAATTGAGTGAGATGAGTCGAACGCTCTGACGGTTGCGAAGCCTTGCCATTCCGGAACGGCGCTTGCGCAATCCGGGAGCGCAAAAGGCGTTTCGGTTTGTAATGGTCCCGGATTGTATCTCGGGACAGCTGACCTTTCTATCGCCAACGAATCGGAAAGCATCAGCCCATGAGGAAGGGCGGCCGCCCTTCCTCATGGGCGGCGCACGGTCGCGCCCC
>Ga0074046_10002806_pt1 | contig 14859 bp, 11 predicted proteins | sample BogForMeECP23OM3_FD_94441 | JGI IMG/M metagenome (GOLD analysis project Ga0074046, IMG submission 94441) | Bog forest soil microbial communities from Calvert Island, British Columbia, Canada - Bog Forest MetaG ECP23OM3 | ecosystem: Environmental > Terrestrial > Soil > Wetlands ...
AGCCTCCCGATCCGAACACGCTGGTGATGATTATTGAGAGCAGCCCCACGAATCTCGACCCGCGAGTGGGGATTGATGCGCAATCGGAACGCATTGACGAACTCCTCTTCGACGCGCTGCTGAAGCGCGACGAGCACTTGAATGTGGCGCCTGGACTGGCGGAACGTTGGGAGATCCCCGATCCGCTGACCTACGTCTTCCAATTGCATCGCAGCGTAATTTTTCACGATGGGCGGCCGCTTACTTCCCGCGATGTGAAGTGGACGTTTGACTCCCTGCTTCAGGGAAAGATTCGCAGTACGAAGTCCGCCGCATACCGTTTCGTGGATCACATCGACGCGCCTGACGACTTGACCGTGGTATTTCATCTCAAGGAGCCCAACGCGACCTTGCTATGGAATCTCTCGGAAGGGGCGAGTGGGATTGTGCCCTACGGGTCGCTCGATGAGATCACCCGCACGCCGATCGGGTCGGGACCCTTTAAATTTGTGAGCGCAGAACAGGACAAGGAGGTCGTGGTCGAGCGTAACGACAACTACTGGGGGACAAAGGCGCGGCTGGCACGGGTGCGCTTCATCGTCGTGCCCGATGCAACGACGCGGGCACTGGAATTGCGCAAGGGGAGCGCCGATGCCGCGATCAATGCATTTACTTCCGACACCATTGTGGCGCTGCGGCGTGAGCCGACTTTGCAGGTGGAGCGCGCGCCGGGCACGGTGCTTTCCTATCTCGCGTTCAACTTGCGTGATCCCACCTTGCGGGATGTTCGAGTCCGCCAGGCGATCGCGTATGCCATCGACCGTGGTCCTCTGCTGCAATACATCTGGGGCGGCTTCGCGCAACCGGCTCTGAGCGTGCTCCCGCCGCAAAGCTGGGCCTATGACCCGGACGTGGCGGCCTACCCGCACAATCCTGAGAAAGCTCGTCGGTTGCTCGATGCCGCAGGGTACGGGGTTCGCGACGGCGTTCGCTTTCACCTCACGATGAAGACGTCTACGGAGGAGTCTACTCGTCTGCTGGCGGCGGTGTTGCAGCAGCAATTGCGCGATGTGGGCATTGCGCTCGATATTCGCACGTTCGAGTTCGCCACATTTTTTGCCGATGTCACCAGCGGCGCTTTTCAGCTTTACTCGTTGCGCTGGATCGGCGGCAACGAAGATCCGGATATTTTCGAATATTCCTTTCACTCCAATCGATTCCCGCCGAAAGGCGCAAACCGCGGATTTTATTCCAATCCGCGGGTCGATAGTTTGATCGATGAAGCGCGCCGCCAGACCGATCAAAATGCCCGCAAGCGGCTGTACGCTGAAGTTCAGGAAGTACTGGCGCAAGATGAACCGTACATCAACCTGTGGTATTTCGATAATGTACTCGTGCACACGCGGCGCGTGCGAAATGCGAGTTTGAATCCGTCGGGAAATTACGATTTCCTGAAGACGGCCGAGATCAGTGGTCCGTAGCCGGTGCGCGGAATATCCGCGATTTCATCGTGTTACCATCAAGTCTTGAAAATTCTTTTCATTGGTGACATTTTTGGGCGCCCCGGGCGAACGATCGTAAAAGATCGCTTGCCTGAATTGCGCAAGCAGTACGCGATAGATCTGGTCATCGCCAACTGTGAAAATGCCGCGGCTGGCTTCGGAATCACACCTTCGCTGGCGGAAGAGCTCTTCGATCTTGGCATCGACGTGATGACCACCGGAAATCACGTGTGGGATAAGCGCGAAATCATCGAATATTTCCAGATGGCGGACGGTAATCCGCACAGTCCAGCGCGCCGGTTATTGCGTCCGGCAAATTTTTCGCAAGGCCTGCCGGGCTGGGGAGTATACGAAGGCCAGAAAAACGGCGTCGGGTACGCAGTCGTGAATCTTCAGGGGCGCGTGTTCATGGGCTCCTCCGACGATCCCTTTCGCTATGCGGATCGGCTTCTGGAACAAATCAAATCGAAAATTGTATTCGTGGATTTCCATGCCGAGGCTAGTTCCGAGAAAGTCTCTTTCGGCTGGTATCTCGATGGGCGAGTCACTGCCGTGGTGGGCACGCACACGCACATTCCTACCGCGGATGAGATCGTCCTGCCCAAGGGCACTGCCTACATCACGGACGTCGGCATGACCGGGCCGTACGACAGCGTCATTGGGGTGAAAAAAGAATTAGTGATCGAGAAATTTCTGAGCGGAATGCCGGCGCGCTTCGAACCGGCTAACGGCGACGTCCGGCTGTGCGCCGTGGTGGTTGAGTGCGATGACCAGACCGGCCGCGCCACGCGTATGGAACGGCTGATGCTGCGGTGAGCCCGGCTTGTTCCCCGTTACGACCGTAGTTCCCTACCCAGGTTTTCGCTTGCAAGACATCGCCAGCCGGGCATTCTATAGTAAGTAATATGCGGTGGTTGCCAACAGGAACTCTGTTGTTGCTTGCCGGAGTGTGTCTGGCGACAGACACGCCCACGGTCCCTGCGCCATCGCTCTGCTCCAATTCCCCGGGTGCGTCGGCTTGTCAGGGGCCACCTAAAGACCTGAAGGCCGCCCGCCAAGCTTTCGCTCGCGGCCTCAAGCTCGAGAAATCGCAAAATCTGGACGAGGCTTTTTACGAATTTGAGGAAGCGGCTCGCCTGGTTCCGCAAAACGTGGAGTACTTGACCGCTCGGGAGATGACGCGACAACATCTCGCCGGGCTGCATCTGGAACGCGGAAACAGCGACCTGCTCGCTGGCCGGCAAGTGGAGGCGCTGGCAGAGTTTCGAACGGCGCTGAACCTCGATCCGCAGAACGAATTCGCTCTGCAGCGCATGGGCGACGCCCTGGGGCCCCTGCCGGTGCACACCGCAGGCCCGCCGCAAATCGTCGCCAGTCGCGACGTACTTATTGCTAAACCGATCGACGGGCGCCACGACATCCACTTCCGCGGCGATTCGCGTAGCCTGCTCACAGCCATCGCCTCCAGCTACGGGCTCACTGTCATCTTCGACGAAAACTTCCCCAGCCGGCGCGTGAACTTCGATATTGAGAATGCTGATTTCGCAACCGCCCTGCGCGCTGCCTCCGCTGTCACCAAGAGCTTCAGCGTCGCGCTCGAAGACACCGTTCTTCTTGCTGCCGCGGACAATCCCGAGAACCACCGCCTCTACGACCGCATGGGCATGCGTTCTTTTTACATTCCGGGCGGCAATTCCACGCAGGAATTGAACGACCTGATGAACTCGCTGCGCACGCTCCTTGAGTTCAAGTTCGCAAGTCTCAACGCCGCATCCAGCACGATCACGCTGCGCGGACCGCAGGCCTCGCTGGAAGCAGCAACCCAGTTTCTCGGACAACTGGATAACGATCGGCCGGAGGTGATGCTCGATCTGAAAGTTTTTCAGGTGAGCCACACCTACATGCGTAATATCGGGCTACACGTCCCGAATACTTTCAACCTTTTCAACATTCCAGCGGCCGCACTGGCCGCGGTAGGCGGACAAAATCTCCAGAGCGAGATTAACCAACTGATTTCCTCCGGCGGCATCAACCAAGCCGGCAACCAGACCATTTCCGCCCTTCTCGCGCAATTGCAAGGCCAGCAGAATTCAATCTTCAGCCAGCCGCTGGCAACCTTCGGCGGTGGGCTCACTTTTATGGGCCTGAGCCTCGATCAGTTGTCCGCCGTTCTCTCCTTGAACGAGAGTTCGGTCCAGTCGCTCGATCACGTCCAGCTGCGCGCTTCCCATGAGAAGGACGCCACGTTCAAGCTGGGATCGCGTTATCCCATCCTCAACGCGAGCTTCGCGCCGATCTATAACAATTCAGCCATCGCGCAGGTTATCGGGAACCAGTCGTTCACCGCGCCCTTTCCTTCCGTCAACTATGAGGACATCGGGCTCACGATCAAGGCGAAGCCGCTGATTCACGGTAATTCCGACGTGTCCCTCGAACTGGAGATACAATTCCGCACCCTGGGAACCACCAACACAAATGGCATGCCAGACATTCTGAACCGTGAGTACAAGGGGGGAATCCTGCTCAAGGAAGGGGAACCGGCAGTGGTGGCGGGAATGATCACCGAGTCCGATCAGAAGAGCCTGAGCGGTCTGCCTGTGTTCTCCAAGATCCCGGGGTTTGGCGTCCTCACATCGCAGCGGTCGAAGCAAGAAGAGGACGACGAGCTACTGATCCTGATCACGCCCTACGTTATTCGCAGCCCGCAGCGCAGCGAGGCGCCGGAAATCTGGATGAGCAAGTAGATCGGGCCATCTGGCGATCGGGTCATCGGGTGATCTAGAGTCAAAAGCCACGGGTTTCAGGTTTTAGATAGCCCGATGACCCGATCGCTAGGTCACCCGATCTATTTCTGGCTTGCCTGGAAATCCGTAATTTTCTTCAAAACATCAACCGGCGCGCCACCGGGCAAGTTACGTCCATTGATGAACAGAGTCGGCGTGCTATTCACGCCCACCGACTTTCCCAACGCAATCGAGGCTTCGACTCTGGCCTTGGTATCCGGCTTGGCAGCGCAGGCGGCGATCTCGTCGCCATTCGCGCCTGATGCGGTGGCGATGGCCTTCAGCTTTTCATCGGCGTTGGCTTCGGTAATATTGGCCTGCTCGTCAAACGTTTTCTGGATGAATTTCCAGACCGCATCATTACCCACGCGTCCCACGCAATCGACATACTCCGCCGCTTTTTCCGCCCAGTTGTGCAGCGGCAGCGGGAAATTCTGGAAAACGAAGTGGGCTTCGGGCTCCTGCGCCAGTAGCTGTTCAATCGCCGGCGCGGCCTTCTGACAGTGCGGGCACTGCATGTCGCTGAACTCGACAATCGTCACCGCAGCTTTCGCCGGTCCCTTGGCGGGGCCGTTGACTCCTTTTTCCAGCTTGGCGCGCGCATCTTCAAATGGCTTGGCGCCGAAGGGCAGGATGTCACCTGTAATCGCGCGCTTGCCGTCGGAGCTCACCAGCAATCGGTTCGGGGTCGAGCCCTGCGGGTTCGTGAGAACAACCGAAACCTCCGCCAGTCCGGGTATCTCGGACGGACGAATTTCGTTCACCTTCCAGGTGATGGTGGCATCGTAACCGAACATCTGGAACAGGAACGAGTTGACCGTGTCTTCGCTGGGCAGAACCGTTGTGCCCATGGAAGTCGCCGCTGGTTTGGCTGACGGTCTGGTCTGGAGAGTGGGTTTGGTTTGAGCTATGGCGAAGCCGGACAACAGAAGAGCGGCGAGCAGTGTGCGATGGATGCTTGTCATAGTGTGGATTTGATCGAAATTCGATTGTTACAAAAATCGGCGATGTTGTCATTCTTCACCCAAACTTGTCATCCTGAGCGAAGCGAAGGATCTGCTTTTTTCTCAGCGTACCAGACAGCAGGTCCTTCGCTTCGCTCAGCATGACAACCAGTAGAGAGGTGCGAGTCGCGGTGACTACAGCTAGGACTCCGGTTTGGCGGCGATTGGAAATCTGCGCCCATAGCCGAACGCCTTGGTGGAGATCTTGATTCCGGGGGCGGCCTGTTGCCGTTTGTATTCGCTGCGCTCCACCATCCGGATCACGCGCTGCACCAGACCTAAGTCAAAATTGTGGGCGCGGGCGATCTGGTCGGCCGAGCGCGAGTCCTCCACGTAGTCTTCGAGAATCGCGTCGAGCACATCGTAGGGCGGGAGTGAATCTGAATCCTTCTGATCGGGGCGCAGTTCGGCGGAAGGCGGCTTCTGGATCGTCGCTTCTGGAATTGCTTTGCGCCGCGAATTCACGTACGCGCTCAGGCGGTAGACCAACGTCTTCGGCACATCTGAGATCACGGCGAGTCCACCCACCATATCGCCGTAAAGAGTGCAATAGCCGACGGCCAATTCACTTTTGTTCCCGGTGGAAAGCACCAGGGCGCCAAGCTTGTTCGACATGGCCATGAGCAGCAATCCGCGGGCGCGGGATTGAATGTTTTCTTCGGTGACGTCGGGCGGCATCCCGGCAAACACGGGCGCAAGCGTCTGGCGTGCTGCTTCGTAGATTTGCTGGATCGAAAGCAGTTCGAAGCGAATCTTCAGATTGCCGGCCAGATCCCGTGCGTCGTCAATCGATCCTGACGAAGAATACGGCCCCGGCATGCCGACGCCGATGACGTTCTCGGGGCCGAGCGCATCCACCGCGATCGAAGCAGTAAGCGCGGAATCGATGCCCCCGCTGAGCCCGATGATCGCTCGCTGGAAGCCGCATTTGCGGACGTAGTCTCGCGTGCCCAGAACCAGCGCCTCATAGGCGCTGGCTTCTTCTCCCGCAATCTGCGGGTGCATGTCCCCATTGAGTTTCTCGGAGTCGAAATAGACCAGGTCTTCCTCAAACGATTTCGCTTGCGCGATCACTTGTCCATCGGGCGCGATCACCAGGCTCGAACCGTCGAAAACCAGGCTGTCGTTCCCCCCGACCTGGTTCACCATCGCAACCGGTACCTTCTGATTCCGTGCGATGGCCGCCAGCATATCGTGACGCAGTTCGCGCTTGCCCAGCCAGAAGGGCGACGCGGAAATGTTGAGGACGAAGTTTCCGCCTGCTCGGACCAGTTCTTCCACCGGGTCGACACCATACATTCGCCGGTTCCAGAAGCGCTTATCGTTCCAGGCATCCTCACAAATGGTCAACGCCATCTGGTTGCCGCACAGCCGGAACAGTTGCTGGGACTTGGCGGGGGCGAAGTTGCGCATCTCGTCGAAGACGTCATAGGTGGGCAGCAGCATCTTCGACTGAATGAAATCGATGCGTCCTTCGCGTAGCAGGGCGGCGGAGTTCATTACTGCTTTGCCCGACTCCGCATCTGCCGGAGTGATCGTTCCACAGATCACGGCAATGCCCTTGGTTTCGGTGGCGATCCGCTCGACGGTGGAACGGCAGCGCGCCACAAACGACGGCCGCTCGACCAGATCGCGGGGCGGGTAGCCGGAGACAGCGAGTTCCGGAAACAGAATCAGGCCGGCGCCGGCACTCCGTGCTTGCAACGCAAAGTGAATGATCTTGGCAGCGTTGCCAGAGAAATCTCCCACGGTGGGATTGATCTGGCCCAGGGCAATCTTCACGCTTCTAGTTTAGAGGGTTAGGTTTAGAAGGTCGAGAGCGGAAGCTCCTAACGGTCGGGGAAAGGACGTCGTGATTTTCTGGAAGCGAGCCGCATGGACCGACACGTCCTCATTCGGGCGCCAGAGCGGGCGATGGAGCCCAGTTCGGGCCCGGACCAGAATCCGGCCCGGGCGGTGGCGGCGGAGCCATCGGCGGGGCGCTGGAGGGGTTGGCAGGATTTGAATCTGGCATCTCTTCTCCAGGACGCCGCAACGTAGGCGCGCTGGCTGGGTGTTCTCCCTGCTTTTTAGCGACGGTGGGAGCACTCAGATCGACCTCCTTTTCGAGACGCACGATTTTCTGACCATCCACCTTCATGGTTTCGACGCGCACGACTTCGTCGCCCACGAAGCGCACGAAATCCACGTCCTGTGGGGGTGTGCCGTAGATCCATTCTTCATACTCCACTTCGTTCGCGGTCTCGCGCACTTTCTTGGGGGGACGTCCCTTGGCATAGATCACCATCTCGTGGTTCATCCCTACCAGCACATGGTGATTTTGGATAGCCTCTTTGACCTGGGGAGAGACCGTCTCGAGATAGGCGTCGACAGCGGACTTGGAATCGAAATCAAATACCGGGCGGAGCAACTGCTTCAGTTCGGGCCCGGTCAGGTCGGGAACATACTTGTCGAAGTAGAGATCCACGAACGAACCGCGGGCATTAGCGGACGCATCCGATGGCGCGATCGGTCCACCTCCGCCCCCACCGGAAATCTCGATGCGCTGGTACCACTTCTGCTTCTTGACGGGACCGCCGTTGATCTCAAAGCGGATGTGGTCGTCTTTGATGACGACATCGCTGATGCGGGCCAGGTCACCGGGCTTTGCGGCGGGTCCCCAGAGCGCCATCAGATGTTGCAGTTCCTCGCCGCTGGGGGTTACGGTTCCGTTCTTGAGCTTCAGTCCGGTCTTCCCCATTGGAAAATTCGCGCGGATGTAGACCAGGTCCTCATTGAAGGCATGAATAACTTCTTCGCGGGTTTGCTTGGAAATCCTTGGAGGCGGAGCACTCTGGGTGAGGGCCAGGACGGAGGAGACTAGAACCACAGCCAACAGCCGATAACCAGCGGAGCAAACCTGGAAGGACCACATGCCGCACCCCGGGCCGATTGACTCATTATAGCCCGGCGGGAAATCAGTTCCCATCCGCGGTAACCGGCGGTGTGAGTACGTCCGTAACGGTGTGGTGTACTTTGAGCACCTGAGGTAACCAACGCAACGCCCTTAGAATGGATGCTGGACGGAACCGGCGCGCCCCCGCGCTTGGGCCGACAGGACTGCCTTTGTCATTAAAACTGCCCATTCCCGCGCGCATTCCGCTCTTATACGTCATCCTGGGCGTACTGTTGGCCATCAGCGTCCTGCCGATGTACTTCTACTCGGCGCGGATCGAGACCCTGAACCGGGATCGCCTCGAGACCAACGAAAAGTTGCTGCAAAATACGGTCACGCGTTCGCTGGCCGACGACATCTCCCAGCACCAGGATACGCTGCGCATGATGCTGGCCAATTTATCGTCGTCGATTCAGGTGGTGATGCTGGCCAGTCCGAATGGAGCCGATCTCAGCGCCCAGCAACTTCTTACGCCAGAGCTCCGGGCCATGCTGGAGAATTTTGTTTCGTCGTCAAACGACATTGCGTACGCCACCTTGCTGGATGCCGACGCCAAGGGAATTTCCGCCAGGCGTATTGAACCCGACGCATTTCTGCAACGGGAACTGGAGCGGGCCTATCAAGCCGCCCGCGAAGGGCGCGCCTACAACGGGCAACCGTTGATGGTGGGCAGCGGGAAATCGGCACACACGGTCATGCTGGTCAGCTCGCCGATCATGTTTGACAAGCGCTTTCTGGGGATGATCGGATCGGTGGTTGACATGGACTACCTGATCCGCCGGTTGCAGCAAGTGAACCAGAACGGATTGATGCCGTATGTCGTGGACAGCCAGGGCAGGCTGGTGGCGGCGGCAACGCCACAATACGCCACCGGCCAGGACATGACTCACTTCGACATTGTCCGCGACTTCGTGGACGAAGGCGCGAAGGCCCAATTGGTGGCCACCCGCGAATTTGCGATTCGTGATGGGAAAAACGCGACCGCGATGCTGGGAACGTACAGTCCGGTAACCTCGCTGGATTGGGCGGTGGTGGTGCAGAAGCCGCGCGAAGAAGCGTATCGCGACATCTACGAGATGCAGCGCACGGGACGCCTGCTGGCATGGCTGGCGGTGTTTGCGAGTATGGGTTTGAGTATTTTCTCGGCGCGGAAGATCACCAGCCCTCTGCAAGTGCTGGCGGAGTCGAGCCAGGCGGTGGCGCGCGGCGATTTCTCCCAGCGCGTGCACCTGAAATCGCGGACCGAGATCGGCGAACTGGCGGCGACGTTCAACACCATGTCGGAAGAACTGGAACAGTTCGTCGAGGACCTGAAGCGCGCCGCGGATGAAAACAAGAACCTGTTCATGGGATCGATCCAGATGCTGGCCGGCGCGGTCGACGAAAAGGACCCGTACACTCGCGGCCACTCCGACCGGGTCACGAAATACTCGCTGATGATCGCGGAAGAGATGGGGCTGGATCCGGGTTTCCTGGAAATCCTGCGGGTTTCGGCGCAGTTACACGATGTCGGCAAAATCGGGATTGAAGACCGCATCCTGAAGAAGCCGGGCGCTCTGACTCCGGAAGAATTCGAGATCATGAAGACGCACACCACCCGGGGCGCGAACATCCTGCGTCCGGTGCCGCAGTTGCGCGAAATGCTGCCCGGAATCGAATTGCATCACGAGGCGCTCAACGGGCGTGGCTACCCTTATGGACTGAAAGGCGACGAGATCCCGCTGTTGGCCCGCGTCATTGCGGTCGCAGACACATTTGACGCCCTGACCACAAATCGTCCGTACCAGAAGGCGCACGATCCACTGGAAGCCCTGCGCATCATCGAGAATCTTTCCGGGAAGCGGCTTGACCCCACTGCTGTGACGGCGCTCATGGCGGTGTTTTACCGCGGCGAAATTCGGATTCTGAAACCGGTCACGCTGCCGATTCCCGTGGAACCGGCAGCGCCCGCTCCGGCGCCGCTTAAACTCCCGCTTCCATCCGTTGATCCCATTACGATCGAAACCACGCGTACGTAAATCAGTCGTTGGTCGTTGGTCGTTGGTCGCTAGTCGTTCGTCGTGCGCGGTTCGCAACTCGTGCTAGTCTCTCGCTTCGGCAACCTGTGAACAATCCAGAGTCAAGGGTTTGCTAACGACTAGCGACCAGCGACGAACGACCGCCTTTTGGTCGATTCTCCTATAATCAAAGCTGGATACTTCATGATTCAAACCCTTTTTGGCAGTCTGGACGAAGCGCAGAAACCGAGTTTCATTGAGCGCATGAAAGAGGCGGTCTCGCGCACGCGCGAGAATCTGGCCGAGCGCATTGATGACGTCGTCTCCATTGGCAAAGAGATCGACCGCGCCTCGCTCGAAGATCTGGAAGCTACGCTGATTGGCGCCGACCTCGGCACCACCACCACCCATGAGGTTCTGGAAAAGCTGCGCGAGAAAGCCGATCGGAAGCAGATCCGGGATGTCAATGAACTCAAACGCCTGCTAAAAGAGGAGTTGCTGGCCATCCTGACCTCGACCAGTTCGCGGCCTGTGACCAAGGTCGACGGCACGCCGGAAGTGATCATCGTGGTGGGAGTGAACGGTACCGGCAAAACGACAACGATCGGAAAATTAGCGCAGGTGTTTCGTGCCCAAGGAAAAACCGTGCTGCTGTGCGCGGCAGACACGTTCCGCGCGGCGGCGATCGAACAACTCGAGATTTGGGGACAGCGCACGGGAACGGAAGTGATCAAGACGAAAGCGGGGGGCGATCCCTCGGCGGTGCTGTTTGATGCGCTGCAGTCGGCGACCGCGCGCAAGATCGATTACGTGATTGTGGATACCGCCGGAAGGTTGCACACCAAGCAAAACCTGATGCTCGAACTCGAAAAAATGACGCGTACGGCACAACGCATCGTACCGGGCGCACCGCACGAGACCCTGCTGGTGATGGATGCCACCACCGGTCAGAATGGATTGCAGCAGGCGCGGCAGTTCACGCAATCGTCCGGAGTCACGGGGATTGTATTGACCAAACTTGACGGCACGGCCAAGGGCGGCGTCGTGGTCGCAATTTCGCGGGAGTTGGGACTGCCGGTGCGCTATGTTGGCATCGGAGAAAAGGCGGGCGACCTGCTGCCGTTTGACGCCAAGGATTTTGTGGAGTCGCTGTTCGCGTAAGAAACGAAAGGAACCCAGGAGGACAGCCGATGGAAAAGAAAAAATCCGAATCGCTTTCTTACTGGCAGCGACTGCTAGAGCGACTAAGACTGCTCTTCCGCCGGAAGCCCGAACCGGAAGATCCCTATGCCTATCGCACCGCTCCGTTGCGTCGTCCTCCGCGGGGAAAGAGCGGAGCGGCGGTGGCGGAACTGGATGATGAAGAATGAGAGAAGCGCAGTCGTCCGACGAACAACATTTGCGGCGGGCGCTAGAGTTAGCGCGAGCGGGCATTGGGCTGGTGTCGCCCAATCCAGTCGTGGGCGCGGTGGTGGTGGACGCGTCGGGCCGCGAGGTTGGAGCGGGTACGCACACCTATGAGGGCGTGAAGCACGCCGAGGTGCTCGCACTCGAGCAAGCCGGCCAGGCGGCGCGGGGCGGAACTCTGTATCTGAATCTGGAACCATGCTCGCATCAGGGCCGGACGGGGCCGTGCGCCGATGCGGTGATCGCGGCCGGAATCAGCCGGGTGATCTGCTCCATGGAAGATCCCAATCCACGCGTGGCGGGGCAGGGATTTGCCAAGCTCCGCGCGGCGGGGATCACCGTACAGGCTGGCCTATTCGAGGCGGAAGCCAAGAAGCTGAATGAAAGTTTCGCCAAGTACATCCGGCGCGGCAAGCCGCTGGTCACGCTGAAATCGGCGATGACCCTCGACGGGAAAATCGCGGACGCCACGAAGCCGGGGACGGAGCCGGGCTCAGCCACGCCGGCAACCGAGGGTGCACGCAGCGGATATCACTGGATCACGGGCGAAGCGGCCCGCGCGCACGTGCAGGAACTGCGCCATCAGAATGACGCGATTTTGGCGGGAGTGGGAACGGTGATGGCGGACGATCCGCTGCTCACCGACCGGAGTGGCCTGCCCAGGCGGCGAAAGCTGCTGCGAGTGATCCTGGATTCCTACTTGCGCATCCCGCCTTCCTCGCGAGTGGTTCAGACCGCTGAGAACGATGTTCTGGTGCTGTGTTCCACAGCGGAGGAAGAGCTCCGACAGGCGCTGGAATCGAAGGGGATTCGGGTGCAAAAAATGCCCGCGACCGCGGACGGGCGGCCCGACTTCGCCGCGATTGTCCGGAGCCTGGGAGAACTGGAGATTACCAGCCTGCTGATCGAAGGGGGAGCGCTGGTGAACGGCGCGGCCCTGGCTTCGGGCGAGGTGGACAAGGTGTTCCTCTACTACGCACCGAAGATTTTTGGCGAGGGTGCGGTTCCCTTCCTTGCTGGTGAAAGTCTGCACGGGAGAGCTCTATGCGTGCAGCGGTCCGAGTTGCACCGCTTCGGCGAAGACTTCGCGTTGGAGGGTTATCTGCGCGATCCGTACTCGGGATAAGCTTGAGTTCTTAAGTATGATTTGTCATCCTGAGCGCAGCGAAGGACCTGCTGTCTCATGCAGTGACAAGAAAGCAGGTCCTTCGCTGCGCTCAGGATGACAAAGTGTATTTAGCTCAGGAATTCACGGCATACTACTTAGGAGGCACGGCTATTATGTTTACTGGAATCATCGAGGAAGTGGGTAAGGTCGTAAAGATTGAGCAGCGCGGTGAGAATCGCCGCATCACGGTCGAGGCTGCGAATACTCCGAAAGAATTGGGAATCGGCCACAGCATTGCGGTAAGCGGCGTCTGCCTGACGGCGCTTGACATCAAAGCAAAATCATTCTGCGCCGACCTGGCGCCGGAGACGTGGGTGCGAACTTCGTTCTCGCGGATGCACGAAGGCGCGCTGGTGAACCTGGAGTTGCCGATGAAGGCGAATGGGCGCTTCGACGGCCACATTGTTCAGGGGCACGTCGATGGCGTGGGTAAGCTGATCGAGTTCGAGCGCATCCTGGACTCGGAGGGCAAGGATTCCGAGAACTGGTGGCTGCATATTGAGATCCCCTCCGAGGTCGAGAAGTACACGGTATACAAGGGATCGATTTCGATTGAGGGCATCAGCCTGACGGTTGCGAAGCTGGAACACAAGCGCTGCACCATTGCCATCATTCCGCACACGGTCGAACTGACCAATCTCGGTTCGCTCAAGCCAGGCGACCCGGTGAACCTGGAAGCCGACGTGATCGCGAAGTACGTCGAGAAGATGATGAAGGGCGAACCGGCGCAAAGTTCGCTCACCATGGAGGAATTGGTGCAGCAGGGCTTCTAGAGGCGGTGGATAGCGAATGGAAATGCTCACTTATCACTATCCACTAACCACTGTTTTTGCATGCGTCCAGCTTCAGCTCATCCAGTTCCAGAAATTCATGAATGATGGGCTCGCTGGACTTCTCCATATCTTTGTAAGGCCCAAAGAAGATCGCGCGACCTTCGTGCAGGAAGACGATGCGGTCGGCCAGCTTTTTGGCCAGGCGCATGTCATGCGTGACCACCACCGAGGTCAAGTGCAATTGCAGTTTGAGTCGGGCGATAAGATCGCCGAGCAGATTCCCCATCAGAGGATCGACCATGGTGGTGGGCTCGTCGTAGAGCACGCACTCAGGCTGGGCGGAGAGCGCACGCGCGATGGCGACCGAACGTTTCATGCCGGTGGAAAGGTCGGAAGGCAACAGGTCGCGCATCTCCTTGACTCCCACCATCTCGAGAAGACCATCGACGACCTGAAGAATCTGCTCTTCGGAAAGTTCCCTTTTTTCGCGTAAGGGGAAAGCGACATTTTCACCCACCGTTAAGGAATCGAAGAGGGCGCCGTTCTGGAAAACCATGGTGACTTTCTTGCGGATTTCTTCGAGTTGGACCTCGTTGTAGCCGGTGATGTCCTGGCCGGCGACAATGACCTGGCCTGAATCCGGCTTCAGGAAACCCATGATGTTATGGAGCGCCACCGATTTTCCTACGCCGCTACGTCCGAGAATGCAGACCATCTCACCCGGCAGCACGTCGAAGCTGACGTCTTGCAGCACGACTCGATCGCCGAACGCTTTGGAGACGTCCTTGAATTCGATGTAGGGAGACAGTGTGTCCGCAGCCGCCATGGCTCTCAGCATGGCATGAGATGCCAGTGCGACTCAAGGGCTGTCTCTACACCGGCTTCACTCGGCCTTCGGCGGCCAGGCGATCCTGTGGTGTGTTCACGTTGAAAAAACTTTGCTCGGAAAAGCCGGCTGCTGCAAGTTCTGCCTCTTCGATCACCCGGATGGACACGCTGGAAAACGCCGCGTCAATCTTGTACTTCCCGGCTCGCAGAGCCTGCTCGGCGGCGGTGGAGAAGTCGCGTCGATAAACGGCACAGAGCGGCTGAAATCCTTTACTGGTACGGGGCACGGTGACGATGGCGTCGCTGTCTGCAGCCGCCACGAAAAGAAATTCAAGAAGTTCGCTGGTGACGAAGGGCATGTCCACAGCGAGCATTAAGTTTAGTTCGGCGCTTGAACGTGTCAGCGCCGCGTGAATCCCGGCGAGGGGACCGCATCCGGCGAAAATGTCGGACACGACGGGTCCATATTGCGTAGATCCGTAT
>Ga0074046_10002807_pt1 | contig 14856 bp, 10 predicted proteins | sample BogForMeECP23OM3_FD_94441 | JGI IMG/M metagenome (GOLD analysis project Ga0074046, IMG submission 94441) | Bog forest soil microbial communities from Calvert Island, British Columbia, Canada - Bog Forest MetaG ECP23OM3 | ecosystem: Environmental > Terrestrial > Soil > Wetlands ...
ATTGAACGTTGGTGGCGATCAGATAGGGAGTTCATGATGTCTATTCGTACTCTTCTCGTGTCGGCCGCGCTGATCGGCGCCTCCTCGATAGCCATGGCTCAGTCCGGGACGCCCGAGGAACAGACCGCTTGCCGACCCGACGTTCGCAAATTCTGCTTCAAGGTTCGCGAAAGCGATGGCTCAACCGCCTATCTTCAGTGCCTGCAGGAGCACCGGGAGAAGCTCTCGTCGCGCTGCCGCGCGGTTCTTGAGAGTCATGGCGTATGACCGCCGTGCGGGTTCGGACCGACGGAGGGCTGTCGTTGCCTTGCCACAGGTCCTTCATCAGATCGTCCCTTTTCGGAGGAAGGGAGGCGCGTTCGACCCCTGCAAGGACTCTCCCGATGAAATCCTTGTCCCTCGCCCTTCTTTTCGGTGCAACACTTGGAACTGCGCTTGCGGCGGCCGGTCCTGACGACACCGTCGCAGGCTTCTGGCAGCAGGCCGACAGCGACGGGCATGTCGGCGCTTGGTTCTACTTTACGGAGGTCAACGGTCTCTATCAGGGACGGCTCGTGAAGATGTTCAAGCAGCCGGGCGAGCAGAAGATCGTCACAATCTGCACGAAATGCGAAGGCAAGCAAAAGAACGCGCCGATGCTCGGCCTGACCATCGTCAAGGACATGCGCCGCGATGGCGAGAAATACGAAAACGGGACGATCCTCGATCCGCGGGACGGCAAAGTTTACCATGCCCAGATGGAGCTCAGCGCCGACGGCCAGAAGCTGTCGGTCCGGGGTTACCTCGGAATCCCGCTCCTAGGTCAGACCCAAGTGTGGAACCGGTTGCCCGACGATACGATCCCGGCTGCCCAAATCCCCAAAGAGTCCTTCGGGCCCGAGTCACAATAGCGGCGGAACTGCGATCGCTCCGAGGTCGCTTCCATCGCGGCGCGCTTGCCGACCGGGCGCCCTCGGTCCTTTCCGTTTGCGGATCTTCCCCATCCGCGTGACCTGCAGCCCGTCGAGGCCATTGGAGGCCGTTGATCGCAGACGGCGAAGTCGCGTCATCCGGCGAGCCGGGCTGATAGCTAAAATTGAGCGCCTCAGCGCCACATCGCCCGCATCCGCGCTGCGAGGTCCACGCGCGGCCCTTCCGACGCGAGGCGCACGGGAGCGGCGGGATGAGCGGCCGGCCAGGTCTGGCGGTCGAAATGTTTGAGAAGCGGCGGCGGGATGAAGCGGGTGCGGGCGGCGAAGACGCTGCGGTCGCCGTTCTTCGGCTGGCCGTGTACATAGAAGCGCTGCGGCACGGTCAGCGTCAGCTGATCCTTCGCCCGCGTCATCGCCACGTAAAGAAGCCGGCGCTCCTCCTCGATCTCCTCGGACGAGCCGGTGGCGAGATCGGACGGGATGCAGCCGTCGACGCAGTTGAGCACGAACACCGAGCGCCATTCCTGCCCCTTGGCCGAATGGATGGTCGAGAGGATGAGATAGTCCTCATCACGGAGCGGCGGCCCGGCCTCGTCGCTGGTCGCGTCGGGCGGATCGAGGGTCAGTTCGCTTAGGAAACGCTCGCGCGAAGCGAAGGAGCCGGCGATGCGCTCAAGCGCCTCGAGATCGCCGATCCGCGCCGTCGCGTCGTCGTAGCGCGTCTCGATCTGAGGCATGAGCCAAGCCACGGCGTCGGCAAGCTCGCCCGGCCAGGGCGCCGCGCGCGATGCGAGGCGGCGCATGAGCTCGGCGAAGGCGGCGAAGCCCGCGCGCGCGCGCGCCGGCAGCGTCAGCGCCCCCATCGCGTCGAAGCCGTCGTCCTCGGCCGCCGCGGCGACGATCGTCTCGGCGATCTTAGGACCGATGCCCGGCAGCAGTTGCGCGACCCGGAAGCCCGCCACACGGTCGCGTGGATTCTCGGCAAAGCGCATCAGCGCCAGGGTGTCCTTCACATGCGCCGCGTCGAGCAACTTCAGGCCGCCGAATTTTACGAACGGGATGTTGCGCCGGGTCAGCTCCAGCTCCAGCGCGGCGCTGTGATGCGAGGCGCGGAACAGCACCGCCTGGGATTTCAGCGTCGCGCCGGCCTCGCGGTTTTGCAGCACGCAGGCCGCGATATAACGCGCCTGGTCGGCCTCGTCGGGGACGGTGACGAGCGCGGGCGGCGAACCCTCCTTGCGATCGGTCCACAAGTCCTTGGCGAAGCGCTCGGGCGCGAGCGCGATCACGGCGTTGGCGGCGCCGAGGATCGCCTGTGTCGAACGATAGTTGCGGTCGAGCGTGACGACGCGCGCCGGCGGTTCGAAGCTTTTTGGAAAGTCGAGGATGTTGCGCACGGTCGCGGCGCGGAAGGAATAGATCGACTGCGCGTCGTCGCCGACCACGGTGAGCCCCGCCCCGCGCGGGCGCAGCGCCAGCAAGATCTCCGCCTGCAGCGCATTGGTGTCCTGATATTCGTCAACCAGCAGGTGGTCGAAGCGGTCGGAAATTTCGGCGGCGATGCTGGGTTCGGTCAGCATCTGGGCGAACCAGAGCAGAAGATCGTCGTAGTCCAGCACGTTCTGGCGCTGCTTCGCCTCGACATAAGCGCCGAACAGCGCGCGCAAAGCCTCCTCGTGCGCGGCCACCCAGGGAAACCACTTGCCGATCGTGACCCCGAGGTTGGCGCGGGCGTTGACGACGCGCGAATAGATCGCGAGACAGGTCGCCTTGGTCGGAAAACGGTCTTTCGTCTCGGTCAATCCCGCCTCGTGACGCGCCCAGTTCATCAGGTCCGCCGAATCCTCGCGGTCGTGGATGGTGAATTGCGGGTCGAGCCCCAACCGCGGGGCGTATTCGCGCAGGAGCCGCGCGCCGATGGCGTGGAACGTTCCTGAATATTCCGGCGCCGCCGCCGCAGCAGCCTCGGGAGAAAGACGGCGGGCGAGCAGCCGCTCCACCCGGCGGATGAGCTCCGCAGCGGCGCGACGGGAAAAAGTCGCGAGCATGATCCGCTTTGGATCGGCGCCGGCGAGGATCAGCGCCGCGACCCGGTGGGCGAGCATCGCCGTCTTGCCCGAGCCGGCGCCGGCTATGACCAGCAGCGGCGAAAACCCCCCGGCCGCGCCGATCCCGTGCTCGACCGCGAGCTGCTGCTCGGGGTTGAGCTCGACGGGCGCGGTGGCGCGAATCAGGGCAAGCGACATCGAACAGACGCAATCACGTTTCGCGCTTTGTTCGCAAGACCGGCGCGGGGACGACAGTGTTGCAGTCTCGACCCACTTGTCCGAGCCGCGGATCGTGGTTCGCATCGCAAAAAGCGAAGTCCGTGACGAAAAAGCGGTTTTGGCGCCGACTCCATCTTTTCAATCGCTTGGACGCCAAAAGCTGTCCGACTGCCATTTTTTGGCCATGCGGCCCCTTTCCGCGTATGCGGCCGCGTTCAAGACGGCGCCGATCCGCTTGCGCTTTTGTCTGATGCCCGCATGAAGGGATCATACCCATATTTCTGCTTTTCCGCAATCAAAAAGTGGCGCCGCCTGGCCCCGCCCCGAATCGTTTTCCGCCTGAACGAGAAACCCATAGAAGGCATGTGCCTGAGGGCGAGGACCTGAGGATGAAACGGAACGGCTAGACCCCCTCGCCTGAGGCCCATCATGCCTCCGGAACGGGCCGTGGCGGAAGGAGTCGGTCGGCCTCTCCGTGCGTGCGGTCACATCATGGTGACGAGACCTGCGAGATCAAAAGGCCGGATCAAAACATTTCCAAAACGTCGACCAGGCCGGCGAACCCGATTATCCCGACATGTGACCGCGCGAGCGGCCAAGATTCGCCTTGTTTTCAAGCGAGGGCATCTCGGCTTAGAATCGAGAACAGGGCGATAGCGCTTCCATGGCCGCGCCCCTCGGGTTATGCTCGGGAGAGAGAACCGTAGTGATCAGTCCATCTTTGCGTTGCGCCCTTGCAGTCGGCGCTCTGGCCGCGATGACATTGGGCGGCGGCGCGCCCGCGCCGGCGGCGGCCACTGTCGGGGACGCGCCGGGAGCGCCCGAAATCGGCGCCAGCCAGCCCGGAAACTATCTCGCCGGGTTGATCGCGAGTGCGGATCGCGACACCGAATCCGCCGAGGCGTATTATCGCGAGGCGCTGAGGATCGATCCGCGCAATGCGGATCTTATCGACCGCGCGTTCTCTGCCGCGCTGTCCAACGGCGACGTCCCGGCCGCCAGCGCGCTGGCCGAGCGCCTGCTGGCGCGCGATCCGGGCAACCGGCTGGCGCGCCTCGCGCTTTCGGCCAGCTTTATGCAAAAGGGCGACTATGCCTCCTCCCGCGCCGAGCTCTATTCCCGAGACGCTCAGGCCCGCGACGTGACGACGAACCTGCTCACGGCCTGGACCTATGCCGGCCAGAACGATCTTCGGCACGCCCTCGAGACGCTCGATCGCATTCGCGATCCCGCGGTCGGCGCGTTTCGGGATTTCCATGCCGGTCTGATCGCCGATCTGCTCGGAAACCAGACCGAAGCCCAACGCCGTTTGAAGGCCGCTTACGAGGCCGACAAGAACGCCCTCCGGTTTGCCGACGCCTATGCGCGCTTTCTCGCCGCTCACGGCGATCGGGACGGGGCGATCAAGGTGTACGACGACTTTGCCCTGGCTGCGCCGAACCACCCGATCGTCGTGCGCGCGCTGGCGGATCTCAGGTCGGGCGTGTCGCCGGCCCCGCTGGTGAGCAACGCGAAGGACGGCGCGGGCGAAGTGCTTTATGGCCTGGGAGCGGCCGGCATCCGGGAGGGCGATGAGATGCCCGCCCTGGTGTATCTGCGTTTGTCGCTCTATCTGCGGCCCCACGACGATCTGACGTCCGTGACGCTGGCCAATCTCTTCGACCAGATGAAGAAGGGCGAGCAGGCGATCGCCGCGTACGAATCCGTGCCGGCGGTGTCCCCGCTGCACGAAGATGCGGAGATCCAGGCGGCGCTGGTGCTCGACAGCCTCGGCCAGTCCGATGAGGCGATCAAACGCCTGGCGGCCCTCGTCGCCGTGCAGCCGCACGACATCGACGCGCTGAGCGCGCTGGCCGGCCTGCAGCGATCAGCCAAGCAGTACAAGGAAGCGGCGGCGACTTATGACAAAGCGATCGCCGCAGTCGGCATTCCGAATCGCGACAATTGGACCCTCTTTTATTTCCGCGGGATCTGTTACGAACGCGCGAAGGAATGGCCGAAAGCCGAAGATGACTTCAAGACGGCGTTGGAGCTGTTCCCGGATCAGCCTCTTGTGCTGAATTATCTGGGTTATTCTTGGGTCGACCAGGGCGTCAAGCTCGACGAAGCGTTCAAGATGCTGCGTCGAGCCGTGGAATTGCGGCCCAACGACGGCTACATCGTCGACAGCCTCGGGTGGGCTCATTACAAACTCGGACAATACGCCGAGGCGACGCAGACCCTGGAGCGGGCAGTCGACCTGAAGCCGGCCGATCCTGTGCTGAACGACCACCTCGGCGACGCCTACTGGCGAGTGAACCGCAAGATCGAGGCGCGATTCCAGTGGAACCATGCCCGCGACATGCAGCCAGAGCCGGAAGACCTGCCTGCGATCCTCAAGAAGATCGACGTCGGACTGCCCGACGCCAGCCCCGATCGTCCGGCTTCGGACAGCCCGGCGCCGAAGGCGGGCGGCGGCTAGGGCGCGTCGCTCTTAAGGTCCAGCCGATCTTGGCGAAGACCTTGCGTCGGCGCGCTCATGGCGTCGCGCGCCAAACATCGACGTTGAGCAAACCCATACGCAAACGATTCTAGGTTTTCCCCTCTCATGCGCTGGCATCGCGCCCCGGCGAAACTGAACCTGACCCTGCGCGTGACCGGACGGCGGCTCGACGGCTTCCACGATCTCGAGAGCGTGGTGGCCTTCGCCGACGTCTGCGACTGGCTGGGCTTCGCGCCGGGCCCCGGGTTTGAGCTCTCCGTCGAGGGACCGGGCGCGGCAGAGATCGGCCCGTCCGCGGAAAACCTGGTTGTGCGCGCCGCGCGGGCACTGGCGGCGCGCTTTCCCGGCCTTGTCATGGGTCGGTTCAGGCTGGTCAAGCGCCTGCCGGCCGCCGCGGGATTGGGGGGCGGTTCGTCCGACGCCGCTGCATGCCTTCGGGCGCTCGCGGAGGCGAACGGATTGTCGCTGGCCGACGACCGCGTGCGCGAAGCGGCCTTGGAGACCGGATCGGACGTGCCGGTCTGCCTCACGGCTCACGCGCGGAGCATGGCCGGGACGGGCGAACATCTCGGCCCCCCGCTTCGGATACCGGCGCTAGAGGCCGTCCTCGTCAACCCGCGACGCGCCGTCGCGACCCGGGAGGTGTTCGAGGCTTTGGGCCTTGAGCGCGGGGGCGGGCGCGATCCCGACCGCGGCGCTCCGTCCCCCGATTCCGTATCGACGGCGACCCTGGACGCGCTGGAATTGGGCGGCAACGACCTGGAGCCTGCGGCGCAAAAAGTCCTCCCGATGATCGGGGACATCCTCGACCGGCTGAGGCGTCTGCCGAGGGTGAAATTCGCGAGAATGTCGGGCTCGGGCGCGACCTGCTTCGCGATCTTCGACGCGCCCGGCGCCGCGCGAGATGCGCAGGCTTCTCTCACGGCGGAGTATCCGGGCTGGTGGATCGCTGCGACCAGGCTTCGGTAAAAGCGGTGAGCCGGACGGTTCCGCGCGGAAGAGCTTCCCGGGGAGGGGGCGATTGAAGGAATACGCCTCCCCCGCTATTCCACCAGAAAAAAATTCCCGCGCCGGCCGGCGCCTCCCGCGCGCATGGTTTGGGCGGTTCGCCGAAGCGAACCTATCGGTAACCCTAAGTTAACGCTGGCCAAGAACCGCCGCCTGAGAACAAAAAAAGAACTTGCGTTTGAGAACAAACCATGCACAAATACCGCCAGGGAGGCGCGGAACCGCAGTTGCGGATGAGACCCCGCCCGTGAGAGAAGGACCCGAACGATGAACCAGCCGATTCTTCGCGTGGTGGAAGGGACTCAGGTGGACAAGACCAAGGCGCTCGACGCAGCGCTCTCGCAGATCGAGCGCGCCTTCGGCAAAGGGTCCATCATGCGGCTGGGCAAGAACCAGCAGGCGGTCGAGATCGAAACCGTTTCAACCGGCTCGCTCGGGCTCGACATCGCGCTCGGCGTCGGGGGGCTGCCGCGCGGGCGGGTCGTCGAGATCTATGGGCCGGAATCCTCGGGCAAGACCACGCTGACGCTGCATGTGATCGCCGAAGCCCAGAAGCGCGGCGGCGTCTGCGCCTTCGTCGACGCCGAGCACGCGCTGGATCCGGTCTACGCCAAGAAGCTCGGCGTCAATCTCAACGACCTGTTGATCTCCCAGCCCGACACCGGCGAGCAGGCGCTGGAGATCACCGACACGCTCGTGCGCTCGGGCGCGATCGACGTGCTCGTCATCGACTCCGTCGCGGCTCTGACTCCCCGCGCGGAAATCGAGGGCGAGATGGGCGAGTCCCAGCCGGGCCTGCAGGCGCGGCTCATGAGCCAAGCCTTGCGCAAGCTCACCTCGTCGATCTCGCGCTCCAACACCATGGTGATCTTCATCAACCAGATCCGGATGAAGATCGGCGTCATGTACGGCTCGCCCGAGACCACGACCGGCGGCAACGCCCTCAAGTTCTACGCTTCCGTGCGCCTCGACATCCGCCGCATCGGCGCGATCAAGGACCGCGACCAGGTGGTCGGCAACCAGACGCGCGTCAAGGTGGTCAAGAACAAGGTCGCCCCGCCCTTCAAGCAGGTCGAGTTCGACATCATGTACGGCGAAGGCATTTCCAAGACCGGCGAGCTTGTCGATCTTGGCGTCCGGGCCGGAGTGGTCGAGAAATCCGGCGCGTGGTTTTCCTACGACAGCGTCCGGCTCGGGCAGGGCCGCGAGAACGCCAAGGCTTATCTCAAGACCAACCCCGAAATGGCGGATAAGATCGAGCGCGCCATCCGCGAGAACGCCGGCCTGATCGCCGAGCGCATTCTCGAGAATGCGGGTCCCTCCGACGAGGACGACGCCGAGGGCTGACCGGACTCCTTCGGGCGCGCTCCGCGTCCCCGCCTCCTCGAAGGGCGCGCCCGTCCGCCAGGGATTCCGTAAGCTTTCAGCGCGCGCCGGGCGTGCGGGAGCGGCTTTCCGCGCCGCTCCCGCGCCCCGGCTGTTTTTTGTGTGACGGGTTCACAACAAGGAACACAAAGGGTCACGAAAGCGCTTCTTTGTGTGTCTTCGTGAACCTCGTGGCGAGCGTTCGCCGCGCCGCCGATCGACCCGCTCACCCCCGCGATTCCCGTTGGCGTCCCGCGTGCCCATGATTTAGAAAGCCTCTTGAAAAACGTGAAGAGGCAAAGGTGTTCATGAGCGGCGTCAACGAGATCCGGTCGAGCTTCCTGCAGTTCTTCGCCAGGAACGGCCATCAGGTCGTTCCCTCGAGCTCGCTCGTGCCGCGCAACGACCCCACGCTCATGTTCACCAACGCCGGGATGGTGCAGTTCAAGAACGTCTTCACCGGCGTCGAGAAGCGACCCTACGTCCGCGCCGCCACCGCGCAAAAATGCGTGCGCGCCGGCGGCAAGCACAACGACCTCGACAATGTCGGCTACACCGCCCGCCACCACACGTTCTTCGAGATGCTCGGAAACTTCTCCTTCGGCGACTATTTCAAGGAGAACGCCATCGAATACGCCTGGGGCCTGCTGACCCGCGACTTCGGGCTCAACAAGCAGCGGCTCACCGTCACCGTCTATTACGACGACGACGACGCCTTCGATCTCTGGAAGAAAATCTCCGGCCTGCCGGACGAGCGCATCGTCCGCATCGCGACCAGCGACAATTTCTGGGCGATGGGCGACACCGGGCCGTGCGGCCCGTGCTCCGAAATCTTCTTCGATCACGGCGACCACATCCCCGGCGGCCCGCCCGGCTCGCCCGACGCGGACGGCGACCGGTTCGTCGAGATCTGGAACCTCGTCTTCATGCAATACGAGGCGCTGCCGGGCGGCGAGCGCGTCAACCTTCCGCGTCCGTCGATCGACACCGGCATGGGGCTTGAGCGTATCGCCGCCGTGCTCCAGGGCGTCCACGACAACTACGACATCGACCTCTTCCGCGCGCTGATCCGCGCCAGCGCCGACCTGACCGGCGTCGATCCGGATGGACCGCAGCGGGCCTCTCACCGCGTCATCGCCGACCACCTGCGGGCCTCGGCCTTCCTGGTCGCCGACGGCGTGCTGCCCTCGAACGAGGGCCGCGGCTACGTACTGCGCCGGATCATGCGCCGCGCCATGCGCCACGCCCAGATCCTGGGAGCGCGCGATCCGTTGATGTGGCGGCTCGTGCCCGCGCTGACGCGGGAGATGGGCCAGGCGTATCCGGAGCTCATCCGCGCCGAGGCGCTGATCACGGAGACCCTCAGGCTCGAGGAGACGCGCTTCCGCACGACGCTCGCGCGCGGCCTCGCCATCCTCGAGGACGAGACGCGGCCGCTTGTCGCGGGCGGCGTGCTTTCCGGCGAAACCGCTTTCCGGCTCTACGACACTTACGGCTTCCCGCTCGATCTCACTCAGGACGCATTGCGGGCTCGGGGGCTCTCGGTCGACGTCGACGGCTTCAACACCGCCATGGAGCGTCAGCGCGCCGAGGCGCGCCGCGCCTGGGCCGGGTCCGGCGAGGCCGCGACCGAGACGGTCTGGTTCGGGCTGCGCGAGCGGGTCGGCGCGACCGACTTCCTCGGCTATGAGACCGAAGCGGCGGAGGGCGTCGTGCGCGCCATCGTCAAGGACGGGGTCGAGGTCGGAGAGCTCGAGCCCGGCCAGAACGGCTCGCTCATCCTCAACCAGACGCCTTTCTACGGCGAGTCGGGCGGACAAGTCGGCGACGTCGGCGAGATCACCGGGCCCGGCTTCCGCGCTGTGGTGGCCGACACGCGCAAGAAGCTCGGCGACCTCATCGTTCACGATGTCTCGATCGTCGAGGGGAGCGCCCGCATCGGCATGGCGGTCGAGCTTACCGTCGACCACGCGGCGCGGACCGCGACGCGCGCCAACCATTCCGCCACCCACATCCTTCACGAGGCCTTGCGGCTCGTGCTCGGCGACCATGTCGCGCAGAAGGGATCCCTCGTTTCGCCAGACCGGCTGCGATTCGACTTCGCCCACCCCAAGGCGATCACGGCTGACGAACTCGCCGCCGTCGAGGACATCGCCAACCGCGTCGTGCTCGAGAACGCCGAGGTGGCGACGCGCCTGATGAGCCTGGACGACGCGCGCGAGTCTGGCGCGCGGGCTCTCTTCGGCGAGAAATACGGCGACGAGGTGCGCGTCGTCAGCATGGGCCTGATCGAGGACGACGCCGACCACGAGCGCGCCTATTCCGTCGAGCTCTGCGGCGGCACGCATGTCGGACGAACCGGCGACATCGGCCTGATCACGATCGTCGGCGAGAGCGCGGTCGCAGCCGGCGTCCGCCGCATCGAGGCCAAGACCCGCGACGAGGCGCGCAAGAAACTCACCACCGATTCGCACGGGCTCGCCGAAATCGCCCAGCTCCTGCGCGCGCCGGCCGACGAGGCGCCCAAACGCCTCGAGGGCCTGATCGACGACAAGCGCAAGCTCGAGCGCGAACTCGCCGACGCCAAGCGGAAAGTGGCGATGGGCGGAGGCGGCTCGGGCGCGGTCCACGCCGTTCGCGAGGTCGCCGGCGTGAAGTTCTACGCCCGCGCCGTCACCGGCGTCGACATGAAGGATCTCAAGTCGCTGGCCGACGAGGCCAAGCAGAGCGTCGGCTCGGGCGTCGTGGCGATCGCGGCGACGGCCGAGGACGGCAAGGCGAGCCTCGTCGTCGCCGTCACGCCGGACCAGACGAGCCGTTTCAACGCCATCGAGCTCGTGCGGCTGGGTTCCGCCGCGCTCGGCGGCAAAGGCGGCGGCGGACGCCCCGACATGGCGCAGGCGGGCGGCCCGGACGGCGCCAACGCCGGCAAAGCGCTCGAGGCGGTTGAGGAAGCGATCCGCGCGCGCGCATGACCAGAGTGGGGCCGCAGGGCCAGAGGGCCAGACTGAGAGGGACTTTGACATGACCGCCGCGCGCGCAAGGCTCATCGAAGAGCTCAGGGCTTACGAGCCGGAGCTGATCGCAATTCGGCGCGACATCCATCGTCATCCCGAGACCGGTTTCGAGGAGATCCGGACGGCGAAGCTCGTCGCCGACAAGCTGCGCGCCTGGGGCGTCGAGGTCGCCGAGGGGATCGCCAAGACCGGCGTCGTCGGAACGATCAGAGGCAGTCGCCCTGGTCAGCGCGCGATCGGGCTGCGCGCCGATCTCGACGCGCTCAACATCAAAGAGGCGCATGGCCGCGACTATCGCTCGACCGTTCCCGGCAAGATGCACGCCTGCGGCCACGACGGCCACACGACCATGCTGCTCGGCGCCGCGCGCCATCTTGCCGAGAAGCCAGACTTCGCCGGCACGGTGCACGTCATTTTCCAGCCGGCCGAGGAGGGCATGGGCGGCGGCAAGGCGATGATCGACGAAGGGCTGTTCGAGCGGTTCCCGGTCGACGCGATCTACGGCATGCATAATGCTCCGGGGATGCCGGTCGGCATGTTCGCCACCCGCAAGGGTCCGTTCATGGCGGCAAGCGACACCTGGGTCGTGACGTTCCGCGGGACAGGAGGCCACGGCGGCGCCGGCGCGCATGCGGCCACCGATCCGACTCTGGCGGTCGGCGGGTTCATCGGCGCGATCCAGACCATCGTCAGCCGCAACGTGCGGGCGACGGAGGTTGCGGTCGTGAGCGTCGGCCATATCGCGGCCGGCGACCGCAATGCGCCGAACGTCATTCCCTCCGAGGCGATCGTCTGCGGCACGGCGCGGTCCTACAGCCCGGCCGTTCGCGATCTCATGGAGAGGCGGCTGAAGGCGCTCGCCGAAGCCTGCGCCGGGACCTACGGCTGCTCGGCGGAGGCGGACTACCGAAGACTTTTTCCGACGCTCGTCACCCACGCGGATGAGACCGATGTCTCGCTCGCGGCCGCCCGAGCGGTGGTCGGCGAGCGCGCGGTGATCGCCGAAGCGCCGCTCCTCACCGGCTCGGAAGATTTCGCCTTCATGCTGGAGGCGAAGCAGGGCTCCTTCATCATGATCGGGAACGGCGTCGAGCCCGACGGCTCGTACCACTATGTCCATACGCCCGAATACGACTCAACGACGCGATCCTGACGCTCGGCGCAGCCTACTGGGTGAGCCTCGTCTCCGAGGAGCTGGGCTGAACCGCAAAAGCGAGCGGCGCCGCGCCCGGGGCGGCGGCGTCGAAGGACGCGCGAGCGGCGCGCGCGATCGGGTTACGCCGCCATCGCCTTCTTGAGGTTCTCGTCGACCTTGTCGAGGAAGCCTGTCGTCGACAGCCACTTCTGGTTTGGCCCGACGAGCAGCGCGAGGTCCTTGGTCATGGAACCCGCCTCAACCGTCTCGACGCAGACCTTCTCGAGCGTGGCGGCGAACTTGGCGAGCGCCTCGTTGCCGTCGAGCTTGGCGCGATGCGTGAGGCCGCGGGTCCAGGCGAAGATCGAGGCGATCGAGTTGGTCGAGGTCTCGCGGCCCTTCTGGTGCTCGCGGTAGTGGCGGGTGACCGTCCCGTGCGCCGCCTCCGCCTCGACCGTCTGGCCGTCCGGGGTCATCAGCACGCTCGTCATGAGGCCGAGCGAGCCGTAGCCCTGCGCCACCGTGTCCGACTGCACGTCGCCGTCATAGTTCTTGCACGCCCAGACGTAGCCGCCGGACCACTTGAGCGCCGAGGCGACCATGTCGTCGATCAGGCGGTGCTCGTAAGTGATGCCGAGGCTCGCGAACTTCGCCTTGAACTCGCTCTCGTACACCTCCTGGAAGATGTCCTTGAACCGCCCGTCATAGGCCTTGAGAATGGTGTTCTTGGTCGAGAGATAGACCGGGTACTTGCGCATCATGCCGTAGTTCAGCGACGCGTGGGCGAAGTCGCGGATCGAGTCGTCGAGGTTGTACATCGCCATCGCGACACCGGCGCCGGGGAACTTGAACACCTCCTTCTCGATAACCGTCCCGTCCTCGCCCTCGAACTTGATGGTGAGGCGGCCCTTGCCGGGCACCTTGAAGTCGGTCGCGCGATACTGGTCGCCGTAGGCGTGACGGCCGACGACGATCGGCTGCGTCCAGCCCGGCACGAGGCGCGGCACGTTCCTGCAGATGATCGGCTCGCGGAAGATGACGCCGCCAAGAATGTTGCGGATCGTGCCGTTCGGGCTCTTCCACATCTCCTTGAGATTGAACTCATGGACGCGCGCCTCGTCGGGCGTGATCGTGGCGCACTTGACTCCGACGCCCGAAGCCTTGATGGCGTGGGCGGCGTCGACGGTCACCTTGTCGTTGGTCGCATCGCGATGCTCGACCGACAGGTCGAAATACTGGAGCTCGATGTCGAGATAAGGGTGGATCAGCTTGTCACGGATGAGCTGCCAAATGATGCGGGTCATCTCGTCGCCGTCGAGCTCGACGACCGGATTTGCGACCTTGATCTTGGACATCGGCGGAAATTCCTCCTGGGATGGGCGGGCGGTGACGGCGAGGCGCCCCTATAGCATCGCCCTCCCCACCATCATAGTTCTGCTTTAGGCGATGCGCTTCACGCCGCCTCCGGACACTCGACAAAGGAGTCAGTTTCCCATAAGTGCACCGCGATACATTTCGCCGCGCGATCCCGAGGAGCGTTCAGATGGCGTCGACACCGATCGTCTTCGTACACGGCCTCTTCATGACGCCGTTGTGCTGGGAAAACTGGCTGCCCTGGTTTGCGGAGCGGGGCTACCGTGCGGTCGCGCCGGCATGGCCGGGGTGCGACCGGCCGCCCGCGGAGCTCCGGGCCGCCCACCCCGATCCGGCGCTCGCCTGGCTGACGCTCGCCGACGTCATCGTCCGTGTCGAGACGGAAGTCCAGGCGCTCGGTGGGCGGACGGTCGTCGTTGGCCACGGGATCGGCGGCGTCGTCGCGCAGTTCCTGGTCAACCGCGGGGTCGTTTCCGCAGGGGTCGCGATCCATTCGGCCTCGCTGGGTGGCGACTTTCCCGCCAAACGCCCCGTCAGGCCGCTGGCGCCGGGCCTGTTTGGCCGCGGCGCCGATCCGTCCGCGCCGAAAGCGCTGAACTTCGAAGAGTTCCGGTCCGTGTTCGGCAACGTTTTGTCGCCCGAAGCGCAGCGGGCGGCGTTCGACCGCTATGTCGTCCCGGGGTCGCGCCGTGTCGCCGGCGACGTGTGCGGCGCCGCCGCAGAGATCGACTTCGCCAAAGCCCATCCGCCGCTGCTGATGACCGCGGGCGTGCGCGACCAGGCCGTGACCGCGAGGGTCGCCTTCGATGATTTTTCTCGCTACCGGCAGCACGGCGCGATAACCGATTTCCGCGCTTTTGACGAGCGCGGCCATATGGTCGTCGTGGAGCCTGGCTGGGAAGAGGTCGCCGACTTTGTCGCGGACTGGCTGTCGAGACTCAAACCCTGAGGCGGCGCGCGGCCGGGCCGCCGCCCCCGCTACGCGCGCACGGGCGGGCGGATGCTGAAGCGGACCGTCGCCCGCCGGCGCCGAGCGAGCAGCCCCGGACCCGCCGTCGCGCTCGCCCTCCTCATCCTTTTCGCCACGATCCCGGGGGCGCTCGCCGAGCCGCATGAACCGGCGAGCGACAACGCTTTGGCGATCCTCTGCGGCATCGTCGAGGATTCGGCCAAGGCCGAAGGCCTGCCGGTCAATTTCTTCACCCGCCTCATCTGGAGGGAGAGCGCCTTTCAGCCGCACGCGGTGAGCCCGGCCGGCGCTCAGGGCGTCGCGCAGTTCATGCCGGGAACCGCCTCG
>Ga0074046_10002809_pt1 | contig 14853 bp, 7 predicted proteins | sample BogForMeECP23OM3_FD_94441 | JGI IMG/M metagenome (GOLD analysis project Ga0074046, IMG submission 94441) | Bog forest soil microbial communities from Calvert Island, British Columbia, Canada - Bog Forest MetaG ECP23OM3 | ecosystem: Environmental > Terrestrial > Soil > Wetlands ...
ACCGCGTCCGCCGCAAACACCAGCGGCTTCCTCCTAGTCTCCTTATCGAAAACGCCTCGGTTCGACACCCCACTCCACCCCAACAGTCTGCCCCGAGGCGTTTCCGATCAAGGCTAGCGACAATTCATCCAGAATTAGCAGCAACTTGATGATCAGGCTATAATTGCGCGCACCAATGGCACTTACCGCTGGCACCAAACTCGGGCCCTACGAAATCCAATCGCCGCTGGGCGCGGGCGGCATGGGTGAAGTCTATCGGGCGCGCGACACGCGCTTGGACCGCAGTGTCGCCATCAAGGTGCTGCCCGCACACCTCTCGTCTGATCCTGATCTGAAACTGCGGCTGGAACGCGAAGCGCGTGCCATCTCGTCGCTCCAGCATCCTCACATCTGCGTGCTGCACGATATCGGTCATCAGGACGGAACTGACTACCTGGTGATGGAGTATCTGGAGGGCGAAACTCTAGCCGACCAGCTGCGCAAGGGTCCACTGCCGATGGAGCAGGTTGTCCAGATTGGCGTGGAGATTACGGATGCGCTCGACAAAGCACACCGGCGCGGCATCATCCATCGCGATCTGAAACCCGGCAACATCATGCTGACCAAGTCCGGGGCCAAGCTGATGGACTTCGGACTGGCCAAACCCCGCGCTGTGGTCGCACCCGCGGCCGCTGATGTCGACCGGGCCCTCACCCCGTCCAGTCCCACGAGCCCGCTGGCCATACCCGCCAGGGAGGTCAGTCCGCTCACGGTTGCGGGCACGGTGATCGGAACATATCAGTACATGGCGCCGGAGCAGATTGAGGGAAGAGAGGCGGACGCGCGGTCCGACATCTTTGCCCTCGGAGCGGTGCTTTACGAGATGGCGACGGGCAAACGGGCCTTTGAAGGCAAGTCCCAGATCAGCGTGGCATCGGCGATTCTGGAAAAGGATCCTCCCCCCATCTCCGGAATCAGAGCCGCAGTTCCCCCTGTACTGGAACACGTGATCTCACGGGCGCTAAACAAAGATCCGGAGAAACGCTGGCAAAGCGCAGGCGATATCCGCGCGGAATTGCAGTGGGCGGGCAGTTCCGGCGCTGCGCTGGGCGCGAGTGCGGGTTCCTCTGCCGCCACTCTCGGCGGACGCGAGCGCTGGCTGGTGGCGATTGCAGCCGTTGTCGCCACCGTCGCCCTCATTGCCGCAGGTGTGGCTTTCTGGAGAAAGCCGCCCGAACCTCGCCGCTTGTACGCATCCATTGCGCCGCCCGAGGATAGCGCCTTCGAATTGATTGGCGATGTCGGCGCTCCGCCCGTCATCTCGCCCGACGGCACGAACCTCGTGTTCGGCGCCGGCGGCCGTATCTGGATTCGTTATCTGGAATCGGGTGACGCCCACGCCCTGGAAGGAACCGAAAATGGCACCTTTCCATTCTGGTCGCCTGACAGTCGCAAAATCGGATTTTTTTCCGCTGGAAAACTGAGGATCGTCGATATCGCGGGTGGTGCGCCTCTGCCGCTCTGTGATGCGCCCAACCCGCGCGGTGGAGCATGGAGCCCGAAAGGCGTGTTGCTGTTCACCCCGAGCATTCGCAGCGCGCTGTATGAGGTTCCTGCAACCGGCGGAACCCCGGTGCAAGTAACTACGCTTGACACGGCGAAGCACAGCACGCATCGCTGGCCCCAATTCCTTCCCGACGGAGATCACTTCCTCTATTTGGCAACCAACCACGCCGGCCAGCGGGGATTCAGTGGCATCTATGTCGGCTCCTTGAGCCGGGGCGGGACACAAAGTCAGCTGCTTATCAGTACCGATGCCGATGCGCTCTATGCATCGGGCTACGTATTGTTCCTGCGCAAAAACGACTTGATGGCGCAGCGTTTCGACCTGGGCAGCCTGTCGTTACGTGGCGATGCGGTTCGCCTTGCCGATAAGGTGCTCAACGATCAAGGCATTTGGCGGGGCGCATTCACGGCCTCCGAAAATGGATTATTGACTTACGCCGTCGGCGCCAATGCCGCCGAGGAGGGCCAGCTCACCTGGTTCGAGGCCAACGGGAAGGTTCTCGGCACGATGGCAGAACGCGGCAGCAATAGCCCTCGCATTTCTCCCGATGGCAACAGGGTGGCACTCGAATTCGGAGTTCCCAATCCGAATATTTGGATTTTTGACAGCGTGCGCGGCCTTCGCACCCGCCTAACCACCGATGTTGCCTCCTCTCCCGTTTGGTCGCGGGACGGCAAGAGCATCGTGTACATGATCATTCCCATGAGCACCAACAAGGCGCGCCTCGCGGTCAGGCCAGCCGATGGGTCGGGAAACGAGAGCCTGTTCGCCCAAGACGATCAGTGGGAGTCGCCCACAGATTGGTCCCCAGACGGAAAGTACATCCTTTATGACCGCGGCGAACCCGGCGCCACAGACGTTTATGTGATGCCGATAGCCGCCGACCAGAAGCCGTTTCCTTTCGTGGCTACGCCGGCATGGGAACGAAGCGGTGCGTTCTCTCCCGACGGTCATTGGGTCGCTTACACCTCGCGCGAATCCGGTAGAGACGAGGTCTATGTGGCCCCATTTCCAGGGCCGGGTCAGAAATGGCAGGTGTCGTCGAACGGCGCTGTCAGTCCGCGTTGGCGGCGCGATGGCAAGGCGCTAGTGGCGGTCAACGGCGACGATATTTTGGAGTTCCCCATTTCTACCGCGAACGGTTCCATTCAAAGCGGAGAACCTAAGGTGCTGTTCAGCACCGCCATCGGCCAGACACTGCTTTTCGACGTCGGCTGGGACGTGGCACCCGATGGACGTCTGCTCATTAACAGTCTGGGAAAATCACGGGCGGGAAGCCGTCCGCTCATGCTGGTGGTGAATTGGCCGGCAGGGCTGGCACACTAAGTTCTGGTTAGCTGTCATCCCTTCGCCAACTTCTAGCGGTCTAAGCTTTTGCAATCGGATCCGAAGAACACAAAAGCGCCTGGGCAAATGGATAACTTGCTATTGCCCGTGTTCCTCGATAGTCAAAATGCGATCTACTGCCAGGTCGTGGAGTGTCTGTTTGATGCCGCTGGGCCAGCGGATTTCCAAATCCTTGATGCGTTGATTCTTCCCTAAACCAAAATGCACCCGGCTGTCGCTGGAGGAGGCATAGCCCACCGCAGTGGTCACTTCGTTCCACTGCGAGCGGCCGTCTTCGGTCGTGATGTGAATCTGTGCGCCGATCCCCATGCGGTTACTCTTGGTGCCCACCAGCTTAAGGAGGACCCAATGGTTGCCCGTGTCGGAGATGTTGTGAAAAAGCTTGACCTGGCCTCCAAGTACAGAAACAACCACATCCACGCGGCCATCGTTGTCGAGATCGCCGAAAGCAGCGCCGCGGTGGGCCGCTTCCAGTTGGAAATCTGGCCCGGCCGCAGCGCTGACCTCCTGGAACTTCCCGTTTTCAAGATTGCGGAATATCGAATTTGACTCCGGATATTTCCGGCTCGGAATCAACTCGCTGATGTTGTCGAGCACGTTCGCCCGGGCAACGAACAAATCCTTCCAGCCGTCGTTATCGAAATCGTAAATCCCGTTGCCCCATCCTGACATTTCGGTCGTTGCCTGCAAACCACTGGCCCACGTCAGGTCGTCGAAATCCCCGTGACCGCTGTTAATCAGCAATGGGAAACTCTGGTGCTCGACCGCGGTGTACCAGATGTCGGGCTGTCCATCGTTGTTGACATCGCGGAAATCAGATCCCATGCCAGATAATGTGGACCCGTCAGTCGCGTAGCCATCGCCTGCCGCCACGCCCACTTCCTCGAACCTCTTCCCGCCAAGGTTGTGGAAAAGGAACGCAGGAGTCGTATCATTCGTTACAAAAGCGTCCAGGAACCCATCGCCGTCATAATCCGCAAAGGAAACGCTCATGCCCTTGCCCGTGTGCCCGGCGATCCCCGTTTCCTGGGAAACGTCGGTGAATGTCCCGTCGCCATTGTTGCGGTAGAGCGTGTTGTGCAGGGAAGCATAGACTGTGGGATGGCAGTAGGCCCGCATCCCGTTCTTAAGCGCGCAGTAAGGATCTTTGTTGACTTCCCAGACGCAGTAGTTGACCACGAAGAGATCGAGCAACCCGTCATTGTTATAGTCGAACCAGCCCGCGCCCACGGACCACATCTTCTTCCCATTCATCTGAGCGCCCGCGAGCCCTGCCTTCGCGGTCACGTCCGTAAATGTGCCGTCGCCATTGTTATGGAAAAGTTGGTTGCCCGTGACGTTGGCCAGAAACAGGTCGGGCCGTCCATCGTTGTCGTAATCGCCTACCGCGACTCCCATCCCGTAGCCCGCTCCGGCCAGGCCCGCGCGCTCCGTAACGTCGGTGAACGTGCCATCGTGGTTGTTGCGAAACAGCCGGTTCCAGTAGGCGGGCGATTCTTTCTGGAGCGAAGGAAGGGCCGCGCCGTTGACCAGATAGATATCCAGATATCCGTCGCCGTCATAGTCGAGCAGCGCGACCCCGGCGACCATGGTTTCAACCTGATTCTTGTTCGCGGTCGGCGAGTTCTGGGTGACAAAGCGAAGGCCGGCCTTGGCTGCGATTTCTTCAAACTTGATCGTCGCCGGATTGCCCGGTGTTGGGCCGTAAGAATTCACCCGGCCCGCCGGGAAAGAACTGAATAAGAGGCTGAAGGCGAGAATAAAAGTCAGATTACGCATGCTGTGTCGGTGGCCAAGCTTTCTTCATTTCTTGTTGCGCTTCCTCATTCTTCATAAACGTCTTCTGCCGCGCGATTTGCGAAGCGCGACCGTATTCACCGCGATACAGCGCGTGGTCTGCCTCCGTCAGTTCCCGGGACTGCGCGCAGGCTGCGCCGCACAGGGTCGCAACCTGCAGAAGCAAGGCGCCAATCAGCTTCACTGTCAAACTCTGGTGCCTCTCCGATCCTAGTTTCCTGAATTATCGAATGGCCTGATTTCGATAATACGGGACAATTCCTGGCTCTTCTCTTCGGCAGCCTTCTTGAGTTCTTCGACGCGTTGCGATTGGGAATCGCGGCGCGCATCTCCGGTCTTGGCGTACAGCAATAGCAGATTAAGGTTCGCCTGATAATGGTCTGGACTGAGGGCAAGCGCGTGATCCAGTGCCCCCTGCGCTTGCCGATACTCCTTCTTCGACAAAAGAGAGCGCCCCAGTTCAGCGAGCGCGTCAGGGTAATCGGGATTCGATTTCAATGACAGCTGTAATTCCTGGATCGCGCCTTGGGGGTCGTCTTCCTGGTTCAAAAGGCGCCCCAGATAATAATGAGCCGTGGATGCTGTTTCGGAATGGTTCGTGCTCTCGCGAAGCAACGGCAGCCCGGCTTCGTAATTCTTAGCTCTGACATAGGCCGCGCCGAGGGCCAACTTTCCCCGTGGGTCTTGCGGCTTGAGTTTTAGATACTTCTGGAAATACGGGATTGCCTGCTCCGGACCCTGCTCGAAAACGGAGACCGCTCCCATGGAGTAGTTGTACGCGGGGTTATCGGGATCGAGAGCAAGAGCCTTGCCCATCGCCTTTTGGGCTTCCGCGAGAAGATTCAATTGCAGGCACAGGATACCAAAGTAGTACGGAATCGTGGCGTCCTTTGGATTCAAGTCCTCGGCGTGCGCCAAGTAACCCAGCGCCCCTTGGTAATCCTTTTGTTCTTGCCCAACCCGCGCCAAGTCAAGAAGGATGCCGGTCGAGGAAGAACCGAGAGTGGAAAAGGCCTGTTCCAAGGCGCTGCGCGCGTCTGAGAGTTTTCCAGTCTTTTCGTAGGCCAGCCCCAGCGTGCGCAGAGATTGGCCAGAGAGCGCCCGACGTTTAGCCAGAGCTTCTCCCAGTCCCACGATGAGATCCTCGCGTTTGGCCGAGGCCAGCAGGGGCGCAATCATTTGCGCATCGGCTTCGGAAAAATCGGGGCCGGAACGCAAGCGAGCCGCACACTGATCGGTTTGCATCCGGTCGCCAAGACCAGCCAGGTCTGCGCAACGCACCGCTAGCGCCTGGCTGCTGTCTTGGCTGTCAGGCGGAAGATGGGACAAATACCCTTGCGATTTGGCGTACCGGCTTTGCTCCATCGAGAGCACAGCGGCCTGGTAGTTCGCTTCAGTATTGGCAGGATCGAACTTAAGCAATTGCTCGTATACGGCAAGCGCTTTGGCCTTGTCTTTCGGGTCCCGGCCGGCGTTTTCTTGATAAAGACGCGCCAGATTCAAGTAGGGAGCAGTGAAGGTCGGGGTGCGGCTTATAGCGATCGCGAAACTTCCTTCTGCTCCGGCGTAGTCTCCTGTCTTAGCCTCGATGACTCCCAGCAGGTTGTCGAGACCGGAATCGGTCATTCCCTTCTGCGCCTCATAAACCCTCTGCCTGGCAGCATCAAGGTCATCCCGGTCGATAAGATCTTGGATCTCTATAATGACTTTTTCCCGCTCGGTTGGGGAACTGGATTGGCAAAGAGCTGAATTGCTAGAGAGCGCGAAGCCGCAAAAAACGGCCAACGGCAGCGCCACATGTGACCAGTAGAAATTCATACTCTCATTCCACAGGATCAGGGGAACGCAGAAGGTTCAGCTGATTCTATATCGCTGCCGCCGTGCGGAGAAGGTAAAATGTCCCTTGGGATGAATCGAACCAGGATGCTTGCTGCGCTGGTCCCGCTTTTTATATGCGCTGGACTTTCTGTGGGCCAGAACGCGACGTTACTTGGTCAGGAGCAACTTGCCAAGGGAATTGCAGCGCTGAGAGCGGGTGACCTCCGCGCGCCTGCACCAGGCGCTCTCCCAGGAACTTTGGAACCAGGGGAAGCATGATCAGGCATTGACGTCTTTTCAAAAGGCGGCTGACGTTGACCCCAAGCTTCCCGAAATTCATTTGGCGATGTCGCTCATCTATTTGCAACAGAAGAAATACGATGAAGCGCTTGCGGAGATCGAACGCGAGTTGTCCCTGGTTCCTGACAGTCAAGCGGCCTTGGCGACGAGAGCGAAAATTGCAGCGGCCAAGCCGGCTTCTGCCCCTTAGGAAACGCAATGCTCCGTAATTCCCGGCCGTCGAAACTGGTGCGCGCACTCATTTTTCAGGTCCTGCTCACCGGATGGCTTTCGCTTCCGCTCGTTGCGCAACAAGCCCCGGAGACCGAGGCGTTACCAGTATCTCCGGGATCGCTCGCAGAGCTTCAGCTTGAACCCTCCCGGAGAGATGAATTGGAGAGCGCTTTGCAGCGCCGTGACTACAAACGCGCCGAGACCATTCTGCTGGAGGAGACGCAACGTGTCCCAAAGTCGGTTCGCACCGCCAGGCTCTATACCCTGATGGGACATATACTTTTCCTCGACGGCCAGTACCTCAATTCGGCAATTGCGTGGAAGAAAGCCGAAGCGATCGCTGCGCTTGACGATGAGACCAGATTTTTGCTGGCTATGGCCTACCTCCGCCTTAACCGGCGGGACTGGGGGCGAGACGAACTCCAGAGACTTTCCCGGGGCGCTCCCCAGAACCCTCTCTACCTCTACTGGTTGGCCAGGCTGGACTATGATGCACGGGTATACGCCACAGCCATAAGCAGGTTACAGCGTGTGATTGAGCTCGATCCGAACATGATGCGCGCCTACAACAGCCTGGGGCTGTGCTATGACTCCCTGGGCCGGTTTGACGAAGCCATCCAGAGCTTCACCCGCGCCATCGAGCTCGACCGTAAGCAGGAGCACCCTTCCGCGTGGCCGTCCTTGAATCTCGCCGTCTCCCTCATGTCGCTGAATCGCCTCGATGAAGCTGAAACGCGACTGCACGAAGCCTTGCGCTATGACCCCAGGCTTCCTCAAGCTCACTACCAGTTGGGACGGGTGTTAGAAAAGGAAGGGAAACTCGAAGAAGCCATCGCTCCCCTGCAGCGGGCTATCGAGTTGGATCCTTCGTATCCAGAACCTCACTATACCTTGGGTAGAATCTATCAGCGACAAGGGAAGCGAGAAGAAGCGCAAGAACAGATCCAGAAGTTCAAGAAGTTGAGAGGGGAACCTTCCCCTCTACAGAGTGCCCAGCCACATTAGAAGCGGAGCTAAAGAGTAGAGCGAAAACCTGCCGCAAGGAAAACCCGCCACTCACGATTCCGTGAGTGGCGGATTCAAGCAAAAGCCGGCCTGCCTAGAACTCAATTCTTCCGGCCACCTGTATGGTTCGGGGCTGGCTGACCGAGCCATTCCACGTGCCGAAGGGCGCCGATGCGGGGTTGCTAATATCAGTGTTAAAGGACGCATCGCCTCCAAAGTTCTGGCTTTCGTCATTGACAAAGAAATGGGCGTTAAAGGCATTGAAGAAGTTCGCGCTGAACTTGAAGGTCACCCGTTCAGTGATCCTCATGCTCTTGCTCAACGAGAAGTCCAATTCCTTGAAGTTGGGCCCACGGAGATTGCTGATGCGGCGCCCATAGCCCGAATAGCCTAGTGTGGTGAAGCTACTGTACGGCTCGAATGCATTAACATTGAGCAACGGGCCCTGGTAGGGATTAAAGTGGTTGGGGTCTTGAAGGAACGGATTCACTCCGGGGATCTGGCCGGGTATGCAGGCTCCTACGTACGACTTGCAGGTTCCGTTATCGCGGAAAAAGAACGGGATGCCGCGAGAGTAGCGGTAAATCGGACTGATCTGGAATCCCCCCACGACCCTGTCCAGTGCCCCACCCTTATTCAGAAACCGTTTGTTGTGGCCGAAGGGAAAGTCATAGACGAAGGCAGCCGACACGACTTGCGGCACGTCGTCGGACGCCAGAGTGCGGGAGCGAGAGCGTTGGTAGGGCGACACAATACCATACGAGCCGTTATAAATGCCTTGTGTTGATTGCGTATTGGAGGCGGCATCTTCAATGGTCTTGGAGTTGGTATACGACAAGAGCATGTAGATGCCCTGGTCAAAGCGGCGCTCCACACGCCCCTGGAAAGAATGGTAGATAGAGTTGCCGACATTCTCGTTGAGCCCAGCCAGAGTGCTGCAATACTGCGGGTAGGGCAGCAGCGCTTGCCCCACCGTGGCACAAGACACTTGTGAGGCCCATCCTGGGTAAGGCTCGGGAACCGGGCTGGAAGGATCCCACGGGAGTGGTAGGTTTGCCCCGTTCGCGATCACACGGGGATCATTCGGATTGAGCACATTGAGCGGCTGCAGCGCCGAGAGAAGGTGGGTGCTGTGCGCTCCGACATAAGCCCCGCTTACGACCGTCTTCCAGGGTAACTGCCGCTCAATCGTCAAGTTCCACTGTTGCGCCCGCCCGCGTTTGTTGGCGTTAAGTGGGCGGTAGAGCGGGGATAACCCATTGTCAAAACCAGGCGTGAGGCTTGGCGCAAGGCTCGCAGGGGTCGGGTAGCCATTCGCCGGCACCCCCGCCGCCACGCAGAACGCATTACCAGGCGTCAGACACATTGCGGGAATGACTTGTCCGGTGCTGTTGAGGCCGGGACTACCGACAGCGGAGTTGATGTTATAGCCGTCCAGGCTATTCCCCCCATTCCAGCCGGGATAGAATGCCTGGCCAAAGAAGATGCCGTATCCGGCACGAACCACCATGTTCGGTCTCACCGCGTAGGCTACACCCAGGCGAGGCGCTACCCCCGCATGATCCACCTGTTCTGGGTAGGGCCGGCTGGAGGTGGCGAAAGCCAGGGCTCCCAAGAGATTTCCCGCGTCGGGATTGGGTAACGTCGGGTCAAAAAACGAAGCGTGGTTATACTTTTCCCGCGTCGGAGTTTCCATATCCCAGCGCAGTCCATAAGCCAGTGTCAACTTGGGAGTGGTGCGCCAGGTATCACCAAAATGGACCGCCCAGCCGGTCTGCCGTATATAGATCGCCGGCACATTGTAGTAACTCACGCTGGCGCCGTTGGCTGCGCCGATAAAGAAATCAGCATTGCCATTGCCGCTTGCGGTGCCCACGTTGTTATTGGCAGTCACGCCCCCAAAGCTGAACGAGCCGCCTTGATTGGTCCCCCCCTTGGCATTTCCTTGAGGGGAGCGCCACTCGACGCCAGCCACCAGCGTGTGGCTTCCCACCACCCGGCTGAAAATATCGTTGATCGCATAGGTCGGACGAGTGCTGATGTTGTGCCCTGGCGGGCCGCTAGGTTCACCCAATTGCAAGCTGCCAAAATTGAACACGGGAAGGTACGTGGTCGTGTTGGCCACGCCCGGCACGGTGGGCATCTTCACCGTCGTATAAGTATCGGCCGACACGATATCCTCGTAGAGGTCCAGGTAACCCAGCGTAAAGTGGTTGGTCGTCTTCACCGAAAATGCGTGCTCCCAATTGAACCGATAGACCCCGGAATGACCCGGCTGCCCCTGCGCGCTCGAAATCGGAGTGGGAAGGGCGCCTACCAGATTGGAGTTGTTATATCTACGGTAGAACGAGAAGGAGAAGCGATCCCATTCCCCCCAGTTATCGTCGATACGGAACAGATAGGCATCCGACCCGGTATACAAGGAGTTGGGAACCGCGTGAGGCGCCAGGTAATTGTTCGATGTTCCGGAGGAGGTTGGCGTCGGGAGCTGCGCCAGCCACGCTTGCGCGATTGGATCCTCAAGGTTCGGACAAATCACGTTGAGCACGCCATTACAACTGAACTGGTTACCGGTCCGCGGGTCGTAGATTGGAATCAGATTCCCATCGGAGTCCAGGTTGTCTGTAAAGTCGCCACCCCGCTCCAGCATGGTGGGGATTGTGAGTATCGGCCGCGTCGCTCCGCCGTTCAGCCTGTAGGGCTCCCAGTTGAAGAAGAAGAAACCCTTGTTCTTCCCTTTATTGAACCCCGGCAACTTTATAGGGCCGCCGATGTTGGCGCCGGCGTCCCTCTCATGGTCAAATGTTCTGGGCGAGCCTGCCGGCACCGACCACTGTCTCGCATTTAATCCGTCATTGCGCAGGTAAACGTAGCCGGAGCCGTGAAAACTGGTGCCGCCACTCTTAGTCTGGGCAACGATCTGACCGGAGGTGGTAAACCCGTATTGGGGCTCGTAGGTCGAGGTCACCACCTTCAACTCCGAAATCATGTCAGGGGAAACCGGAAAATCAGTGTGGATGGCTACCATCCCGCTCTGGCTCAGGTACCCTTCCGCCAGAGTGGCGCCATCGAGGATAGCTTCGTCGCCGCTTTGCTGGCCGCCGTTAATGCGGGCATTGTATGCATCGCTGCTACTCGAGGTGGTTACGCCAGGCAGAAGGACCGCCAGCTGCGCGGAGGACCGCTGGTTCCCATCGGCAATCGCGATGGGCAGATCGGCCAGGGTTTGCGGTTCTATGCCACCTTGAACAGTTGCGTTGTCATAGTTGACCAGCGAGGTGCTCGCCAGCACTTCGACGCTTTCGGTTCCCGCACCAACCTTCAGCACGACGTCGCTGTGACCAGAAGCGTTGATGGTCAACACTATGCCGGTCTGCGTGGTGGTCTCGAAGCCGGTCTTGGCAACCTGCAGGCTGTAGATGCCGGGCTCCAGGTCGCGAAAAACGTATCGCCCTCCGGCGTCCGACTGGTAGGTCGCCTTGGACTTGCTGGCCGTGTTGGTTAGCGTCAATTGCGCGCCCACGATCACCGCGCCAGACGCGTCTGTGACGGTGCCGCTCAGATTGGCGTAGGTGCTCTGCGCGTAGCCCAGATTGGCCCCGATCACCAGGCCGACGCAAAGCAAGAAAAGAATGGCAGACGCTCTAGCTGCAAGTCTTGATATTGACACTGGGATTGCCTCCGCTAATGTAAAACGCTTTGCTCCGTGACCATCTGCAACTGCGGAAAGGGTTTGCGTGAAAGGCGGCGAACTAATCTCCTAATAGCCCCTATCGACTCCCTCCGCCCGGCTCCGGGGAAACTCGAATGATTCCTAAAACAAACTATTCACAATAATTCGAAAGCCTATCCGCAACAAATCAACACTGTCAAGAACTATTATTAGTACTTTAATATTACAGCGCCTTCCGGCTACTGTTGTCGCCGAGCACGCGGCTGCAATTCGGATGTGTGGACAACCAGGGACGTCGTCGGCGACGATTGATCAGAACTATGGCGTCGCGCAGACGTGCCTGGATTTGAACCAGATTCCCGGGGTTTCCGCAGGCGTCGGTTCCCGCCGCTGGCCGCCACCGTGCTTCTGCCGCAAGCCGCGGCCGTGTCGTGCACATCAGAACCAGAACCACCAATCTCGGGCTCTGGTGCTTCGAGGCTCGTTGTGCCCCGCTGCCCTGCAGAGCATCGGGGGAGTTCGTCGCATCGCATCATGATCGTTTCGCAATCCACGATAGTCACTTAAGCTAAGATGTTAACAAAAACATGAATCTCCCTCGCCGGCAGTTTCTCGGTTTCTCAACGGTGCTTTTCGGCACCTCATTACTGGAAGCGCTCGCCCGGCCTTTCAGCAAGTGGACGCGGCCGCTGGCGCTCGATACCGCCGCCGTGCCCAATGCCGACAGGGGCATTGCGGTGACCTACGTGGACGTGGCCAAGGAAGCGGGCCTGACTGTTCCCAATGTCTGGGGCGGAGTGGAACACAAGAAGTATATTGTGGAGACGAAAGGCAGCGGCATCGCGTTCTTCGACTACGATCATGATGGCTGGCTCGATGTGTACCTGACGAACGGCTTGCGGCTGAACGAGAAGTGGCCGGTGGGCCAGGAACCCAGATCACACCTCTTCAAGAACAACCGTGATGGCACTTTCACAGATGTGACCGAGAAGTCCGGCCTCGGGCAGGTAGGATGGCAAACGGGCGTCAGCGTGGGCGACTACGATAACGATGGCTGGGACGACCTGTTCTGCGGCTTTTGGGGCCACAATGCCCTGTTCCACAACAACGGCGACGGAACGTTCACCGACGTCAGCAAGAAGGCCGGCGTGTACAACGAGCGCGTCCGGTGGACGTCAGGCTCGACATGGCTTGATTATGATCGGGACGGCTGGCTCGATCTTTTCGTCGCCAATTTCCTGGAGTTCGACATCACAAAAGTACCGCCGGCTGGCACCCCAAACTCTACTTGCATGTGGAAGGGGGTTTCTGTTCTGTGCGGACCGCGCGGCCTGCCGAGCGGCTCCAACATTCTCTACCACAATAATGGCGATGGCACTTTCACTGACGTCACCGAGAAGGCTGGCATCCAGAAGGCGGGGCCTCGCAATTCCATCAGTGCCGTCTCCTACGATTTCGATAACGACGGCTGGCCGGACATCTACGTGGCTGTCGATTCCGAAGCTAGCCTCATGTTCCACAACAACCGCGATGGCACCTTCACCGACGTCGGCTTGATGAGCGGCACCGCCGTTAACGATGAGGGCCGGGAACAAGCCGGCATGGGAATCGGTGTGGCGGACTACGACGCTGACGGCTGGTTTGACATTTTCAAGACCAACTTCACTGATGATACCTGTGACCTCTTTCACAACGACGGCGACGGTACCTTCAGCGATGTCACCTTCGCTTCCGGAGTCGGCGTGAACAACAATTACGTCGGCTGGGGCTGCGGGTTCGTAGATTACGATAACGACGGCTGGCCGGATATCATTCAAGTCAACGGTCATGTGTATCCAGAAGTCGAGCAATGGTTTCCGGACGCCAACTTCAAGCAAAAGCGCGTCGTCTACCACAACGAGGGCAACGGGAAATTCCTGGACGTGTCTGCTCAGATGGGATCCGGCATCGCCGAGCGCTACTCCAGCCGCGGCGCCGCCTTTGGCGACTTCGACAACGATGGCGGTATTGACGTGCTGGTATTAAATATGAACGATCCGCCCTCGCTCCTGCGCAACATCGGCGGCAACAAAAATAACTGGATCAAGATCAAGCTGATCGGCACCCACTGCAACCGTACCGCCGTGGGAGCCCGCGTGCGTGTACTCACCGGTAAGCACGCGCAAATGGACGAGGTCCACACCGGCGGAAGCGTCATGTCGCAGAGCGACCTGCGCCTGCACTTCGGTGTCGGTCAGGCGAAGACCATCGACCTGATTGAGGTGAAGTGGCCTACCACGTGGAAGACGGAAAAGTTCGCCAACGTTGTGGTCAACCAAATCCTGACGATCAAGGAAGGTGCGGGGATCATCAAGGCGGACAAGATCGAGTCGTGAAGACAGCTACGGGCGCGCCCTTCTGGGAAGTGATGACCAGGGCCCGGGATCTAGGGCTCGGTACAGTATGTCCGGCAAATCGCCAGGCCCTCGTGGGTGCCTCATGGCTTCGCCCGTTGCGCCGGTGCTAATCGCGCATGTCTCGCCCGATACACTTCTCCCATCCCGCCCGCACCGAGCGGGGAAATGATTTCGGAAGGACCGATCGGACCGTCTTCCATGATCCGCCTCAAGGTGATCAGCGTCAGTGGTACCAGAAGCGGCATTCCGTTCACCTCGACTATCGGCAGGCGCAGCATGGCACCCCGCTGTCGAAGCACTCCAGATAGGATGACTCGGGTACTCAGGGCGCATCGACTCCTGCAACAACTCCTGGGAACCACCGTACCGCGTTATCGTGGTAGAGCTTGCGTAGGACAGGCTCCGGCAACTCGAGACCCTGAACCTTGCGGCCCTTAACCTCGACCGTTTTGTTTGTGGCAAAAAACTTCCAATCGCGGGCGTAGGTGTCATTCCATTCCGCGAGCGCCTTTTCCGTATCGTCTTTTGGCATGACCACCAGATCGGTCCCGTAGAGGACGCGGTCCTGGTATTTGATCAGGAACGCCCGCACCTTGTCGCGCGGCTGGATCATCAGGTATTCAACGCGGGCCGCTGTATCGACGGCAAAGTTTGGATAGCGATCGAAGCGCCTCGCGATCTCATCGACATCCGTTTCCATGCTGCCCAGATGCGCGCCAACTACCAGCAGCTTTGGATTTTCGGCGAGGAAGTGGTCC